>Ga0137466_1000001_pt1 | contig 123893 bp, 176 predicted proteins | sample EasRivERMGT842_2_FD_102302 | JGI IMG/M metagenome (GOLD analysis project Ga0137466, IMG submission 102302) | Soil microbial communities from meander-bound floodplain in the East River, Colorado, USA - East River MetaG ERMGT842_2 | ecosystem: Environmental > Terrestrial > Soil > Floodplain ...
AAGGCATGTGTATCTATTATTTTCATAATTCTTCATTTGGTTCGTTTGTATCAATTTTAGTTAATTCCACTTTAGAAGCTCTTCTTTCTTTACGTCTTTCAAAATAATGGTAATATTTTTCTCCATGATGAAATGTTCTCCAATAAGGCTCTAGTATTTTCTCCAATTCAGCCTCTTCTTTTAAAAGAGATGGATTGATGTCCCTTGTATGAGTAATCATATTTTTCTCTACTTTTACCATTAGATAGAAATGAGGGATACCTAGTTCATAAGCATATTCTTTCTGCCATCTACTTGTCTTTATACCTGGAAAGAAAGTAAAATATTTTTTAACTTGTTCGTTTAGAGCATTATATTCCCCCTTCCTTAAGCTTTTTATGTAAGGACCTCCATTATTGTAATATGAATATCCTTTTACAGCCAAAAGAGCTCTTACATCTGATAAAGTAGGTTTTTTACGTATTTGTGAAATATGTTTGGCATTCCTTATTATTTTTTCTACGCCATATTTATCAATTAGTGCTTTAACAATAGGTCCTTTATCACTTCTTAAGAAATCTTCACGTAATGCAATTTTAAGCCTCCAACCTTTCTGATAAGGAGTTTGTAATTCTACAAGAGGAGTATTTCTCTTCTCCTGCCTTATTTCATCAAGTCTATCTCTAGCCTTAAGGAATTTCTTATATGTTAATTCATACTTATCGTGCTTCATATGTAATATTTTAGTAGTACTAGGAGGATTAAGGACTATAAATATATTTTTATAATTTAATCTTTTATTAATGCAGAGTTATAACCAGCGCTTGAACAAACAGACCAATACACATATCCTCCTGAAAAGGTATCTTTTCTACGATATAATTTACATGCACCTTTTTGTCCATATAATTCCCACTCATCTTTAATCTCAGGAGCCTCTTTTTTAGTGTTATTTGCACATAATGCACATAAAAAGCATACAGCAAACAATAATAGGATATTTAATATTATTTTCATATTTTTTAATATTTAGTGGACCCTAATGGACCTGCACCACTGACCTATTCATTATGAGTGAATTGCTCTACTACCTGAGCTAAGGGTACATAATATTCCTCTATTTTATATTATAGAGGAATACATTTTTATAATAATTTCAATGCATCTTTCTCCATTTTCAGTATCCTACATATCCTCTCTTGCTCATATAAATATGCAGCTTGTTCTATATAACTTATCATAGGAAGACAAAAATCATTGTCTGTTGCTTTTCTAAACCTATGAGTTATTATTTTTTGGGATACATATTTATTAAGAAGTTGACAATAATTACAGCCACAGAAACTATTATGAGACCTAATCATTTGTTGATAAATCCCTATAACAATTTCAGAATGCCTATCCTGCACTCTCTGGGCTACTTTCTTTAGAATTTCCACTCAGTTTCTTTAAAGTTTCTGATAATTTGTTGTAAGAATCAGGAGTATTTTCAGAAAGAGCTGAATTTGTAGCTTTTTCCAAAGTTTCCAATTTTTGCTTAGTTTTATTAATCTCCTCAAAACGTTGTTTTGACATTGATTCTGCCTTCTTTCCATCTACATAAGTTTCAATGTCATTACGGTTGATTTTTTTGAATTCTTTTTCAAGAGTTTCAAAACGTCCTACAGCTTCTGTAATAACTCCTATTCTACGTTGAATTTCAACATCTGCAAGTTTATCAACAACAACTGCTTGTACATTTTCACCTGCCTTACTGATTTTTTCTGCTACTGCTTCCTGAATTGTTCTCATATTTTATTAGTTTTTAGTTGTTTTTAATAAAAACCTCACCAATTGAATTTCAATCAGTGAGGGTAATGAAATAATGATGTGCTGTCCTTGTTATACACTATTCTCGGATGTTTAGCACTTGGCTTTCTGGAAATTGGAATTGAACCAAACTATCATTATTTTTAATAATATAATTTCACTGTACATGGCTAAATTCCCTTGCAGGCTAAAGCGTCATTTGAGACTACAGCGTGAACTCTGTATAATAAGGCTGTTAACGGCTTATTAAATTGAGAGCTACCACTACACCCTCTGATAAAGGGTGTCCATACGTTTATAACACTTATCAGGTGCTATTTATCGTTGTATTGCAATGTTTTATACCATATCATCAATGGTGACATCTGTCAATATTGCTTCATTATTATGAATAAAATAGACGTTTCCATTTCATATTTTTAAGCTTTAGGTTGTATTACACCTCCTGTTAGAGGATTGATTCTGAAGGAGCGTGTATTCAAATTATGCTCAAATAGCTCCTTTTTACGTAATTGGTCTTTATACAAGACTTTTATTTGAGATTTCTGATCGTCTGTCAAATCTCTCCATTTTAGACTAATTGTTAGCATATTAAAATTGTTTAATTCCCCATGTTTTTAGGAGAGTATTTACATGTTTTGCTTCAATATTCCCATCAGAGGGCCTAAAACAATAAGCCTCCTCATATGTAGCCTTTGTAGAGCTCCAATAATATGTTGTGAATGTATGCCTTGGGAATGCATTAGAGGCTATTAGAAGCTCCCATTCTTCGTATGACGGCAACCACCACCCCAAACCATTGGCTTCACCAGAGGCGTTATTTGCCCCACAGAAGGAGATGATAGTTTGTGTGTTGTAATAGCCTTGGGCTGTAAATTGATGTAGGGGAATATCTTGGCATCCCCAAGAGAATTCCCCTAAATTGCTCGAAACTATATACCCATGTACCTCTCCCTCTACATATTCATATGAATTCTCGTCAAATATGTAAAATATCACCCCATTATTGTATTCTTGTCCTATTTCTAATTCAGGAGACAATTTCTTCACGTCTTCTGGTGAACAAGAGAATAATGTAATAATTAATAAAATGTATGTTTTCATAATTTAGTTTTTTGATCTCGGTACTCTTGCATGGCTTTCCGTAAATATTTTCTCCACCAGAAATTACCTTTCTCATTATCTGGGCGTGGGTCACCATACCAAACACCGTTCAACGAACCTTCACCAAGTAAGAATTTTATAACATCCGGTAGCTCAGCCGTTCTCTCTGGTTGGCTCGGTTCTGCCGCCTTCACTAAGCTCCGTAACCTCGAAAGTTCTTCTAGTAACCTATAATTCTCTTGTGACAATTCTTTGTTAATCTCAGTCTGAGAATTAGCTACTCCTATTTCAAACTTCAACTCATTTCGTAGTTTGGTGAGTTCTTGCTGTAACTTTTCTCCTGATTCCAATGCTATTACTATCTCAGACCAGAAGAAGTCGAAAAGAAATTCAACTTCGATTTGATATAGAAATCCGTTTTTCATTAATTCGATAACCACATCAGTGGCTTCGAACTTCTTTTTTAACTCCTCTTTACTGGAGACTGATGCTACATTGTTTTCCATTCTTCTACTGGTTGTGGTGAGAGTTTATTGAGAAGTTTGGTTTTAAAGTAAACTATATCCATCTCTACACCGTTTGAAATTACTTTTGTTGGCAAGCTATGATCTTTTAATTCTTGTGCTGTTAGTTGTTCTTTCTCTTGGGTGGGTTGCTGGAATTGAGATGATTTAGGTGAGTAATCATAGTGACGCTCATCATTATTTTCACGATTGAGCTTATCAACTATTCTCTTAGCTTCGTCTTCTGTCTGAACTATGTCGATCAAATCTGTTCTTTCGATGTAATAAACATCTTCATCCTTACATTCTTGTAGTGTTTTCATTGGGGTTAGTGGTTAAGGGGTTACAAAATGTTTTGTTTTTTCAACCATTTATCTGTATGAATTCTCACCTTCTCATTTTCAAGACATGCTTTATATGCCTGCATCCAAGTCTTGTAAGTACCTATTTGGAAATCGTCACCTTCTGGATGTATTCTTTTTGACATTGCTTTATATGCCGTAATCGGATACTCCTCATCCCAATGAGTTTTAATTTTTTCAATAAAATAATGATCTGGTAAAAATTTTATAACTATGCCTAATGTAGGTAATGGTAGAAAATAAAGCCAACCTTTTGCGCTGTCAAAAAATAACCCGACCCAAAAGTCAAGCCATCTAAAAATTATCTTGATTTTCATATCCTTAAAGTTTAGTAGCGTCTAATGCGAGTCCTTTAGTTTCCTGTTTTCTTCTTGTTCTACACAATCTCATATTTGAGCAAATAACATTACTCCCTCGCTGCAATGTGTCCATCTCTGTTTGAAACAGGTGCGGTTTATATTGGTGATAGTCTAATTTATCTTGCGCTAACTTATAACACTCCCGCAAATGATCGTTCCTTTTATCGTTGTCTTTAGATCCACACAGCGCACAAACATCTTTTATTTCCATAGCTTACTTAGGGTTTGAGTTATACCATTTTATGAACTCTACTACTGCGTGATATGTTGATTTTATTTTGTCACCATTCGCACCGTAGAAATACTTTGATGAGTCTGGATATTGTTCAATGGTACACCTTGTTGCCCTTATTTCTACTTCCCACATTAAACTTTCTATCTTCTCCACTACTGGCATGAGCCAATCCCATGAGGTGTTATACTTTAAGTCTCCAGCGTTTATTCCTGTCTGAAAATGCTTACTACTTTGTCCGCAAGAACAATAAGCGTTACCCATAAAAACATGAATTAGCTCGTTGTTATTAATACGCTCTGTTCTGTCTGCTATCAATTCATTATCTGTTTTCATCTTACTTAGGGTTTAGATTCAGGGGGTGAGGGTTTCTTTTGTTTGGAAAGGAAGAAGTCAACCGCAAGAGTAGCCCATTCATCTTTTATAAAACCACCCCACTTATTGAGTGCGTACGCCTTAAACTCAGCTTTCAATTTTGTTTCTTTCTCTTTTTCTTCGGTGGTCATAGGGTTAGAGTTTAGTTATTTCGCTCTTAACAGTATCATAAAAATCCATCAATTCGTAGCCGTCTAAATGTTCACCGACATCACGTATAAACGTGGTATATTCCGGCTTATGTAACGTCTTTAATTCTGCCAGAAGGATCTCATCTACGCATATTAAGGCGCACTGCTTGGCGTTATCCTGTTTTTGTTGGATATGACCTATCTCATACTCACATAGCGGATAAAACTTCTCTACCAAATATTTTGCTTTTTCTGATGGTGTCATTTGATTACTGGGGGTTAGGGGTGGGTTTCTGTGAGTCAATTTTTTCATCTCGATTTATGTTAATGACAACACCATAAATCATTTTTAAAGTGCCCAACTCTTGTAGGGCATAAGTTTCTTCAGCAAAAAGATGGTGGTTAGGCTGCTTTATAACATCAGCTAATCTTTGTGATTCTCTGCGGTGGGCTTTATCGAGCAAGGTTTCTAATTCACGCCCGTAGTTCTTTCAAAATGTTTCAAGTGTCATAATAGGTGTTTATCCCTCATTTTTGGGGTTAATTTCTGGTAATTGACGTTCTAATACTATAGCAATCAGTCCGTGTCTAATGCTTGATGTTCTGCTATTAATAGAGGTAGTTGCCATTTGAACAATTTTTCACCCTTCTCTAATCAAATTATTAACCTGTTCTTCGCTTTCTCTTTGTGTATCTATAATTATAAATTTCTGTTCCATATGAATTTTTTAAATAGCTACAAAATATAGCACTGTTTCTGCAAAATCCTTGCTTTTTAGGGCATTTTCCCACTTTGGGGACCATCGGGGAGCTAATTGTCCTACTCCTAGAACAATTGTATTATTGTTTTCATAAATTAACCTTCCAAAAGAGGAGATGAATAATGTACTTAATTCATGTTTTGGTTGATATACAGGGGATTGCATGTTTTATTTGTTTTTATTACACCAAATATAACCAATAAAATTATAAATATGAATATAATTAGGGATATTTTCCACGCAATTGCTAAAAGAGCTCCCATCACCCATAAGAATGCAAATATTAATACTAGTCCTATGAATAATATAATTAGAATTATTACATCTATTGCTTTCATAATTAATTTAGTTAAAAAGAGTTGATAGCTAGGTTGATTACGCTGATTTATGCACAACCTATAGTTTAATTCAGATACTACCAACCTTCTCAAAATCCACTTAGACGAAGTTACAAATGTTGGCTACTAAATCTACTTCGTTTTTCAAAATGTCTATGCCTAATTTCTAGTCAACTAAGTGTTGCTGCTTTGAAATAGCGATTAAGACTTTATGCCGGGTAAATAAATACAAACATAGCATCTGGATATTCTTCACCTGGTAATCCTGGACCTTCTGGCATCTCATAGCATGTTCGTTCATACTTGCGTACAATAACCCCTGAATCTAGACAATATTCTTGAGTTAGTTGCCATGGCGAACAATATCTTTGAAATACAATTTCTTCCTTATTATCAATATTCATATTGATTAATGAGGTTCCAGCTTCTAAATTAATCCCTTCCCAAATTGAAATTGGAGTATTTTCTTTTTTGTCAATTGCTTTAAATGACATGGAAGTGGCACATAACAGTGCTAACAGTCCGAAAATTAACATTCTTTTCATGTTTTTGTTTGTTTTTTGGTTTAATTTAATTGGTAATCTTATGTTTCTTAAGCTTTTCTGATATTATAGTGAGTAAAAAGTTTCCGAAACATACACCTTGTCACTAACCTCACTTGATATTATATTACTAAATTCTTATCAAAATCTATTACATTATCTCCTTTTACAAATATTGTTTTCTTGAAATATTCATCATTTTGACACACCATTTGCAGCTCACCACATGTAATACTTTCTTCGACATTAATGGGGAACTTAATGTCGTCTAATATGAATATTACTTGTTCACAATTCTCAAGAGCTCTTTCTACATTAATTAAAGCAGGGTCATTTTCAATACCCCATAACATAGTAAAATAATAATAAGACATAAGATGATGTATTTCTTTTATTTTGCTATATGTAGAAGTATCAAATATCCCCAATACAATAGCATTGTTTTTAACTACAATATCTTTTGTCTTCATATTTACCAATCATCAGGTATTTCTAGAGAATATGTGAAATCTTGTGGTTCTATGGCTTCAAGGTCTTGTCCAATTTCAGCACAAACTGATTTATACATAGCTCTAACCTTTTCATCTAGGTCAATAGGAGTTTTAATTGATTCATAACTTAATGTTTCTTGTATTTCTCCTCCTATTTCTTTGGCATTTAAATTAGCCCTTCTTAAAGACAATGTAATGGCACAACCAAATGAATTATAATAATTAGTGGTTCTAATATCCTCAGCTAATATGTTTAATGTTATTGTTTTCATGGGAGATAGGTTATAATTAAATAAATGATAGTAATTATTGAGCAAATAATTCCATTAAAAGCACCAAAATAGAGCATGTCACTAGGACCAATTAAATAGTCATCTTTAACATCTTGCTTAATAAATACTCTATACATGGAGTATAACATCCATAATACAGCTAAAACTCCTAATGTTTTCATAATGCTTTAATAAATTGAATAATACACCAAATACTCCATATATACCATAATAATAGGCATATTGTAGGCCATACTCCAAATTGAAATTCAAAATATTGTTCCAAATTGTTCTTTTTATCCCATATTCCAATAATAATAAAGATTATAATAGCTAATATGCACATTATAATATATAACCCTATTGTCATAATATTTTAATTTAATGTATAAAAACAATTGATACAAGTTTCTTAATATACCTTCGCTAGGCAGCCTTATTTATTATACTGCAATATCAATTGAATGTAAGCACCCGATTAACATTAGCTCTTCTTTCGAGGGTTAACTAATGCCAGCCTACCACGCTCTCCACATATTGCCAATTAAAAGAATATATAAATATTCTTCTAATGATAATTTAAGCTCCCACCAGAATGATGTGTAAAATCATCTGCTGAATAGGCAGCGTCTACAGGTTCCCCTGCTTTATAACGTCTTCCATTAATAGTTTGACTTATTGCCAGCCTATTATTAGCTCTTCTATGTTTACGAGAGCTTTGCTCTAATGATACAAACCCTCTAGATTGCCTCTTTTTACTCCTATTAGAGGATTTGTCAGAAGATGGACTAAATGGAGGAGGAGGCTTTGGACTCCCTCTTCTTATTGCTATTTGTTTAATTGGCATATTATTAGTTAGTTGTTAATGTTAATAAGAGAGAAAGGCGGTTTTCACCTAGCTTTCGGTAAGCAGGCCCAACACCACTTGTAGCCTAAGTCTATTCTTCTCTCTTAACTCTTTAATGTCAAAAAGAGAACACTCTAGCTGTAATAGGCTAATATACAACCACTAGAATGTCTCTTTTTTTAATGTGTTTCTATACTTATGTTACTAGGAGTGAAATCAATTACCCAGTATTTTCCATCTGCAAATATAATATTTTCATGATGTAAATCTCTATGAAAAATACCTTTATTTTTAAGCTCCTCTTTAATTACATTTCTCATTTCAATGGTAAAATCAGGTATATTTTGTACTACTGTTCCTTCCAAATATTGCATAACAATACCAATTCTATATCTTCTCTCATACCAAATAATTCTTACTCCATAACATGTTGGAATATTAGAATATCTTCTTTTTCCTTCTTCTAGCAGTCTTGCTTCTTCTATAGCCTCTTTAAAATAAAGACTGTCTAGTGCTGATTTCATTGTTTCGAATTCATAATATAACAATTTAATACCTTTAGAATTGGAAATACGCATATATATACCAAAGCTTCCATTACCAGAATAGGTGGAATTTTTAATCATTTTGGTTATTGTATTAGAATACACTCTAGGTTTAAACCCTTTAAAGAATAATAAATTGGGGATTTTAATAAATTTATAGGAAATATTCATATTTTTTATGATTTAATGACAATTACAATAATTAGTACATTGTATAAATATACCCAATAAGAAGCCTATCATTACTCCTAACATTAGGGCTATGAAGTAATATTCTGTGAAATCCCATTTCTTTTTCATCTGTAATAAGTTTCGTTACAATGATATTTATTAAGCAATATAAGCTTAAATTCTATTCTGTCCTCTTTTATTAGAATTGTCCCTTTTGATTGTTTCCCCTCTACATACCATACAGAATATGGGCCTGAATATATTTCAAGGATGAATTTGTATTCTTCTGTCTCATACCCTCTCATCTTCCAATATACAATGTCATTAGTTTTAGACAATGTCCCAACAATATTCCCCTCTTTGTCATGTAATATGTATTGGTTAGTAAATAAGAAGAATAGAATTGTTAACAGTTTCATAGCATTAATATTTTATGTTACCAAATCACCTGTCTTTACATTCCATTTAAGACCATGTTGAGGGCATTGTATTATACCATTAACAGCTTTACAACTTTTAAGAGAGGTTTTATGATGAGGACATATCATTCTCTTCATCTTAGCTTTTTTTATATCATTCTTCAAAGAACCAAATTCTGCTTCAAAAGGCTCAAAATGTCTAAAATACTCTCTTTCTTTATATTGTTCATCTACAACATCTTCTTTAATAATAGGAGCAAAATATTCACTATTTTTTCCCAAATGGAGATTATATAAGGAGAATACATCTCTTTGAGCTGTTATATATTCTTCTAATACAAATCTCCAATCTTGATGATAATGTTCTTTATTTAGAGCATGTTTTGGGCTATCTTTGTGACTATTAGCAAATATAGGTCGCCATATTCCTTTCACTAATACACATTTAACCAAATAATATTCTCCTATTTCAGGAGCTGTACATTGTTCAATATATTGCATATATTCTTAATATTTAAAGAAATAACACAAGGTTGCACCTTGAAGATAATAATAAAAACATCTATATAGAACCCCAGGTCGTTAAACCGGACATATTTATCAGACACAATAACGGATGTCTGTCCTCTATATATACCTGCAAATTGGATGTTATTGAAATAGTTATTTTGTAAAGGCTTAATCAGTTTAATAATAATGTGGAATACATGTGGTGACATATATTAGGACATTATCCCCTGATTGAGCCTGATTTTAATGATTTAATAAGATTATGGATATTTCTTTATCACCTATTACCCACATCAATTCAAATATAACAACTATAAATGGCGTATGCTATACCCTTTTATCGGCTACAGATTAATCTTATTAATTTTTAGCAATATGCTTCTTCAACCATTTGATTCTAGGCTTAATATCCCCTCTTCTCCAATAATACCTATTTTTCATATGAATTAGAGCATCAAAGCTTGAAATAGGAGAAGGTCTATTGTCTTTGATATAATTAATTAATATTATTTCTTCAATTATATTAATTGATCCATTCCATAATAATTGATAAGTCCAGCTACATAAGCCTGTTCTGAATAAATTTTCATTATCAATCATTAGCTGTAATAGTTCTTTTATTGTTCTCATATCATGTTTAATTAATTAATAGGAACTTTTCTGTTACAATTTCATAATCTATTCCTGTTTCTGTAGAATAGAAGAAATATATAACTTGATTTAAAACAACCAAATATCCGTAAATACCATCAATTTCAATATATCTGGGATCATTTATAATATATTGATAACCTGAGTTTTTATGTTGTATAACCATATTATATGAGATTTAAACTCTCCTAGCCATATTAAATGCTGATACAACACCTGTCACTTTAAACTCCTCTTTAACAGGCTTTTTGCCTCGTTTAACAGGTATTGGTGGGCCAAAGTTAGCCTTCCCAAACTTCTGAATTAGTTTTGTTCTATTATCCATAATGATTAGATTAAGAGTTTACATACATAAGCCTCAACATAGCCTGTTGATACTCTCCTCACTAATGGCTCAATTACACCAGCTTTTAACAAAGCTTGATATATTCCCTCATTTTCAGACCAATTCTTAATGAATACATGTCCTTCTTCTATTGACTCATCGGGCAAATTAACTGTAGCTGTAGCAATAGGTTGATAATCTTGCAAATCATACAATTGAAGAGCTATTCGCCCTTTTGTAGCATAATTGGTCTTTTTAATACCATAGCTCCATTGCTTAAATTGAATAATATTAGTCTTTGTCATAAGAAATGCATTTAATGCTATAAATTCAACAAAAAGATTAAAATAAACCAACTATCCAAATACTCCTATTAGAAGGTAATATTTATCATTTGAGGTATTGTCCTTACTGAAGGGAACAATATAATCTCAAACTATGGAAATATACACTATATTTGTGCATACTTGTCACTGGAGTCAGTGTTGTAAAGGAGCCATTACTATCACTATTTCCAACTATTCATTGGTGTAATATATAATGGCTCCACATTGTCTTATCCTGTTAATACTTCTAATTTGATAGTGTTTAAGTAAAATCCCTTATACAGACATTCTTCTGCTGTATTAGAGGGAATTGTACCCTCGAACTCCTCTCTTGTAATAGTAGGCTGTTTACGCATAATATCTACCACTTGAGAATTTTTCTCAATTGATGCTATTTTAGGCTGCTGTCCAGCCATATGCATAAATATATCTTTATCAGATATAAATGCTCTTAATGAATCCATTTTATAATACATAATTGTATATGTTTAATGTTAAAATATAAGCACAATCAATGGCTTTACGTACATATTCCCTCAAGAGAATTAAACTATTTCGCGGGTGGACGGAGTACGTTGCCCAATTTACTAATTCCAATACCTGTTATATAAGGCGATTGTGCTCATCTAGTTTAATTGTAATCTTATAATTAACTACTCTTTCACCTTTTTTAGGTTTACGTTCTTTGATGTTATTTATTTCTTTATAATTAGGATATTTGACAACGTAATGCATAAATTGCATATAAGCATCTTTAAAAGTATTAAATCTTCCAAATTCGTCCAATTTATGAAAAATAACATGATCAGTATCTAATATTATACATTTATCAAATACATAAACAATGTAATTATCGAACATAGGATATAGTATAGTTTTCATAGTTTTTATTGGATATAATGCTATAAATGTACATTGTTCTTGACAAAATGTCAAACAAACTTGACATATTAAAGGAATAAGAGGTGAATACTCCTCAATTTCAACGTTTATTCAATAAATATAAAGAGAACGGTTGGCAATTATACCTCTCATCCATTAAATAGACATAAATTGACAGTGTAAAATCACTCAATTCTTATTCCATACACCATTTCTCTCTAATTTATTGAATATATTATTGGTTGTTTAGTGTCTTAATGTAAGATTTATGTGTTTTATGTCAAATTCTATTCAATGCCCCAAATACACAAACCTCATTTAGACAACAGAAACACACACTCTCTTCAAATAAACTTTTATTCTGTATATAGGGAATATTTAATTAACACATACAATAACAATGTAATATTTATTGCTTATTTGTCATGTTATTCCCCACCCAAGAATCACGATTCCCACCCGCTATATATAATAGAGAAGCCCTATTAAAGAGCTTCTCTAATTATTACATCACATTGTAGTGCAATTCCAATGTTCTGCTCACAATGAACAGTCCAATGAATAGCACAATTGTGATTGTCCAGGCAATTGTGTTCTTTTTCATATGTTAGTGTATTTGGTGTAGAAACAAGAGGCTAACCCAATAGCCCCTTGTTTAGCCTTTTTATACTGATGCTTTCTCCAGTTCAGCAATGCTTTCTGCTGTAAGACCAAGTGATTTAGCCTCTTTAACAACAGCTCCTTCAATCTCAAGGTCAAGGGTTCTCACTTCAACTCTTGCGTTAATGAGCTCTGCTTTTGTGGCAAACACTGAATTGGCTGTCAAACGATCAACCAACAATGGCTGACCATCCTTCATCACTGGCTTATTATCGGCATCCAATTGACCAATCTTCTTCACCTCACCAATGGCATAGAATGGCTTGAAGTCAGCATCACCATTCTTCCAACCCAATGAAGCCATTTGGTTAGCATGAATGTGTAGGCGCTCACCTAATGCGGTGTAACCAGTGAAATTCTTCTTTTCAGTGAATTTACCTGATGTAATTGCGTAATTTTTCATAATAATACGTTTAATTTGTTTTTGTTTTTAAATTGATGTGGAGGTTATCCCCAACCTCCAATTTTTATGGGGGGATGCGAAGATGGAGTAACCTCTTCTCCCATTAACATAGAAAATTCCCTATAAAATTTTGAAAATTTTTAATATTAGCTTTTAGTCTAATATTCCCCTATTATTAGGCTTTAGTCTAATACCCCTTATTTTAAACATTTTTACTAAAATATTAGGAATTCTAAATAATTCCCCCTATCTTTGTATTATGAGTAAAATAGACCAACAGATGTCTCTTTACGAACATATTGAAATATTGGCTAATATTAAATGTTTCATGTGTGAGAAAGAGGAGGAGATTGTGACAGATTTACTTGATTCTTCAGATTCCTTGGATTATTTCTATAAGAAGGGATGGAGGGTAAAGAATGGAAATTGTATTTGTAATAAATGTTTATTAAAATGAATTTACGCCCCTTACAGCATAGTTATTCGCTCCTAAATATTAGGAAGGGGAATGTTATGTCGTAATGTAAAAGCGTTTATGTTATAGCCCCCTCTCTTAATTGATTGGGGGCTTTTTGTTTATATAGGGTATTGGAGGAGCTTGCAGTCCTCGCCTCCCTTGGACGGAGGAGAACATAGGTTGAAATCCTATATACCCTACTTTCAATATAGTATAAGGAATGTACGCAAGATTTTGAATCTTGAGGTTTGGGATTGTGACCCAATATTGAAACTGTGTTTGTAGCTTAGTGGCTTAAAGCCTTTGATTGTGGTTCAAAGTATCGTGGGTTCGAATCCCATCAAACACCTGTTCTTCTTATAGTTCAATGAATAGAACACCTCACTACGGATGAGGAAATTGAGGTTTGACCCCTTATAAGAAGACACATGCACTTATGGTGGAATGGTAGACACGCTTGCCTTAGGAGCAAGTGCCTGAAAGGGTGTATAGGTTCGAGTCCTATTAAGTGTACATATGCAGGTATGGCGAAATTGGTAGACGCATCAGACTTAAAATCTGACGGGCATTATGCTCATAGAGGTTCGACTCCTCTTACCTGCACATAAGGAGGGTTGGCTGGAGATGGATTATCGCACTAGTCTTGAAAACTAGAGGACAGAAATGTTCCGTGAGTTCGAATCTCACACCCTCTTCACAGAGAGCTGGCAGAGTGGTTTATTGCATTTGGTTGCTAACTAAAAGGGCTTAACAGCTCCAGGGGTTCGAACCCCTTGCTCTCTTCATTTTGGTATGGATGGTAAATTGGCTAAATCAGCAGACTGTAAATCTGTCGCCATTAGGCTATGTAGGTTCGATTCCTACCCATACCACGAAAATAAATCATTTAAAATTTGGAATATTCGAATATATTCCCTACTTTTGTATTATGAAACTGAAAAACGATGATATTATAATGGCTAAAGAAGAGGATGAGGAGCTTACACTCCTGTCGTCTAGAAGTTAGGACATTACACTTTCAATGTAAAAAAGAGGGAGCATTACCCTTCAGGAGTACACAAAAATAGAATCATGAAAAGGAATTGGTTTAATATTATGTTCACCTCATTTACTACAAGAGATTGTGGTAAGGCGGGAATATATTGTTGGAGCCAATAACTAATAAAGTTATAATCAAATTGATTAAGGGCTCCATAACAATGGGGCCTTTTTTATTTATGGGGCATTGGTGAAGATGGCTATCACACCTGATTTGCATTCAGGAGTCATGGGTTCGAAGCCCATAAGTTTCCACATAACGAGGGTGTAGTGTAATGGCTGCATATCACACTGTCACTGTGAAGGTAGGAGTTCGAACCTCCCATTCTCGGCATAAGGGTTGTTAGCCTAGTGGTCAGGCAGTAGACTGTTAATCTACCTACGGGTGTTCAATTCACTCACTTCCCTCACACACGTATATAACTCAATTGGTAGAGTAATAGTCTCCAAAACTGTAAGCTGGTGGTTCGACTCCATTTATACGTGCATACTCCCTTGTGGCTCAATGGTACAGCAGCAGTTTTGTAAACTGCCATTTGTAAGTTCGAATCTTACCTGGGGATCATAGAATTTCTCTGTAGCTCAATTGAATAGAGCGACAGCCTTCTAAGCTGTAGGTTGGAGGTTTGAACCCTCCCAGGGAAGCTTAAATAATAAAAATGGAAACAGATAAGCGACAGAGGCACATGCCTCTAAAGCATTAAGGTGATGCTCTAGACTTTTAATCTAGAGAAGATGGGTCAGTACCATCTAGGGGTACTTTATAGTAGGATAGCTCAATGGTGGAGCGCCACACTGATAATGTGGAGGTTATAGGTTCAACTCCTGTTCTTACTACTTTATATTGCGGGATAGATTAATGGTAGATCAAGGGGCTCATATCCCCTGCGTGGGGGTTCAACTCCCCCTCCCGCCACTATGGACTCTAAGCTAACCTAGTGAAAGCGCTGGACTGAAAATCCAGGGAGTTTGGAGCGTAACCAAAAGGGTCCACATATGTATTAGTAGCTCCTAATGCCAGAGCGTCTGACTTCCAATCAGAAGGCTGTGGGTTCAAGTCCCACCTAGTACACAATTTTTTCCTCCTCATTATCAGGCGGTTAGCCTGTATTTTCCTCTTTCCCTATTATTTTCATTAAAAATGTTGTACCTTTGCAGGGTGGTTGGGTGGGGTATGTATAACAGCTCCCGATATAGAAAAAAAGAACGGGACAGAAAGAATGTATTAATTAGGGGATAGTGTGTCTAATAATGTAATATAAGTCAAGGTTCCAGAGTGGTTAAATGGACCTGTCTGCAAAACAGGTGAGAAATCTTCGGGTGTTCGAATCACCTCCTTGGCTCTAAATAAAGGATATGGAATTAACATTAAAAGAATTTACAGGATGCAATGTATGCGGTAATAGTCTTGTGGAAATAAGAGGGAGGTTCCCTGGAGACCCTAAAAGGAAGGTTTGTCCCACTTGTGTATATGAAAGGTTGGAACAGATAAATGAGCTCAGTTCTCCACATTATGGACATGCTTGTAAAGAGGTCAAACAAAATTAGGCATAATATAGCAATTAAATATAACTTCCCTTGTTAATTATAAAAATACCTCGTAAATTTGTATTCAATTACGTATGGAGCAAGAAAAGAAAATAATAGCCAGTAGGATAAAGAAGCAGGAAAGCTCTCCATTAAGCCTAGCTACAAGGTGGTTTACAATACTATCAGCTATAGGAGATATGGGGCTTACAGAGAGGGAGATACAGCTTTTGGCCTTCATAGCTATTAAGGGGAACATCTCCTATTCTACCAATAGAGAAGAGTTTTGTACCACATATAAGAGCTCTTCAGCCACTATTAACAACATGATAAGCAAGCTTAAAAGAGCTTCTATATTAATCAATGAAGGGGGCAAGACTAAAATCAACCCCAGGATAGCAGTTAATTTTAATAATGATATTGTATTACAACTAACCTTATTACATGGATAAGCCTATTAAAATGTCTGTAAAAGACTACTTAATAAGGCTGCTTTCAATAAAGACAAATCAGCCAGTAAAGACAATTGAGGCTATTATTGACCATCAATTTCAGGGGGCTAATGATGCAATGAGAGCAAATCAATCAGTGGAAATATCAGGGTTTGGGAAATTCTTATTTAATACTAAAAAAGCTCAAAAGAAACTAGAGAAGCAATATTCAAAAGAAAACACATTTAGGAATATACTAGAAAGACCAGATTTAACAGAAGCTAAAAGAAAGAGTGTCCAATTGAAGCTTGATAATACAATTAAAATGAAGGAGTGGTTAACTTTAAGACTGAAGAAAGATGAGCAAGCTGTCTGAATATATAGCCCTCATTCCTAAGGCTCTTCCCAATACAATGGAAATTGTTTCAGGGATTGTGAAGGGAGTGGAAATGAAATATAACACTTTACCTGAGGGAGAAAGAGCAGAGATTATAAAAAGGAGGTTAACATGTAAAGGGTGTCCTTTCAATAGTGAAAATGCAAAAACCTCCGAAGAATATAAAGAGCTTACAGGAAAACCCTACATTACTAAAAGAAAAGAAGAACATTGCTCCTTTTGTGGTTGCAATATAAATATGAGAACAGCTTCCCTCTCCTCCAGTTGTGGGGTAGAGACATGGAATAAAAATAACCCTGATAAACAACTTCCTTTAAAATGGACAATTTATGGACAAGGAGATAAAAATAAGGAGAGTTCCGATTGATAAGGTGTTGGACATCCTTCATCATTTATATCAGAATGGAGTGGATTTTGTGGACATTCATGGACATACAGAGGGGGATGTAGACGTATTAGGGGTGTCTTTTCAAAAGGAATATATGGACCCTGATTATTTAGAAGCCTTTGAAGAACTACATGAAGAAGACCTCTCTACAAAAGAAATTAATGTAAAACCATTGTCAGATGACGAATTAAACCAACTAATGCAATGACACCAGATCAAAAAGTACAAGCAACACAAACAGCCTTCATGATGGTGGAGAGACTAGCTACTCTATGTGCCACTCCAGGAATCAATCAAAAAACACAGGAACTAGCAAATGAACATATTCAAGCTCTCCTTTCAAGTGCTGTTAAAACAGCAGTACAAGAAACAGGAGCAAAAGGTGTGGGACTAATAGTATGAAAACGAACAAACCAAATTACTACATAGAGGTGATAGAATCTCTCAAGGAACTGAAAACTTTGTTCCCAGATTATTCAATGGGAAAACACCTCTCAACAATCATTGATGAATATGGGGATATATGGGGGATAACAGACAAGGAGCTATCTTACGCCCTAAAGAAATATAAAGCACAATTAGAAATGTATGTCCCTTCAAACGAAGAGGACATAGAAGATATTATAAAGGATGGGATGTCATTGTCTTCAACTTCCCTCCTGCAAAAAGACGAAGAATAGAAGGCTTTTTTAATTAACTACATATGGTAAAATCATTGGAAAGAGATTTCCTAGACCTTCCTTCAGAAGAAGTGGATAAAATAATTCATTCTCAAGCAATGAGTAAATTTGAAAAATTGATTGATGATGTTCCTGAATGTTCAGATGAATGTGAAATACTAGATAAAATAGAAAATGGCAAAGAAACAGAATAACTATGTATCAACAGAACTAGATTGGGCAGAAGAACAGCTTGCTACCTGGAGAGCTTATGTAGATGCCAACCCTTTAGACAAACTTAAAGATAGGATTGAAAACAAACCAACCGCTAGAGGAGGTGTTATACCAATGGTGGTGTCTTCTATTGAACAGCAGGGAAAGTTTATACAGGATACAATGAAAAACTATCTTTCTCTTTTAGAGATTGTTAACAATTTAAGAGAAAAAGAAGAGGCTAAGAAAGTAGAGATTAGGGGAAAAGGAGAGCTGTCAGGACAAGCTGCTAATTTCTTAAATACTAGAAAATGATAAAAGAACTAGCTGATTTAAAGGATGTTAAATCAATAGATTATAAGGATTGGTTAATAAATCAGAAAAGGCTTCCAGATAAGACTTCTCAGGAATATGAAGCATTTTTTGAATTTCATAAAGAACTTTGTCTTAATGGAGCTATGGTTAATGGGGTGTACTTCAACCCCTTTTTGTATTGGCACCTTAATATGTGGCATACAGAAGTGGATGTTATAGATGATAAGGGAAGAATAAGCCAACCATACAAAAACCCTCTTCTAAGAGATAATGAATGGATAATTACAGAAGCCATAGAAAGAGCTCACAAGGAAAAGAAAGGACTTGCTATTGGTGGTATAAGGCGTTTAGCTAAATCAGTAATAGAAGCTTCATATATAGGATGGGGAGCCACCCTTGACCAAAACTCACAGAATGTTATATCTGGTTTGAATGCAGCAGATATAAAACTTATCACTGATAAATTAGACAAAGGGCTAAACTTTGTCCCTGAATATTACAGATGGCAAAGGGTTGAAGATAATTGGAAAAATCAAGTAACCCTAGGAATAAAGACAAGAGCAGGAGAACGTATCCCATTCTCCTACATCCTTATCAGGAACTTAGATGAGGGAAATAATGAAGAGGTTATTGCAGGAACAAAGCCAAGGAAACTAATTATAGATGAAGGAGGAAAAGGACCTTTTCTAGGAGGATTGAATGCTGCCAAGCCAGGTTTCACTACACCTTTTGGTTGGGCATGTTCTCCAATAGTTACATTTACAGGAGGAGATATGACTAAGTTTCAGGATGCTAAAACTCTAATGTTTGATGTTGGAGCTTATAACTTCCTTGAATACAATAGTAAGGATGATACTAAGAGAGTGCATGGACTATTCTTTAGCCATAAGTATAGACTAGAGGGAAAGAAGGATTCTACACTAGGAGACTACCTTAATAGTCCAAACCCTGCATTAAAACAAATACCAATGCAAGTGAGCGATGAAGCACTTGCTACAAAGGTAACAGATGAGAATCTAATAATGGCTAAAAAGGCTGGAGATAGAAAAGCCTATTTAAAGGAAAAAATGTACTACCCTAAAACTGTAGATGACATTTTCCTTAATGAAAATACAAACATATTTGATATAGAGGCAGCTCAAAGACAGAAAGCTCGTCTTTTACAACAGGGAAGAACAGGTACTCCTGTTATTCTTTTTGCTTCAGAAACAGGAATTGGACATCAATTTACAGACAAGATGCCCATTTCCAATTTTCCATTAAAACCAAATGATGACAAGGATGCTCCTGTTGTCATATTAGAATTTCCAATAGCTGGTGCTATCTATGGACTTAATGTAGCAGGTGTTGACCCTTATAGGCAAGGAAAGGCTAAATATAGTGATTCCTTAGGAGCCATATATATATACAAAAGAATGCATGACATTACTGGTGAGAAATACCAAGATATGTTTGTTGCTTATTATGTAGCTAGACCAGATGATAAAAAGAAATGGGAGGAACAAGCTAGACTCCTTATAAAATTCTATAATGCTCGTACCTTATGTGAAAATGATGATATATCATTTATAGAGCACATGAAGGCTACCAATAATTCTCATTATTTAGAGAAACAACCTGATTGGTTAAAAGAAATAGTCCCTAACACAACTGTTAGTAGAGATTTTGGGGTACATCGTTCTTCTGACAAAATTGTAGACTTCTTACATGGTTGTTTAAAAAGATATACAGAAGAAATTATATTTGAAGAGAAGGATAAAGAGGGAAATGTTATTAGACAGGTAACAGGAATGAGTAAAATTCTAGACCCTATGTTATTGGAGGAGATGATTCAATATAATGAGGATGGAAACTTTGATCGTATTGTAGCAGCAGAACTTGCTTTAGCACAAGCCTATAAAATGGCCCCTATATATGGGAAGGCCACAGATAAACCAGATGATAGGGCTGCTTCTTTAGCAAAGAAACAAAAAGTAAAAAGTTTATTTCCCTCCCACAATCAGGGACTTTTTAAGAAATCAGAACGTAAATTATTCAGATAATGGCTATTATTAGACATACAAAAGACGAAAATATAAGGTATGCTTATTTAAACATATTTCCAGATCAGTTTAAAACTGAGAAGGAGAAGCAAAATGATTCATGGGTGAAAAACACTATGGATTATTTTTCTAATAAAGCTTATGCTGAATATGTAAGAAATAGAGAAACTTTCGTTAAAAATTATGACCTTGTAAAAGGAATTTTAAGGAGAGAAGATTTTTATGAAGAACCTGCTGTAAAGAGTTTTACAGAGATGTTGACAGAAGACCTTGATCTTCCTGCATATGTAAAACATTATTCTATTATCACAACCCCCTTAAATGAGCTTGTAGGGGAAATATCTAAAAGACCAGATAATTATAAAATAAAAGCTTTTGATGATGACTCCAAATCTGAGGAGTTGGAATATAAGACACAAATTCTACAGGATTATATAGTATCTGCTGCAAGACAGAAAATACAACAAAAACTAGCTTTACAAGGAGAAGAGATAACAGAAGAAGAACTTCAACAACTTACATTAGAAGAGGTAAAGGATGACCTTGATAGCTACACCTCTATAGCTGAAAAATGGGCCAATCACACTCTTACTTGTATAAAGGCAGACTTCAACCTTAAAGAAAAGAGTGAGGATGCCTTTAGAGATATGGGAATTACAGCAAGGGAATACTACCATATTTACGAGGATAATTCTAAGACAGGTTTTGATATAGAAGTATCCAACCCTAAGAATACTTGGAAGCTTACTACCCCTGATAAGAAATATATATCAGACCCTTCAGGTAGAAGCAAAGGAGCTTATGCTGCTGGTACTGTGCATGTTATGGAGATTTCTGAAATTATAGAGGCTTGTTCAGATATTACAAAGGATGAAATTGATCACTTAAGACTAGCCCTTCAGGATTACGGACTTATCAATGTAAGGGAATCCAACCTTTTCAATGGCATTACCCCAGGGATTAATTCTATTACATATGACACCTATGACCCTTTAGTATTGCAGGAGAGAATGTTAATAGAAAGTGAGCTGAAGGAAAACAATGACTCTTTAAGAGATTTCCTTGGCCTCACTTCTAACGTTTCTGCTTTTGGGTATAAATATGTAGTGGTAAGGGCTTATTGGATAAGTAAGAAGAAAATAGGGAAAGTGACATATATAGATGAGCTTGGAAATGAGCAATCTATGTTAGTGGACGAAGATTATAAGGCAGGTACTATTCCTACAGAAATAGACCTAACTTGGGGATGGGTGAATCAATGGTATCAGGGAATGAAAATAGGACCAGACATCTACCATGTTAAACCTTTCAAATTACTAGACTATTGTCCTATTATAGGGATGGACTATGAAATAAAAAATACAGAAGTTCGCTCTCTGGTGGATATGATGAAGCCTTTTCAGGTACTTTATAATGTCTGCATGAACCAAATGTTCGACCTTTTAAAGAAAGAAATAGGGAACGTAGCCACTATTAATATAAGAAGAATTCCTAGAGTGAAGGATGGAGATGCTCAGGATGATATTGATATATGGGAAATGGAGGCTAGAAACAGGGGTATTATGTTTGATGATGATAGTCCTGAAAATACCAAAGCTCCTGTCACCAACACCTCTGTAGCCAAGAATGTAGACCTTACAAGAACACAAGAAATGCAGGGACGCTATAATCTTGCTGTTCAGCTTAAAAACGAATGTTGGGAATTGATAGGAATGAGTAAACAAAGAATGGGAAGTGTATCTCCTTCAGAGTCTGCTACAGGAACCAATAATGCTGTACAAATGAGTTATTCTCAAACAGAACCAATGTTTGTAGCTCATGAATATGTATTAGGACAACTATATCAGGCTATTATAGATGCTTCGCTTTATATAGAAAGTCAGAAGCCAGAATCCACCCTTTCTTATATCACCTCTCAGGGAGAATCTGCTTTTGTACAGGTAAATGGAACTGACCTTAAATTAAGAGACCTTAAAGTGTTTCCTACCAACCGTCCTGAAGATAAGAAACTATTTGAAGAACTTAGACTGTTGGCTCAACCAGCTATGCAGAACGGAGCTTCATTATACGATATTGTAGAGCTTTATGCTACAGATAGTATTAGACAAATGAAGAAAACCTTCAAAGTCCTTAAAGATAGACAGGAAGAGTTTCAAAACACTGCTCAACAACAAGAACAGCAACAACTTACTCAAAATGCTGAAATTGCCCAAGCTCAATTGGCTCAACAACAATATGAGAAAGAGCAGGAATTGGCTCACGAAGACTATCAAAAAGAACTGGACCGTATTAATAAGAAGGAGATTGCCATCATCCAAAGCCTAGGTTTTGGTAAAGTGGAGGGAGAGGATACCAACCAGAACCAAATATTCGATGTTTTGGAAAGTAACAATCTTTCTTTTGAAAGAGACAAAGCCTCAAAGGACCATAATATCAAGCTTTTAGAGGTTCAAAATAAGAATAAGGCTGATGAAAGGAAGTTGAAATTAGATGAGGAAAAGCTTAAGGTGGAAAGAGAGAATATGGTTAACGACCTTCAAATTGCCAGAATAAACGCTAAGAATAAGAACAAGAAACCAGCTAAAAAGAAATAACATGTTTGATAAACTGATAGATTTCTTAATTGACATTATAGAACTCTTCAGGTTCTTTTGGGTTATTCGACAATGGGAAAGAGGTATTGTTTTAAGACTAGGGAAGTGGACAGGAAAGGTATTAGAGCCAGGACTACATTTCATCTGGCCTCTGGCAATAGATGAGGTTAGTACAATAGACATCATTCCATCTGTTGCAGAACTGGATAGTCAGACAATTGTAACAAAGGACAAGGTGGTGGTGGTTGTACAAGCCTTAATTAAATATGAGGTGGTAAGACCTGAAATATGCCTAATAGAGGTGGCTAATGAAATAGACGCTGTAAAGGAGTTTACACAAGGAGCTATTCATAGTGTAATAGTCGATTTAGATTATTCCACTGCTAATGTCAAAGATATAGAGGCTAAGATAAAAGAGGTGGCCAGGAAAGAGGTTATTAAATGGGGAATCAAAATTCATTCTGTTGTAATAAAGAGTTTTGGAAAAATGATTTCTGTAAGACTTATGAATAGTTAACAAAATTCATTAAGTAAAATCAATCTTAATGCTATATTATTCTAAAAAACCAAGGTTTTCATACGAATTCTCTTCGTTATTAACTTAAAACATTCTAATTTTGTATTAAATACCAACGAAAAAAACTACATTATGGCTGAAAAAGACAATCCTTTTGGGAACTTTAGCATTGACAATGCTGAAATGAACTCTGGAAACCAAGAATTATTAACTAGCTTCTTAGATGATACTGCTCCTGAAGAAATAGTACCTATTACCTCCAAGGAAACTACAAAGAAACCTGAAGAGAAGAAAAAGGCTCCTATTGTTAAAAAGGACGAAGAAGAAGACCTCACCAAGAGGTCTATTGAAGAATTAGATATTCACGAGGAGGAGGAGGAGGAGGAAGAACCTCTTAAAAAACCTGTTAAAAAAGACGAGGAATCAGAAGAGGAGGAAGAGGAGGAAGACCCTAAAAAAGCTTCTACATTTGCTGTTATAAGCAAAGAACTCTTTAATCATGGAATCTTTACAAAGGACGAAGAAGAGGAAGATGTTGAAATCAACACTCCTGAGGACTTTTTGGAAAGGTTTAATTATGAGAAGAAAAAAGGAGCACAAATCATGGTGGAGAATTACATCTCTAGATTTGGACCTGATTATCAACAAGCTTTTCAAGCCATATTTGAAAATGGAGTGCCTCCAAGAGAATACTTGGCAAGTTATACAAAAATTGAAAATTTAGCAGAAATCGACCTTACACAAGAAGCTAATCAGATTGCTGTTATTAAACAAGGACTTGCAGAACAAGGATATGAAGAGGACGACATCACCACAGAACTAGAGAGACTTAAAAACTATCAAGACCTTGAGAAAGTAGCTAAAACCCATCATAAGGTGTTAGTGAAAAAAGAGGGGGATAAATTAGTCAAACTTGAAGAGGAGAGTCAAAACAAACAAAGACAATTAGCAGCTTCCAGACAACAATACATTAAAAATGTCCAAGCTGTATTACAAGAAAAACTAAAAACGAAGGATTTTGACGGAATTCCTGTAAATCAGGGACTTTTGGCAGAAACACAAAACTTCCTATTACAGGAAAAATACAAAACTCCAGCAGGGGAAACTTTAACAGATTTTGATAAATTTGTTTTAGACCTTAAACGTCCAGAGAATCATGTGTTGAAAGTGAAGGTTGGTCTGCTGTTTAAAATCCTAGAAAAAGACCCTACCCTTTCAACAATTAAGAAAGCAGGTCTGACACAGAAATCAAATGGTTTATTTGAAGAGTTGGCTAGAAAAACCTCAAAAAGTTCTAACAAATCAGAAAAATCATCTAGTAGATCATTCAATAATTTATAAAATAAAATCTAAACTTTAATATGGCAATTCAAACAATCCCAGGTCTAACTGGTTTTACCTACGCTAGGGTAGCTTCAATGGATAAACGTGCAGTGGGTAAACTCACTGACTCTAACCACTTAGAGAGCTTTCACTCTACAGAGCCTGCTGATTATGATAAGAAAATCATAAGCTTATACACACAGAGCTCATTGTATAGCAACGACTTTTTGGATATGATTAACAAATCTATTCCTTACTACATTGATAACAACAGTGATAGCTGGAAGTGGGATGTTAATGTTCCATATAAGTTTCCTAAAATCATTGCTATTCCAACTTCAACATCTGATAATACAAAGCCAGGTATTGATGGACAAGAATTCCAATTAGTATTGGACACTGCGGAATTCTCTAAAAACGCGATTCTTTCAATAGGAGATCGTAGATATGGTCCTCAAGTTTCTGTAGCAAAAGACCCTCTTCCTTGGAATTCAGGTTTCTTGTATACATTTACATTGGTGACAGACAATCCTATGGTGGACTTTGTAAGCCCTACTTATTTAAAGGTGGGAATCGAGGTTCAGTTGATTAGTGCGTCTATTGGGGAATTTGACCAAGACCTTTTAGGATTGCCACGTTTAGGAGAGAAGATTACAATGTTCGAATCTCTTGGAAGTGCATTTGGTTATGAGCACACTATCACAAAATGGGCAGATGAAAAAATGCTTCGTAATGCTGATGGACAAGCTTTGGATATTCTGGTATATGCTCCTTCTCGTAGAAATCAAATGCCTCTTAAACGTAATGATGTACGTTGGGAGCCATTCATTGAGTTCTGGATGAGAAAATCAATGCTTGAATTGAAGGTGAACAAGTTCATCTGGGGTAAAGCAGGTACAGTGAAAACTAATGGCTCCAAGCAAGAATTGAAGCGTCTTTCTGATGGTGTATACCAAAGAATGCGTAACAACGGAAACTTGGTACAATATAACAGAGGTGAATTCTCTGCCAATTTAATACGTGCAGTCTTCGGAGATTTGTTCTATCGTAGGGTGGATGTTAAAGACAGACGTGTAAAAATGTACACTAATGAGGCAGGTTTTGATACCTTCCAGCAAGCTCTGAAGGATGATGCTCTGAATTCAGGTTTAACACTGGTTGCTGATAGTGGTGAACGTTATATCCAAGGTGCAGGTCAACATCTAACATACAATTGGGCGTTTGATTCAATGGTGACAAGGGAAACTGGACGTGTAGACTTAGTACACTTAAAAGAGCTAGACCTTCCTCAAACAAACCTTGAATTTGGTCAGAATAAGAAAAGCACACCTGTATTCTTCGTATTTGATGTGTCTCCTTCTAGTGATGGAAGTTTGACAAACAATATTCGTGAAGTACGTATGAAGGGAGCCCCTTCTATGACATGGGGATATATTGATGGACGTCAATCTCACTTAGGACACTTTGCTTCTAAGGGAATGCAATCAGCCAACAAATTCCCAGGCTATACATTGTGGATGGAAGACAGATGTGATATTTTCATTGAAGACCTTTCTCGCACAGTTCTCATAGAAGAGATACCTCAGTTCTAATATTACATACAAAAGACCCTATCCCCTTCACAATGCTGAGTGTGAAGGGGGTCTTTTACAAACTTGATTATTCAGGTATGGAGTGGTTCAAATCCACAATCAAGTTCTTAAAACTAACAATAAATAACTACATATGAGTAAGAATGGAAAGATTTCTTCTATTAAGAAGGACTACACAGGTAATAATAACAACCTTACAATGAAGAATGGATTAGCCCAAAAAGGTTATTCTAGGATTCCTGGAACAGGAGTTTTTAAATACCCTTACAAGGACCTTGATGGTAGATATAGAACAGGACTTGATGATACAGCTCCTTATATTGATAGAATAGCTGATACCGTTGAAAGAGACCTTGAAAGAAAAAGAGTGAAGCAACTTAAAGAGAAACTTGAAAGAGCTTTTGGTAAAATTGATCTTTCTCCAACTTCTGAATTTTGGAATGGGTCTTTGGCTAAGTCTCAAAATGACACCAAGCACGTACAACCTATAAAACTGATGGATGGAGATAATTTATTTGATTTCTCTAGTCCAATTCAAGAACTGGCTTTTGCATGGTTAAGGGTTCACCCCACTATTGCCTCTTCTCTCCAAGCATATGAAAGAGGAGAATATCCAGCAGAAACAATGTTTTATGTAGTTGATGATGCAGTTGAAACTAATGTTTTGAATAATAAGAAAAAACTTATTAACAAAGCCATTGTTCAATTGGAAACTATGAGTGTTGAGAAACGTAAGAAAGTAGCTAGACAGCTCGGACTTCCAGTAACTGATGATACAGGAGAACAAGAAGTTTACAATTTGATAGATAATGTTTTAAAACAAACAGAATTTAAGAATGGTAAACATATGGGCTTGGACCCTGTAAAAGTGTTCACCACTTATGCAGGAATGCAAGAACAATTGTTACATGTAAAAGATGTGGTAAAACAGGCACTTCTACACTCCATCCTTCGTACAAAACAGGGAGGTAAAGTGTTTAAAGGAGAATACGAAATGGCAACTGATGAAGACGTTTTAGTTAAATTCCTTATGAATGAAGAACATCAAACTGACTTACTCACATTAGAACAAGAATTAAAAGGTAAAAAATTAGCCTCTGTATAATGATTCCAGTAGATAGTTTACTATATAAAATAGACCAAAAGCTAAATAAACTATCTTCTAACGAACATCAACAGATTGCACTTGAAGATAAAATATTAGCTTTAAACGAAAGTCAAATAAAGCTGATAAAGCAGAAGGTGGACGGTTTCTCTGTTCCCTCTGGACTTGGACTAGATGCTTTTAGAAAGCGCTATGAAGACCTAGAGATATTTATAGAAACTTATATAAAGCACCCTCTTGAATTAGAACTAAAAGACCCTAATTTATATCAATATAATGCCTCTTTAAAGGAACTTACACCTGAATGGATGTTTTATATAGACTCCTACATTTTGGCAACAAAAGGGAGATGTAAGAATAGAATGATAAGGGTGAATAGGGATTTGGAAAAGCATGGAGATATTTTAATGCTTTTAAACAATGACCATTATAAGCCCTCATTTGAATATCAGGAAACTTTTAATACAATATCATCTGATGAAATATCAATTTATACAGATGGTACTTTTACACCAAATAAAATCTACGTTTCATATTTACGTTATCCTGCATATATAGACAAAGAGGGGTATGTAAAACTAGATGGAACTCCTTCTAAAGATCAAGACAGTGAATTAGAACTGTATTTAGAAGATGAATTAGTTGATTTAACAGTGCAGAATTTAGCAATGTATACAGAAAATACTGCTGCTGCTCAAAATGCACAATTTAGAATACAAACAAACGAATAAACTTTAAACAAAAATAAAAAATGTCTGATTTCTCATTAACAACCCTGTTTGTTAGTCCAGTAGGAAATACTCTACCTAGCTCTGGATCAACACAAGACCTCACAGCAGGTCAATTTGGGATTTTTAGGAGCTCCTACTTGTATGCAGATGCAGGTAATATTGCTGCTAGTCCTTACTTTTACATAGCTCAAGGTAGAACTAACACTTATTTACAAGGAACTAAACGCTCTGATAAAATCGCAGGATGTATTACAGGAAACGTCTGTAAGACAAATGTTACTGAATTTTATAAGGTGGTTGGTTGCTCAACTCCTGCAACACAGGTAACTGATGTTTCTGGTTTTGAAGTAAAATGTGGTGATATTCTAACATTAACTCTGGTAGCTCACTCTTCTTACATTGACACTCTGTATTTTAATGGACTTACACGTTCAGTAACAGTACAAGCTCCTTGTTGTGATTGTGGCGCTGACCCTTGTGATAATGTTGATGTACCTGCTCTTATTGATGAACTTGTATTAGCTCTGCAAGCTGGTGCTCCTGGTATTGGTCCAGATAACCTGTTGCTGACAGACTTCTTCCAATTCCAAAGAATTGGTAACGATGCTAGTGCCATCCTTCGTATTTCTGGTAAAGCTTTAACAGCTTATGCACAACCTTGTGATGTAGCAGCTTTCCCTCAGGAATATGATAGAATGTGGTTTAGAACATTCGTGTATTCAGGTCCTGCAACAACTGCTGACTTCATTGTAGCTGACGATTGTAATATTGTAGCAACAGCAACAATCACACAACGTGCAACATATGCTACAGGTACTTCTGAGGAAATTAAGCAACTTGAAAAGAATTACTATTCATATCAAGCTGGTTATCTGAAGCATTTGTTCAGAATGGCTGGTTACAATGGAAACTTTGAATCATGGGTAACCGATGGTACATTGTATGACACCTTCTATATTAAGTTCAATGCATATGACAAATCTCAATATCAGTGGGGTGATTATATTGAACAAGATTCAATGGTGATTATTGCTGTACCTCAAGCACAAACTGCTGCTGTAGAAGCAATTCTTGAAGCTGCTCTTGGTACTGTTACTGAAGACAATGCTTGTATCACTACAACGTCTACAACGACTACTGTATGGCCTACAACTAGCACTACTTCAACGCTGATTCCTTAATCAGATTTTAAACAACACTCGAAAGGGAGGGAGTAAAAAACTTCCTTCCTTTTTTTATTTAAACTAACTTATAATGGCTGATTTGAATTTAGACATATTAGTAATTCCAACATACAATACTAAGACATTAGGAGTGGCTGATATTTCTACCTATCCTGATAGTCCTCCAGTACAAGCCCCCACTATAGAAATCACTGTTCCTGGGTTTGGTATAGTTTCTATTCCTTTTGTTCCTAATGATTTTAATGTATTTAATTCTACTTCCCTAGAGCTTACGGCTGTAGGAGAAGACCTTCTCCCTATTCCTGATGGGGTATATACATTAACTTATTCTGTAACTCCTGCTTTTGAAAACTATGTTACAAAAACTATTATAAGGGTGGAGCAATTACAGGAAAAGTTTGATGAAGCCTTTATGAAGCTGGATATGATGGAATGTGACTTAGCTATAAAGAAACAGTCAAAAGTAGAACTCTCCACAATATATTTCCTTATACAGGGATCAATAGCTTCTGCTAATGAATGTGCAGTAGATGTAGCAAACAAGCTTTATTTACAAGCAAGTAAAATGCTTACCAATTTTATAAACAATAATTGTGGGTGCTCAGGTACAAATTACGTAACTAATTTCGTTTAAAAATGGCTAAGTGCAAAGATTGTCATATACCTGTAGAATGTGGCTGTCAACTTATACAAGGAAGATGTTCAGCTTGCAATTATACATATCAACAGAGTTTAAAACAACAAAAGAATGCTAACGTACCGCCTAAATAATTGTGTAGCTTGTACAACAATTCCTGTTCTTCTACAGAACATTGATTGTAAACTAGCGAATTTGGCTAAAGTTCAATATAACAATATAGTATTGGCTTTAAACAATAATGCAAAACCTGATGTAATGTCAGACCTTTTGAATTACAAGAGGATATTACAATGTAAAGCATGTAATGCAGATTATGCATCCTGTTATTCTGTAGAAGAAATAGCAAGTAAAGTAAAAATTTTAATTCATAAATAAGAAAATCAATGGCATGTAGTAATTGTTATAATGGATGTACAGAAATAACTTCAGATCAATGTGTTAAATACACAGGAGTAGATGTTCCTGTATTAGGGATATTGAAAGGAGACTCTCTTTCTTATGTAGAGCAGGCTCTAATTACATTTCTTACAGCCACTTTAAATGGTAGTGGTATTACAATAGAAATAGATGAAGACTTGTATTGCGAACTTGTGTCTCAATATCTTCAAGAATGTTCAACAGTTACAGCTATAGACCTCTTTAAAGCTTTAGTGCAGGCAGCTTGTAATTTACAAGAACAAGTAGATGCTATAAATGCAGAACTTGACACATTAAATGCAGACTATACAGTAGGTTGCTTAGATGGAGTAGTTGCTTCCGATGACACCCATACTATTCTACAGGCTGTTATTACAAAGCTGTGTGAAATAGATGTAGACTTGGCAGCTCTGACAATAGATGTAGAAACTAATTATGTTAGAATATCTGACATAAATGATTATATTGCTGCTTATTTAGCAGATCAAGCTCCTGCAACTAGATTTTACACAAGAATGGTGCCCTACTGCCCCATTCCTTATGTAGGTTCTCTTAGCTTCTTTGATGCTACAGGTGCTGGTTTATCAGGCACAGAATGGGAATTGATATACTTATGTAACGGTCTTAATGGTACTCCTGACATGAGAGGTAGAGTACCTGTGGGTGCTATTGTTGGTGTCCCTGGAGGTTCTATGGATTCTGCTGTAGACCCTGCTTCTGATCCTACATTCAATCCTAATTATGCTGTAGGAGGTATTGGAGGAGCAAATAAACAAACTTTGACTATCTCCCAAATGCCTGTTCATGCTCACGGTGTTACAGATGCTGGTCACTCGCACAAAGAATTTGCAGATGAAGCAATATCTGATGTATCAGACCCTGATGTTACATCCACTACAGCTCCTGCTAGAGCTTTAAACGATGGAGTAAATGAGAATAATTATGACATAAAAGCTTCTATTCTTTTAGCTGCCACATTAGGACAATCTAGCACACAAATAACAGGTATCTCTTTAACTAATACAGGAGGAGGAGCTGCCCACCCTAATATTCAGCCTGTTTTAGCCACTTATTATATAATGTATATTCCTTAAAAATATGGGAAAATGTGTTCCAGGAACTCCTTGTTACAGAGGAAATGACGTAATAGTTTACACCACCTACCCTAGGGGATGCACAAGCTCTAGTAATAATTGCTCAACCTCCCCATGTACTTTTCCCATCTCTTCTGACAACCTCTCTTATACAGGCCCTAATTTACCCTATACAGGCATTCAAACAGATGACGACATTACTACTGCCTTACAGAAGATAGATGCTCTATTGTCCTCAGAATCAATATTTGACCTATTCATTACAGCCATTGATAACAACCCTACATTAAAAGCCCTATTATGTACAAAGATAGGAGAATGTCCTTAAAAATAAACCATAGGTTGTTGGTTTCCTAGGGTTTGACCCTCAGATCAAAAGTCTGGGGGTTTTTCGTTTATAATGAGTTTAATTATTTCATCTAACTAAATTGATTAAATTAATTTGGTATTTCAGAAAATAAGCTATATCTTTGTATTAGAATTGTAACTAAACTATGCTTAAATGGCTATAAATGACGAACAATTAGAATCCCTTAAAGGGATGTTAGGTTGGAAAAAATCAAAATCCTTATATGCCACCAAATTAGGGGTGACATTAAATGAACTAGAAGGATTATTAGAAGAACTTAGAAATCAGGAAAAACACGAAACTTTGGAAGAATTAGACCAATTTGAAAGAAAAGTGAATGTTGAAAAAGGAATCATAGAAAGTGATGTTATTGTGGACTTTGAACCTAAAACAATAGAAGAGCTTGCAAAATTACATAAAATTGATTTAAATAAATACAAAATATCTACCTATTGGAGCAAGTTAAAATCTAATGGGAAATTCACTTCCTCTGTGTTAGCATCCCTTAAAAGACCAACAGATTATACATTAGAAGACTTTACAAAGTTTTTAAAGGATTATAAAATTGAAAAACACCCATGTACTTGTAAACCCTTGATAAACAAGGGATTAGAAACAGTAGATGTTGAATTAAATATTGCAGATTTTCACTTAGCCAAGAAAACTTTCGAAGGTGATAATTTAGCCTCTAAAGAGCTTGACTATTTCTTTACAGTGAATGACTTAGTGGGTAAGATTAAAAGGAATTACAATATTGGTAAACTGGTATTTCCAATAAGTAACGATTTCTTTCACACAGACAACTATCAAAATTCAACTACAAATGGTACTCCACAAGATGTAACAGCTTGGTATGATGAGGAATATGAGAAAGGATTTGATATATTGGCTAATACTATTAATTTTCTGGTTACACAGGCTAAGGAAGTGGAGGTTATATTAGTACAAGGAAACCATGACCGCACTAAAGGATTTTTTGTAGCACATGCTTTAGAAGTGTTTTTTAAAGGATACAAAAACATCAAGTTTCAAAGAGAACATTCTGTTACAAAATCTGTAGTATTAGGGAATACGTTTATAGGCTACCATCATGGAAACAGTTGTAAATTAACAGACCTTCCATTAATATTTGCTACAGGAAAAGATGCCTCTAATTTTGGTAATGCTAAATATAGAGAAATTCATACAGGTGATAAACATCACTATATGGCTAAGGAAGTACAAGGAGTAAGAATCCAACAAATGCCTTCCCTCTCTAAAACTGATAGATGGCATAGAGATAATAATTTTGAAAATAAAGTACACGCTGCACTAGCTCTTGTCTACCATCCTGAACAAGGTAAGATATGTGAGTTTGAGGTTCGTTTGTAATTATGTACTATCTCTACAGACATATAAGATTAGATAAAAATGAACCTTTTTACATAGGTATTGGTAAAGTTAATTTAAATAATGAGTATTCTATAGATTCTGAAAAATACAGAAGAGCTTATAGTAAAATAAATAGAACTTTATATTGGACAAACATAGCTAATTTAACTCCTTATGAAATTGAAGTATTATTCGAAACTGATAATAGAGAAGAAATAGTACAAAAAGAGAAAGAATTCATAAAACTATATGGTAGAAAAGATTTAAACTTAGGTTCTTTAGTTAATATGACAGATGGAGGAGAAGGAAAAGAAGGGATAAAATTATCAGAAAGTACCAAAACTAAAATGTCTATTTCTGCAAAGAAAAATATAAATGCAGAAAGAAAACAACAATTAGTATATCAATTAAATAGAAATCATTCTACTAAGGGTAAGTTTGGAAAAGACCATTGTAACTCTATAAAAGTATATCAATACGATCTAGAAGGAAATTTTATTAAAAAGTGGAACAGTTTGATGGATATTAAAAGAGAATTAGGGTATGAATTATCACATATTTCTCAATGTATAAATAACAAGAGAAATAAGACCAAAGGGTTTAAATGGTCTAAAGAACGATTATAATATGGCAACATTAAGAAATTTAGTATCAACTGTAAGGAGTTCTCATAAACTTCTATCAACCGATGGTCTTTTGACGGATAGGGCGATAGCAGCAGAAATAAAAAACTCCACTTTCTTACTTGTAAAGAGAGAAACAAACCTTAGGAAGCTATGGGCTACAGATACTATTTTTACTACAATACAATGTATGGACCTTATAGAAGTCCCTATTTCAGAATGTTGTGATTACGTAGACCCTTGTTCTGTTAGCAGAACCAAACTTAAACTCCCAAGAATTTCCGAAGGAAACTACCAATATCTTATACAGGGGGTATGGACTATTAATGCTTTGAGTGGAACTGCTAAAAGAATAGACCCTATTACAATAAATAGATATATAAACCTTTTAAAGCTTCCAATTATAAAGAATAAAATTTATTATTGGATAGCAAATGGTTATTTGTATACAAACAATCCCTTCCTTAAATCTATCAGACTTGCAGCTTTCTTTGAGGAAGACATTCCTAATGAATTACTATTTGGAGAAGAATGTTGTGGAAAAGTAGTATCAGATGAAGAGTGGTGTAAAAACCCCCTAGACAAGGAATTTGGTCTCCCTGGCTATTTAGAAAAACAAGTGTTAGAATTAGTATCTCAAAAGCTTTTAAATACATATTTTCGCTTAAAGACCGACCTCACTACAGACGGAGTGGATGGTCAATCCCTTAATACAAAACCAACTAATTAATGACCTCTGATGAAATTGCTCATTTATTAAAAACTCTTCCTAAAAGAATGTTCAATAAAAATGATGAAGTTTGGAGAAAAGCTTTTATTGAATATACTATAGATACAGAAAATAAACTAGGAATGGGATGTAACTCTTGTTATTATAAAGTATTTTCTCATTTAAACCAAAAATATAAATCTCTTGAGAGTAGTAGTTGATTGGCGTAGTACTAGTAAAGAAAACTATAGAAAGTTCTGTAAAAAGAATCCCTCTATAAAAATATCTTTCGATGAATGGCAAAGTATTATATATGCATTCAATGAACTCTATAAAACATACATCCTAGAAACAGGAGAAAAAGCTAGATTTCCTGCTGGTTTTGGAGACTTTGCTATAAACAAGAAAAAAAGGAAGAAAATAGTAACTGATCCCACAGGCAAAGAACATATCAATCTTGCTATTGATTGGAAGAAAACCAAAGAAAAAGGAAGAAAGATATTCAACTTCAATTATCATACGGAAGGATATTCTTTCAGATGGTTGTGGTTCAAAGAGACTACCAGACTCAAAGATATAGACCTTTGGTGGTTTAAACCCACAAGAATTACCTCCAGACTTCTTACACACTATTTGAAAATTGATAACAAATACCAACATAGATACAGACAGTGGAAACTTTAATATGATTCAATACGACAAAGGAGATAAATTTGGGAATCTTACATTTATAGAAGAAGATTTTCATGAAAAAGAAGTAACAGGATTTCAAAAATATAGAAAAGCTGTTGTTGAGTGTTTTTGTGGTAGAAAGTTTATAACTAGAATTTCGGGTTTAAAAAATGGAAAAGTAAAATCTTGTGGATGTACAAGAAGAGATGGATTATTGAAAAGAATTACAAGACACAATATGAGCTCTTCTCCAGAATATTCTATTTGGGAAGGAATGAAAGCTAGATGTTTAAATTCTAAAAATATATTTTATTATAATTATGGAGGAAGAGGTATAAAAGTTTGTGACGAATGGATGGATTTTAAGAATTTTTTTAAAGACATGGGTTCTAAGCCAGGTTCTGAATACAGTATAGATAGAATAGATAATAATGGAAACTATGAAAAGAATAATTGTAGATGGACTATTAGAGAAATTCAAGATAGAAATAGAAGAAATAATGTATTTCTAAAATATAAAGGAGAAACATTTATATTAAGTGATTTAGCTAAAAAGTTTAATTTAAATCAACAAACCTTGAGAGAAAGATTAAATAAAGGAATATTATTGGAAGAAGCTTTAACAAAACAATATAAATACAATAAAAGAAAATGAGCTATTACTATAAATATAATTTTATCTCTCCCGAAGGAGTATATGCAGTTGTGGCAGAAGAATTGAAGTCGTATTTAGATACTGGTGCGGTTGATCAATTACTTTGGCCAACATATTTAAACAAGTGTCTAGACAAGCTTGGAAAAGGAACATATTACATTACAGAAGATATTTTAAACATTGAAGATTTTGTAGCAAGACTTCCTGATAACTTCTATGCTGTTAGAGAAGCTTGGCTTTGTACAGAAATATCAGGATTTCCATATCAAGCAGCTAATTCATTTTATTCTCAGGCTGCCTCTGAAAGTACAATACAGGTTTCTCCTGTTATTTCTGGAGGTACTCCATGTACAAATACAGAATGTACTAATGATAATTGTGATGGAGCAGAATGTATGCCTGTGTTAATACAAGCTGTATACAAAACTAATAATGAAATTAATGTAACTTATAAAAGAACGTACCTCTTAAAACCAGGGAATATTTCTGTAAAAGGACATTGTGCTTTAGATTGTAAGAATTTTGGAGCTTCTTCCCCTGATAGCTTTGATATAAGGGATAATAAATTTGTCACTAATTTCAGATGTGGAAAGGTGCATTTAGTGTTCTATGCCACAGAATATGACAAAAGTGAAAATCAGCTTATTCCTGATAATTATAGAATTAAAGAATATATAGAAGCTTTCATTAAATATAAAGTATTTGAAACTTTATGTAATCAAGTAAATGATGAAACGTTTAACCAGCTTCTACAGAAACTACAATATTACAAGCAATTATGTGACGAAGCCTATATATTAGCAGATACAGAGATAAAGAAGCAGGATGCTTATACTAAATTCAGAAGAATACAACAGAACCTAAATAGTCTTAATAGATACGAACTCCCAGAAGGTAGAGTTAGACGTATTTTTAGAAGAAACGGTACAAATTAATGGCTGAACAAGAATCAAATATAAAGCAAGAGAATAACGTTGCTAGGATAGGTATGAATATGGATTCTTCTGTAAATCAAATACAGAAGGGACAGATTTCTTATGGACTAAATGCTGCCGTTGAAAACTTTGATGCTAATACAGCTTCTTATCAAAATGAACCTGGAAATGAGCTCTGTTTAGAATTACCAGAAGGGTATTCTTTACACGGTAGACATTTTATTCCTGAATTAAATAAGGTTATATTCTTTTTGGTTAACCCTACAACAGGTGGCTCTGAAATAGGGTATATGGACAACAATGACTGTATTTATAAAAAATATATAAATGCAGACTGTTTAGGTTTTAATATCAATTTTCCAATACATAAAGTTGTACATAAGATAACTAATTGTACAACAGAGATATATTGGACAGATGCTCTTAAAAAAAGGAGATATTTGGACCTTAACAACCTTCCTTTAAAAATAAAGCCTGGAACAGATGTATGTGATGGAGAAACTATTGATGAAGTAGATTGTAACAAAATTAATGTACAGCCAAATTTCAAGATACCACAACTGACGTTAGTTGATTTTATAAATGGTGGAGCTTTTATTGCTGGAAGTGTACAATTTGCAATCCAATATTCAGATGTAAACGGAAATCCTTACACTTCTTTTTATTCTGTTACCAACCCAACACCTATTGCTGATAATAAAATAACCTCTCCTGATTTTAACTATCCTGTAGGAAAATCAGCAGTTATTGACATTACAAATATTGACATAAGTGGAATATTCCAATATTTCAATTTAGCTGTTATTAAGACAGTTAATAATATTCCTTCTGTAGACCTTGTAGGAACGTTTTTTATAGACGATAGTACAAAACAAGTTATATACAATGGTCAGAATCAGACAGCTATAAAACTTACAATTGCTGATATATTTGAAAAAGCTCCTATTTATGATGTAGCTGATGATGTAACAGCAGTACAAGATGTGTTAGTATGGAAAGGACTTACCTCTATTGATAGAATTAATTATCAACAGATTGCCAATAAAATCACTCTTCAATGGGAAACTTGGAGAATACCTAATACAGAAGACTATTCTGATGAACTGAATGCAACCAATCTTAGAGGTTATCCTAGAGATGAGATAGTACCTTTTGAAGTAGTATTCCTTCTAACAAATGGTAGACAAACGGACGGTTTTCATATTCCTGGAAGAGCTATAACACCAGCAGACCTTTCATTTGGTGTTGTTTCTTCAACTTCTCCTGATTTTATAGGAGAACCTGATGCTGATGGTACTAGTCCATATTGGAAGATATACAATATAGCCACTGTTTTAGGAACTGATAGTGCTTATACTCCTTATTCTGATTATAAAGGAAAATATCAATATGGTGATTTTTCTTATTGGGAATCTACAGAACTCTACCCTTGTAATGATGATGTATGGGGAGAATTGGCAGGAAAACCAATTAGACATCATAAATTTCCTGATGTAAGAATATCTCCTATATTTGAAAATCCCATAATAGAACTTAATGGAGATGGGACATATAAGAATTTAACAATTCAAAAGAACGCTATTTTTCCAATAGGAGTAAGAATAAATGCTCAACAAGTACAGTCTCTTATTATACAAAGCAATTTGACACAAGAGGAGAAAGATGCTATTGTAGGTTTTAAAATAGTAAGAGGGAACAGAGATGTAAACAAGTCTATTGTAGCTAAAGGTATTCTTAGGAATGTAGGAAAATATACAAGAGAGAATACAGAATATTATTTCCCTAACTATCCATATAACGATCTTAGAGAAGACCCTTTCTTATTAGCTCAATCGAATGCTTACAATTCAGAATGTAATACTTATGATATTACTGTAACAGCAGACGGTACTTATGAATATACTGATTGTTTTACAAATACAGTAGTAGGTACACCAATGACAACAGGAGATGTTATAAGAGTATGTTCTCTTACAACTCCTCTTGTAACCACAGGAACAGCTACAATTGCAGAGGTGGGTTTTGATTCCTATAACTTGAGTGTACAAGGAGGTACTACGGTACTAGGAGTATTTATTCCTGATACAGTTTTATTTAAATATAAAGATGTAGACAATAATGATGCCTCTATTATATTAAAATCAAGAGAATCTGCAACAATACAAGTATTTCCTTCTACTACACCTACAGCTCCTGCTTTACCATTTTTTGATTTTGGTAGAGAATATACTATAACACAGGTTAATTATTTAAGAAATGACGAATGCTACCCTGATAGATTGTCAGCTTTTGAAACAGAAGATAGTAAATATAGACATGTATTAAATTCTCCTGAAACCTCCTTTGGACAACCGTTTCTTGGAGATGTATTAAAACTAGAGAGTGTTGTATTTGGTGCAGGAAAAGCACATTTTGTAGAAGTAAAGAAAAACGCATTATACAAACTTCTTACAAAAGAAGCTCAAGAAGACGCTCTTTTATCAAGCGAAAGAATTGCTGATATTACTGGTACTTTTAGTGCCACTGCTATGTTCACAGCATATCAAGCCTACCTTCAAATATACATAAATGGTATAACTAGAAGAAATTATGGGTGGAGTTACAATTCTATAGCAAGCTATGACTATTATGCTGATATAGATAATGCCTTAGGAATTAAACAAAGAGTACTAGAAAGTGCTCAATATCTCATTCCTGGGGTGCAGTCTGTAGGAGACAGTATTAATGTAAACAACTATCAAAGAGAATCTTCTGTATATTTGAAAACAACAGAAGAAACTACAGCTCTTCCTTTTCCTTCAGAAACTCCTTCTCTATTATTAGGTACAGGAGTTAGTGTAGTAGAAGATAAAAGTAGATATATAAATTCTCAGATAAATTGTTCTACACCAGAGCAACAGTTTGATATATCAACCGTTTCTTATTATGCTTCGTTAAAGAATATATTCCCTAATCAGTGGGGACAAATATATTCTTATGAAACTATAGATACAGGTTTTCAGGTGATATTTGATGATCAAGCATATTTAACAGGAGCCTCTCCATACTACACCGTATTTGGAGGAGATACATTTATATGTAAATTTGCATTTAAAACAAAACTTCCTTTCTTTATAGACAATAGAGTGGGAGCTCCTGATGACAGTGACATATTTTATGATGAAATTGGTAATGTAGCCTACCCTGAATATTGGCATTCTGCTAGAAGTATATTATTTGATTATGATGTAATAGCTAGTGGTACTCCTACATTAAAGAACATTATATCAATTAAAGCTCATTATTTGGATTGTCCAAATAACCAACTTCCTGCTCCAGATAACACAACCATTCCTCCAGTAGTAAACCCTAATAGGACTTATTATGGGGGGAAAATGTATATGTTTGCTTATGGTATTCCTTCGTTCTACTGTGAATCTTCAGTGAATGTGGATCTTAGACAAGCTTTTAATAAAAAGGAGGGGGATTTCTGGCCACATGTTAGTACAGGAATTCCTGATGATTGGGTGCAGGAAAGTTTTGTTACAATAAACCAGGATAATACATATTTTTATAATGTAACGTTCTCCAAGCAAAATAAGGAGAATTTCTTCTCCCATCTTCCAGTTGATTGGAGAGAACAATTATGTTTTACGAATTTTCCATTTAGAGCTATTTCTTCTGAAAGACAACAAAGTTTTTCAGACAATAAAATAAATAGTTGGTTAATATACAAACCAATTTCATTCTTTGATTTTCCTCAAAACTATGGGAAATTCACTTCTATTGATGGAATTGAGAATAGACATGTATTAGCTAGATTTGAGAATAAATCTCTTTTATATAATGCCTTATACACCACACAAACTAATACAGGTGGTCAAGTGTATTTGGGACAGAGTTTATTTTCAAAAGATGTACCTCCTCTTGATTTTGCAGAAACAGACCTTGGTTATGTAGGAAGTCAACATAAATTCCTTCTGAAAATACCACAAGGACAAATATCAGTAGATGCAAAAAGAGGACAAATATTCCTATTACAGGGAGATTCAGCAAAGGACCTCTCATCCTTTGGGTCAGGAATGAATAGGTTTTTGAAAGATCACCTTCCTTTTGAAATTCTAAGATATTTTCCAACAGTAAATATTGATAACAATTTCAAAGATATAGGACTACATGGAGTATATGATATGAAGTTTAATAGAGTGATTATATCAAAACTTGATTATATTCCTCTAACAGATGATGTCAAATATGACGATGTATTGAAGGAATTTTATATAGAAAGAGCATTCCCTCAGTTCCCTGTTACTACTTCAACTAGCACAACTAATGGAGAGGAAACAACCACTACTACTACATCTACTACCACAACAATAGCTCCTGTTTTATTCAGAGAAATTGTTTATGTAACAGATAGAAACTATTTCTGTAACAAATCTTGGACTCTTTCATTCAACTTCAACACTTTAAGTTGGGTGAGTTTCCATAGCTATATCCCTAATTTCTATATAGCAGAAAACAATTTCTTCTATTCAGGTTTAAATGAGGGATGTGATTTAGAGGTATTAGCAGCAGAAATAATTCCTTCTACAACAACCACTTCTACTACAATTCCAGGATTTGATTGTGAATTGGAAGGAGAATTTGAACTCTTATCATGTCAATTAGAAGGAGAAGCACAGCTAGTAATAGATTGTGAATTAGAAGGAGAAGCCTCAGAAATAACAAGTGTAACAACATCAACATCAACAACAATTTAATTATGGCACAAACAGTATTAATAACTTTAACAACAGCAGGGGCAGATACAGGTCCCTTTAATTTATATTCTAATGTAGATGGTTTTATTGCACCTTTTGAATCAAATGTTAGCAAAATAGACCTTGAAGCAGGATATACATCATTTCTTGTACCAGATGCAACCATTGTGATAAGGGTGCAATCTATAGGTGCATTATGTAATAATTATATAGATTTGGTTATAGGAACCACAACATCTACTACTTCTACAAGTAGTACAAGTACAAGCTCTACAACTACTACTACCACTACCCTGAATCCAGTAGATTATGACTTCTATCTTGCTGATCAATATAATTGTGATTGTGCATTAGAAGTAACAAATGTAACAGTGGCTTTCCCAACAGGAACTTCTGTAACACTAAATCGTTATTATGCAACAGTGGCTCCATTGAACCTTAAATATAGAGTAATAGGACCTACATCTGCTGGAATAGCAGCTATTTTAACTCTTCCTGGATATGTTATATGTGCTGACACTCCTTGTACAGCTTAATTATGAGAACGATAGTTATAAGATTAAAGAAAGCTGGAAAAAGAACTGATGTATTCTCCATTTCTGATGGAATGGGGAATATATTAATTGATGAAGTTAGTAAACAGGAACTCATTCAAGGAGTCTCGTTGTCTATAGCAGATAATGTTTCTGCGCTTGTAGTATCTTCTACAGGACTAAATTGCTGTTCTCTCTCTATAACTATCCCTATTACAACAATTACAAAACAAGAGCTTGCTGATTGGGAATTTCAATCTGTCAACACATCCTCTGTTTGGAGACATTTAACAGACCCTACTTTATATAATAACTTCTATGGATGTATCCATCCTTATGTTTTAGAATATCCTTTTGCATATCAATATTATGATGAAATTGTACAAAATGTAAAAGACTATACAAAGGTATATAAATATCTCCCTTCAATACATGGAGTATTTGATGACACTAGAAGGATAGAAACGGATGTAGACTATTTCAATAAGTCGATATTATATAACGATCAACAATCTTCAGGTATTCTTACATTAGTTAGCAAGCCTGTTAACAATATGAAGGAATATATGAAATATCCTATATTCAATACAGATAATAAATCTATTACATTTACGAAAAGTGATAATTTCTATCAATATAACACTTTTTGGAATATAGTGAAGAACAAAACCACCCCTCTATTTGTTTCCAGTTGTCAATCAATGTCTATTGATAAAGAAGTAAATGACGAGAATATGGATTATTCTACAAGAAGTTTTAGAAAAGATACTATAAGAGCCAAGGATTTAAAAGTGAGACAGATTCTTGACAACAGAAGTGATATACATTTAGTTTCACAATTCATCATAGCACCAGCACAAATTTCATACAAATAATGAAAAAGAAAAAAGCTCAAATGGGAATATTTGCAAGTGCAAATACATCAAATAAAATCCCTCTGATTAGCGAAGACCCAAAACCTGTAAAAGAGCCTGTTTTTAAAACTAAAGCAGAATTTGATGCTTATTATTTAAATCAGTCTTTACAAAAACTGTCTCCTGAGGACAAGTTATGGTATGATGATGCTGTAGCTGGAAGGGTGAAAAATGTTACTCCACAAGATATAATTGCTCTACGAGCTCCTACTCCTTTTCACGCTAAATTTAATATTAAGGGGAAGAAAGAACCTATGGGCAATGTATTAGGTAGAGCTTATGGGGTAATGCAGAAAGGTGGTATTATACAGGATAATATGGGACAACTAAAACATCCTGGAAAAATAACAAAAATCAACTCCCCAAATATAACAATGAAAGGCGTAGGTTTTCCTGTATTAGGAGTGTCTGATATAGGGGATACTAAAATGATGTTGCCAAATCAAGATTATACATTTGATGGAAATTCTGTTACAGAGTTTCCTTTAGCAAAAAGTGGTATTCATATCAATCCTAAAAACAAAGGAAAATTCAATGCTCTTAAAAAGAAGACAGGAAAAAGCACAGAAGAACTTACACATAGCAAAAACCCATTAACAAGAAAAAGAGCTATATTTGCTCAAAATGCTAAAAAATGGAATAAAGGGCAAATGGGACTACCTCCTATAGAAACAGATTGGGGAAGTGAAGATGTGTTTGCCCCAGGACAGTTTTCTGTAGAAGGACAATTGAATCAATTTAATGCTACACTTCCAGAACAACAAGGATTTTTAGGAAAGATTGGAGAACAATTAGGAGGAGCACAAGGAATATATAATACAGCTACTTCTCTTATAGGAGGAATACAACAAATTGGACAGGATAAAGAAAATAGAGCTCAAGCTAAACAATTTTATAAATTAGCAAAACTGGTTAATAAAGCTGCTTCTTTAAAGCCTGAGAAAGTAAAACGTAAATATGTTCGTCCTGAAGATAATCTAGTACAGCCTAGAGAGTTATATTCTCCTTATGGTACAGGTACTAATTTCTTAAAAGACGGAGGTAATTTACAATTTGGAGGGGTACTTCCGTTCTTTGAAGGAATAGGACCTGGAAGAAGTGGTAATTTAGGACAAATGTTAGGAAGTGCTATTGGTGGTGGGGGAGGAGTTCCTTCTGGTGCTGGACAAGTAGGTTCTACTATTGGAGGAGTTGCAGGTAGTATATTAGGTCCTGTTGGTGGAGCTGTAGGCTCTTTGTTGGGAGGTGCTATTGGGGGAATTATTGGTGGTAAAAACCAAAGAGAAACTGCAAGATTTCAAAGAAGAGGTAATGCACAGCTACAAAATGCTGCTTTTTCGCAAGGAACTAATGCTTTACATAACCAATATATAGGTTTTATGGAACATGGAGGTAATGTACAAATGGGAGGAGAATTAAAGACATATAATGGAGAAGCAGAACTTATATCTCATAACCCATACCTTCCAGATAATGGAGAAACTGTAATGTTTAAAGGAGCTTCCCATAAAGACGGTGGTATTGATATGAGATTTGGTAAAAACTCTGTAGAGGTAGAAGGAGGAGAACCTGCTGTAAAACTTGAAAATGGTGGAGATGCCGGACTAACAGTATTTGGTAATATGAAGATTCCTTCTTATGGAGTGACAGAATTACATGACAAAAATGCTAAAGGAAAGAAATTTAAGAATTACATCAAAGAACTTAGTGAAAATGAACATAAACAAAATAAAATCATAAACAAATCAATGTTTGCAATAGACGATAATCCTTTAGCTAGTCCTTACGATAAGCTTAAAATGTCATCTAATGAAGCTATGTTAATTGGTGCTAATATGAACTTGAAAGAAATTGCTAGGAAGAAAGAGGTGGCTTCTGGTATACAGACAGCCATCCTTGAGACAGCAGACGAATTTGGTTTAGATAGTGATAAACTTTCTAAGGGGAAAATTAAAAAAGCTAAAATGGGAGCAAGAATAGCCCAAGCAGGTGATTCTATTCCTTCTTCTATTTCGAGAACAGACATGCAGAAATGGATTGATGCTGGATTTATGTTAGACCCAGAGAATCAAAATAGATTGTTTAGGACTACTACTACTCCAGGAAGAACAGAAACAAAATATTCTGGAGAATTCAAACCTGGAAGTGAAGAATTTCAAAGAGCTTTTGCACAAGCAAGAAAAGCCAAACTGAATGAATTTGATTTCAAGGGAAAGAAATATAATACAGATTTATATAAAGGACGTACAAATAAAATCTCTTTCCCTGGAACTTCAAATACAGACTATATTGACATATATGACCCAGAATCAGTTATAGGTAAAATAGCAAATATAGACCCTATAGATTTAGGTAAAATACCATCTCCTTATCAAACTCCTCTGACTTCTCAAAAAACACAAGGTAAACAAAGAGGAGGATTTGATACTTTAGGAATAGCTAACAGCTTGCTGCCTTATTTGAGACCAAGTAATCAGCTTCCCCTTGATCCTAATCAGCTCTCAGGAGAAATGTATGCTTTGGCTACAAACCAATTAGACCCTGTACAAGCACAGCTCTACCAGCCTCTATTGGAGAATGTAAGTGATATTTCCTTACAAGATCAATTGAATGCTAATCAGGCTGATTTCAATGCAATACAACGTTCTGTAGGCAATAACCCTGCTGCACTGGCTTCATTGGCTGCACAAAAGTATGCTGCCAATACAAACGTTTTAGGAGAGCAATTCAGACTTAATCAGGGGAATAGGATGAATGTATACAATAAGAACAGGGGTGTCTTAAATGACGCTACATTGAAGAATTTGGGCATTCTAGACCAGCAGTATGTAAGACAGAGTACAGCTAAGAGTAACACTAAAGCTACAGCTCAAGCTGCCCTCTCCTCTATTGCTGACAAAATAGCCAAAAACAAGCTGGAAAACAGGACTTTAGGGATTTACGAGAATCTGTATAATTATAGATTTGGTCCTAAAGGATATGCCTACAACCTAAATCCTATGGCTGATTTCCAATTTCCTTCTAACCTTTCAGCTCTTCCTACGTATGTGGATGAATTGGTGCCTGAAGGACGAGAAGCAGAATTCAATTCTAGAGGTCAACTTAAAGATATTGGTACAAAAGCTAAGTCTAAAAAGACCTTTGGGAATGGAAGTATTGTCAAATCTTTAAAGTCTTACTAACTAAGTTTATTATACCAAATTCTAATATAATTCGTTATAATTTGGCTTTCATAATTATTTGCGTTAAATTTGTAGTTAAATGGCTTTTATATACAAAATAAGGAATTTAGTGAATAACAATCTTTATATAGGTAGTACAAGAAGACCTAAATATAAGAGAAAATATGAACATTTTTCTAGGCTTAGAAACAATAAACATTATAATAATCATTTACAAAATGTATTTAATAAACACGGAGAGAGTAATTTTATATTTGAAATATTAGAAAAAGTACCATTCTCAAAAGAAACAAATAATGAAGAAATCAACAAAGAATTAGTAAAAAGAGAATTTTATTTTGTAAAGTTATTAAATCCAGAGTATAATATTAAAAAGGATATTGTTAGAGGACAAACTGGATACAAACATTCTGAGGAAACAAAAAAGAAAATTTCTGAGAGCAATTTAAAAAATCATTTGGATAAACCTAAAAAAGAAAAGGTTAGAATAAGATTATCTTCAAGTGGTTGGAAACATACACCTGAATCTATTAATAAAATAAGAAATAGAAGTTTAAAAGAAGATAATAAAAAAAGAATTAGAGAAATTCAAAAAATAGCTTCTATAAAAAGAATAGGGACTCATCTTTCTTCAGATAGTAAAATAAAAATGATAAAAAAGAAATTTGGAAAAATGAGAGAGATAATGATTTATAATAAAAAAGGAGAATTTGTAAATAAATGTAATTTTTCTTCAGAGGCAAGTGTTTTAACTGGAGTAAAACGATCTAATATTTCTAATAATTTGGCAGGAATATCTAAGTCTGCTGGAGATTACATATTTAAATATACTGACTAATGGCGAGTTTTGTTGACCATCTTCCTACATTTAAAGAATACGTACAACAGTTTCCTGTGGAGGCTGCTGTAAGAGTGGGTACATATAAACAGGGAAAATACGACGAGGGGATACAGAAAATTCAACAACATATTGATAATGTTGCAGGAATTGATGTTGTTAGGGATGTAGACAAACAATACCTTAATTCTAAATTAAACGAATTAAAGGGAGGGCTTAGGAAAGTGGCTGCTGGAGATTTCTCTAATTACCAGTTAGTGAATAATGTAGGAGGTATGATTTCGCAAGTGGCCAAAGACCCTTCTGTTGTGAATGCTGCTTCCTCTACAGCTTGGTACAGGAAACAAATAGAGAAGATGCAGAAGGATGTAGATGAAGGAAAGTCTAACCCTGCTAATATTGATTATTTCCAAAAACATGCTCAAACATGGTTGAATTCTCCTAATGCAGGAGAAAAGTTTTCAGGACAATATATCCCTAATTTTGATGTTTTTAAGTTTGCTAAGGAAGCATTTGATGCTGTAAAACCTGATGGATATTCTTTTGATCAATTATACATAACTGATCAAAATGGAGTACCAAAAACAGATGCACAGGGACGTCCTATAGCTTCTCCTATAATGAAGAGGCTTGAGAAGGAGGGGATATTTCCAGAGAAAGTGAGAGCCACTCTTAATCAAATATTCTCTGACCCTAGAGTAGACACTCAATTGTCTATATCTGGAGAATATGCACTAAAGCAATATTCTCCCCAATTATTGTCTAATAGAATACTTTATCAAAAGAATAAAGTAGTGGGAGATTTACAAGATCAATTGAATGCTCTTAATTTACAGAAGAATACAGGAAAAAATGTACAGGCTGATATAGACATTATACAACAACAGATTGAGAATACTAGGGTGAAATATGATGATTTTAGCAGACTAGCTCTCTCTTCACCTGATGCTGTAAGAGCCTCCCTGTATAAAGATGATGTTAAAAGTAATTATACCTCTATGTTTGGTTGGACTAAAACCAAAGAGCAATCTATGGAAAGTCCTCTTTGGAATGCTAATTTTAGACTAAATCAAGAGGCTAATAGAGTGGCAGAATTCAGAGAAAGAATGGATTTTGAGAAAGGGAAGGAAGCTTTTGACAGACAATATAAAATAACAGACCTTAATTTAAAAGCTCAAAAAGAATTAAACAAAGGGCAATTACCAGCTAATGCTAAACAAGATGCACAATTATCAGATCCTAATATAGGGGTGATGCAATTTGATGCTTTATATGAGGGGGCTGCTAAAAACTACAATGACACTTCTAGTGATTTCATTTATTCTATGGTGCTGAAAAATCCAGAAAACGATGCAGAATTACAAAAATATATAAGAGCAGGAAATTCCAAAGAAGCCTCTATAGAAATTTTAATGAAAAATAAAGTAAGACAGAAATATCTTGCACAAGGAATAGAACCTGATGAAGAGATAATAAACAATGAAGTAGCTGATTTAAAGACCAAGTGGGAACAAGAAGCTATAGTGGCTATTAATAAAATGACTCCTGTAGAAAAAGAAAAGAATTCTGATGTAGCTGATTCATACAACACATATAGTAGGGCTAAAAAGGAATTTTTGAAAGCTACAGAAATTAAGAATGAAGCAGAGAAAGTAATGGGTACGGAATTAGCAAATACACTTAATTCTGCTAATTTCAAAGCTTCTCCTATTAAAGTTAATATTGGAGGAAAAGCTATAACTCTCACACCAGAAGACCTTTACAATGCAGCATTGTATTTAAAAGGAAATGAGGCACCTATTGGTTTTATGAATAATGAATCTTTGAGAGGACAAGCAAAAATAGCTGAAACAGCTTTAATTAATGCTGGAAAAGGAGAAATTCTTGATTATATAGAAGATCACGCAAACGAATTTCTTGATGGTCCTACAAATGCTGCTATTTCAAATATTTCAATAGGGGCTTCTATTGAAAATCCAAATTTGGTTAAGCAGTTTAAGAAATTATATAAAGACATTGACAATACTACATTACAAGCTGCCATAAGGTCTAAAGCTGATGCTATTAAACAATTAGGTTTCACTGTTTCTCCCAATCTTAGAGTTGATATTGTAACAGGGAATACAGAAGCTGACAGAAATACATTTACTAAAATATTAGCAACAGCAGGAAATTATACTTCAGTTAAACAAAATCTGTCTCCAGACTTTGATTATTCTAAAATAAATGATGTTTTAAATAGTAAAGATAACATAAAACCTCTTGAACTTAAAACTAGAAAAAATGATGCTACAGGAGAAATCACTCCTGAACTCGTATTTTATGGAGATAATGGGAAAAGAGTGGCTGGTATGGTGATTAGTCCAGAAGAAGCATTAGCTATAGGTATAAATACAAACTCTTTATACGAATCTGCTGATATTAAAATCCTAAGAGATAGAATGAATGCTTCTCCTTTAGGTAGCACCTCTATAGGTGACCCTAAAGAAATTTTAACATATGTTGAGGGAGATGCTTGGTTTGAAAAACAAGACTTCCCTAATTTAACAGGAAGCAGGTATGATGTAAAGGCCAATCTTGTTAGAAAGAATGGACTGGTCTATCCTGTAATATATGTTACTGATGGAATAACAACACCTCTTCCAAGGACTTTACCTGGACAAAGAGATGTAGCTGATGCTGTAGACAAGCTTATGTCTGTAACACCACAATTTGTAAATTCAATATTAAACGAGAAATAATGCCTGATAGGGAGAAATTAGTAAATTTAGGGGGAGTGATGGAAGGTTTTCCAACACTTGTTCCTGAAGGATTTAATGCTGAAGGTGACACAACAAAGGACATATCTGTAAACGATATGTTTAATTCTTTGGGAGCAGGTGGTTCCAAGGGTCGACCTTCTATTCCTATAAGTTCCTTTTATACAGGGAACAGACATATTTCTGCATTTCCTCTGACAGATGTAGAGGAGATGTCTGCACAGCAACAAAGTACATTTGATAAATGGGGAAATGCTCTTACAAAGATGGTGGGAACAGCAGGTACTACATTTATATCAGGTACTGGAGGTTTGATATATGGGGTGGGGGCTTCTGTAAGAGATGGAAGATTTGCCTCCTTATATGACAATGAAGTGACAAGAAACATGGACGAATTCTCTAAATATTTAGAGGATGAGCTTCCAAATTATTATACACATCAAGAGAAGAATGCTGATTGGTATTCTCCTAATAACCTATTTACAGCTAATTTCTGGGCTGACAAAGTACTTAAAAACCTAGGGTTTTCAGCAGGAGCTTTAGCTGGTGGTGTTGCTTGGGGAACTCTTTTCAGAGGTATTGGTCTTACTAACCAATTAGTAAAAGCTGGTAGAACATTAGAGCTTATAGAGGCTACAGAGCAGGTGATGACTTCTGTACCAAAAGCACAGCAATTTGGAGCTCTACAGAGCACATTGAATTCATTGGCTCAAACCTATCTTAAAACCCCTACAGCAGCTATTTTAAAGAGTTCTGACAGAGTATTAGCTTCTGTGATGGGAACATTTGGAGAAGCTTCATTAGAGGCCCTACACAACCTTAATGATTTTAGAGGTAAGCTTATAGAAGAATACAAAGCTAAATATGGAGTAGCTCCTGAAGGACAAGACCTTGCAGAAATCAATGATTATGCTGATAAAGCAGGTAATTTCACATGGGGAGCAAACACTTTATTATTATCTGCCACCAACTATATCATGCTCCCTAAGATATTAGGAAGCTCTAGAAAGGCTGATAAAGCTCTTTTAAATGAAATAACACAGGATGCTACAGGAAAGTTTATTTCTCCAGCCAAGGGATTTTTAGCAAAGACCAGGGGGGCAGGTGCCTTATTGTTCTCTCCTACAGAAGCCTTTGAGGAAGGCTCACAATTCGCTATACAAACAGGTACAAGAGAATATTTTGATAGAGCTTATAAAAACAAAGAGGACGTTTCAGAATTCTTCTCCAATGTCTCTAATGTATTAGGTACTATTTCTGATGAAGGAATTGCAACCACCCTGTCTACAAAAGAGGGGATGGAGAACATTCTTATAGGAGGTATATCTGGAGGTTTACAACAAGCTAGAGGAACTGTAATACAACAAGGAATAACAGGAACTACAGGTCAAAGACAGAAAAACACTGATTTGGCGGTTAGTGCTTTAAACAAATCTTCTTTAGGAGTATCATTACAGGATGGGGCTAAATATGTAGCTAGAGGTATAAATTCTCAAAAGCTTAGACAAGAAGCTATTGCTGATAATGATGTTCTTTCAGAGAAGGATTATGAACTTGATTTTACAATGTCTTATATTCTCCCAAGAGTAAAATATGGAAAAATTGATGGAATATTTGAAGAACTTGAACGTTATGAAAATCAGGCAGTAACAGATCAAGGGTTTTTAGAATTAAAGAATGAAGGAATAATTGCTCCTCTTGAAACAAAAGAGCAATTTGCTAATAGACTGAATACTATCAAGAATATAGCTAAAGATGCTGATACCTTGTATTCTCAAATAAATGACAAATATTCTAATTATGTAGATAAGAATGGGGATAAGATATTTACAGATGATATTGTAGACCGAATGGTTTATGCTGCTGCCAAAATATCAGACTATGATGTAAGAATACCTCTTACACAACAATCTCTTGTTTTAGCTGGAATAGATGTACAGAGTATTTTACAGGGAATTATAGAAAATGACTCTCCTGCTAAGAAACCTTTAAAGAAAGCTCAACAAGATATTGACAAGCTTAATTCCATTGATGAAGATCAATTAAAAGAGGATTTAAGAGATGTTATAGAGCTCTCATTAAGAAGGAAGAAGTTTGTTGATGAATATAACAATATTAAACGCTCTCCTCTTTCTTATAAGGAAGCTCCTGTAGCTCCTGCTGAAACTTTAACTTTCACTAATGTACAAGAAGAGGTAGAGCCCTTACAATTAGATAGGGAATATATTTCTCCTAAAAGAGAAGCTACAGTTAAAAAGTCTCCAAATGAAGAGGAGTGGGAAGTTAATTCTCCTATTTCTGCTGCTCAATTTTTCCCTACTCCTGAAGAAGCAAATATAAGAAAAGCTGAATTAGATGAGGAACTAGCTGATATTCAGGCAGTTAAAATCATTGCTCTAAACCCTGATGGAACAGTTGCAGTGGAAGATGTAAATGGCGATAGGTATAATATTCCTACATCACATTTAACAGGCTATGAAAAAACTCTTACCCAACAAGAGAAACTTCAAAAATACAAACAATCTTTAGAGGAGGAACAAAATGACATTACCAAAACTTCAGGCACTGTAGGTACAAATTCTCTTCCTGAAGATATTGGTGCTTTAGAAACAGAGGATAAAAAGAAACCAACTTCTGTATTATTTACTTCCACTACTTCAGCTTCAGAGGACGGTGCACAACTATTAAAACCTCATATTATTAGGACTAATACATTCCTTAATAATGCTAAAAACTTTCCTAATTTTGCTAACTTAAGAACAATTCTGGTTACTCCTAACCAAGAAGATTCTCTTGGACTAAAAGGGCTAACAGACCTTTCATTAGAAGGAAGTGGTGTAGAAAAATCAAAATACACAGACTTTAATGAAGGACTTATAGCTGCTGTATATGTGGAACAAGAGAGGGATAATATATATTTTGTAGATCAGGAAGGAAAGAGAATTAATAAAATAAATGAATCTACACCTCTTGATAAAATAATATTCTCTACAATGCCCACTACACATTTAGTATGGGCAGATGGAAAGACAGCCAGATATAGAACTGGTGAAAGAGATGAAGCTATACAACAAGCTAAAGGATGGGAAGCTAAAAGAAAACAACTTTTTAATGCTGCTCCAGGGAGCTATGAAATATATGAATTTTCTATTTCTAGAGGAATTCCTTCTATTTCAGACCCTAATGAAAGGTATGATGTAGCTGCCTCTCTTATCCCTGAAGATAAGATTTCTACAGAACAAGGTCTTATTATAATCCCCACAACTGGTACTATTACTTTTGGAGAGGAATTGTTTAAATTTCCTAATGGTAGACCTGTGCTCCATTATAGAGATACATTACAATTCATTGACAATCATTCTTTTACAAAGAATCAGGCAAAAAGTATATTTGAAGTGATTAAAGTTCTTGCTGAAGATATTAAAGGACAACAAACTAGAGGAGAGAAGAAACTCAAATTAAATAGAAAATACACCACATTCTTGCAAAAAGTGTTATGGTGGAAACAAACTCCTGATATTAAAAAGAATCAAATATTTATAGACCCTATAACAGCAGAACTATTCTTTGGAGGAGATAGGTATGACCTTACAAATATTGCTGATAGAGAAGAAGTTCTTGTAAACAAATTACAAGAGACATATTCTGCTGTAAATAATATTACATTAACACAATCTTTTGTAGAGCCTTTTACAGAATACTATTTTGAAAATGAATTAAAGACAAGAGATTGGACTAATTATCAAACCTATCTTCTATCGTCTAAATTACCAGATGGGACTAAAAGAGCAACAAATGAGGTTCCTCTTACTACCTCTGTAAACCCTCCTTCAGATGCTGTTCCTTATAACTATAAGCAGAAGTATGCTATACTTAGAGGTATGGATTTTCCTGAAATCCCTAAACCAGCTCCTAAACAAGAAGTAGAAATATCCTCTGACAAAATAGGAGAGTATGTTGTAGACGGAATAACAGAAAACACATATAAATTAACAAGTGGACCTGTACAATTTACTGCTATAGTAGAGGGGGAAGGTGTGTCTGTATCTGTAATAGCCAATGAGACAGTAGATAAGATTGTAGGAAATGACAAAACAATGAACACTATTGTTTCTTTCCTTAAATCTGCTGATAAATTTGATGCTACAACATCTGACAAAGAACAAGCTTTATTATTCGTTGGTTTGAAGATTTCTAATGATTTACAGAAGCTAAAGAATGCAGCTCCTAAAACAGAAAAATCTCTTTCTGCATTAGAGGCCAAGAAAGCAGATATAGAAAAAAGAAGACAAACAACTTCTACTACTTTCAATCTTGAAAGAGAGCGTAAAGCAGGAAAGGACATATATTATGAATATTATATAACTCCTGAAGGTCGTACTGAAGCAGTTTATGGACAAAACGAAAAAGTTATAAGAGCGTTAATTAACGCTAAATATGATGCTGAATTATCTGCTCTTCAATCTCCTACTAAAGTAGAACTTGTAGGGGAGCAACTTGATGATATAGAGGCAGAAGTTAATAGAAGAATCAAGTCTTTTGGTATAACAACACCTCCTGCTAATACAGAATATAGAAAAGCAGAACAAGGACTTGAAGGAATTGCTCGTATTTCTCCTGCTGAAATAGAACTGTTTAAAGAATGGCATGCTAAAAACACTCCTAATATCTCTTATGAAGTAACGGAGAATATTCTTATTACACATGATAATGAAAAAGCGTGGGGAGCATTTGAAAATAACGTAGCCAAATTCTATAAATCAGCTTCCAGAGGTACTGAATACCATGAAACATTCGAAGGAATCTGGGGGTCTTTCTTAACTGCTAATGAACAACAATTCATTCTTCAAGATGAAAAAGCTAAACCAGGAAGTTTTGTAGATAGACAATCAGGTAAGAAAATTAAATATGATGAGGCTACAGACCTTCAAATTAAAGAGAGAATTGCAGATGATTTTGCTGATTTCAGACTTGGTAAGCTTCCAGCTAAATCATTGACTGATAGAGTATTACGTTTCTTCAGAGCTATAATTAATTTCTTTAGAGAATTTGTTTCCAAGCCTTCTTTGAAAAAGGAGCTTTTCAAAGCTATTGATACAGGTGAATTCAGAGATTTTACAATCCCTGAAAATCTATATTTAGAACCTGCTTATAAGAGAGTAGAGGGATTAACAGAACAACAAACAAATGAGTTTATACAGGATATTTCTGCAAGATTCTTTCAATATGTATTTGGAACTAATAGCTCTTTATATTCTCCTGAACTGTTATCTTCTCCTGAAATATTTAATAATATAAAACAACAATATCTTTCTAAAGACAAAAATAATCCCGATAGTGTTAGTAGAATAGATATTTTAGGAGAAACTGCATGGAATCAATTAGTTGTAAGAACAAAGGATTTTCTACGTACTTTCAAAATTGAATTCGATGAAGACAATATACTTACAATTAATGTTGAAGGACAGGATAACAAATTGTATGCTCCTGAGCCATTTGCTACTAATTGGAAAAAGTCTTCTCCTTTCCCTGTAAAACTTCTACTAGGGACTTTAACAGAAACTGCTCCAGATAACCAGGAGAGTTCTAATAGTATGTCTCTTCCTGCACAGAAATCATCTTCTGTAAATGGATATAAGCTTTTAAATTTCTCAAGAGCTTTTGCTACTGTATTAGATAAACTGGCCAACACTACCAAAATAACAAGTATGGTAGATAAACTTATAGAATTGGCTAAATTTGACAGCAATTATGTACGTTTGTTTACACGTTTAAAAGGAGATAGAAATAGCTTGGAGATAGATTTCTCTAAATTTCAACCAGAAGATTGGAGACTGTTTATTAATTTCTATCAAACATTCACTAAGCAAAAGCCTGATGCATTCATCCAATATATCAATAATGGAGAGGTATATAGTTCTTCTGCCAATTTAGCAACGGCTGTTAGAACAGAACAACAGAGCTGGACAGAAAATATGAAAGGTCTTTCTAAGAAAAAAGACTCTTTAATAACATATAACAAAAGCACTAAAACTTATCAGGTGGGGGATACTACCAAGCTGCCTATAAAAACCCCCCAGAATCAAACTGCTTTCTTATCTAAAATAGGAATTGAATTTCCTATGGAGGTGTATAATAAGCTGAAAACTTATCAGAAGAAGAAATTCTCTGATGCTGTTTCTGCCATATATGCCTATTTTGGTAAGGAAAAAGACCTTATGTCTGTTACAGGGAAAACATTAAAAATTAATGGACAATTAAATACATTAGCAGAACTCCTGGTAATAGTAACCAACCCTAACCAGGAATTGTCATATTTTGGTTTAGATGGACGTAGAAGACAAAATTTTGCTGATAATAATGCTGCCTCTATATTAGAGAATGATTTCAATTCTTCTGAAACACTGGAACAACTGTTAGAGAATAGACCTGAATTACAGGACATTTTCTCACAAAATAGCCTTGTTTTAAAAAGAGGAGGTTTGTTTTTCAATGCTGAGGGGAAGAGAGTTAAGAAGATAAAAGTTGGCTATATCCAAGGAACTAACAATATTGATGGAGGTAGAGAAACTGTAACTACCAATTTGTCATTAGGAGATAGATATGTACAGGAACTCAATCAAAATGTTAATGGGAATTATTACATTCTTGTACCTGCTGATAGCTCTACAGAATGGATGATGGACCTTGGAAATCAAGTTCCTTTTATAGACATAGAGAGTAATGATTGGTCTAAAATATACACAGCTTTCAACGGTTATTTGAAAGATGACATTGCTTTGGCTAAACAAAATAGAACATATTTAAGAAATACTGCTCCTAGAGCTAAAGAATTGAGATTCTTTAAAGACATTCTTCCACAAGAGATATTGTCTAAAGTAAACAAGCTCATTAAAGATGATGTTAGTAATGATGAAATTGATATATTTTTAGCTGAAAACGCTAATGATACTAATTCTGCCGTTAAGCAATATATTGAAAATGACAGAAACAATACAATTGAAGTATTGAAAGAAAACACCCAAATTGTACAAAATGAAGATGAAACTTTTTCTTTTAAGAATTTAGATGATAATTTTACGAAGAGAGAAAACCTTAAAAAATACTCCCTTTCTCAAAAAGAGGTGGAAGATATTATTACCTTTACTAATGCTAATTATATAATCAACAATGTCGAACTACATAAAATATTATTTGGTGATCCTTATCAATTTGCTATCAAAAATAATCAATTGGATGAAACTAAGCGTATTAAATCCTTTCTTTCTCCAAGGAGAACCACTTTTGATAGCCCTGAATTTAACACTTTCCTTAATCAGCAATATAATAAAGCTGGTGAAATTCAACTTTCCCCTACAGACCCAGGCTACCATTTACACAAATCGCATGTAAATACTGTCACTCTACAAGATGTAGTGGTAGCTGGTAGTGTTTCAAATATTAAGGACCTTCCAGAAGACATAAAAGAAGCCTACCTCAAAACTAATGAGGCAGATGCATTCTCTCTTATTATGGACACTACCTTTAGAGAGGTTAAGCTTAAAAATGGACAATGGAGTGAAGAAGCTGAAGATTGGCACCAATGGCAAATGGCTTATACAAGGCAGAATATGCCAGGGTATGAATATTCAAATAAAGCCCTCGAAAAACATGATGTAGCCTTATTGTCTACTCCAGAGCCTGAATATGTATCTGATGTTCTTAAACCTATTGTATCAGGAAATAAGCACAATGCTACGTCTATTAACCTTGCTTTGGACAAGATGTCTCAGATGCCTGTATATTATTCAGCAGTGGAGGGTACAACTCTTGAGAAATTCTACATTAAAATGTGGAAGGAAAAGAAGGGATATGCTGTATTTGAAAGTGGAAGAAAAGTAGGGGCTGAAGAATTAGAGCCTTTATATAAAGAAGATGGAACATTCAACGATCAGCCATTTAACAATAATATTCAAATCTCTTGGAAGTCCTATGGAATTCAAGTAGAGAATGCATACGAAGGACCTAAGCAACAAACTAGAGGAAGTCAATTAACAAAGCTTTCTAGTTTAGATTTGGCTGATAATGGAGTGTTTACAAGTGAAGCTGCTCAAAAAGAATACCAAAGAAACAGAAAACTATTAGACGAAATCCACAAGAACGGATATAGAAATCTGTTAAGTTCTCTAGGAATAGAAGACTTAGATGGAAGTTTTAGACTAGTAGATAATGTATCTGTAGCTCAAACTCTTCAAAGAGAAATGTTTAGAAGAGAGGCTTCAGAGAATATGAAAGATACACTAGAATTAGATGAAAATGGAGAATTTAGAATCCCATTTGAAGCTTCTTCTGCTTATATACAGATAAAAGACATCATTTATTCAATGGTAGATAAGGCTATTGTAGCCCCTAAAATGTCTGGTGGAGCTCATGTGCAAGTACCTGTTACTTTATGGGAGAGTTCTAAAGAGGGAAGAAAGGTTGTGGAAATTAATGGGAAAAAAGTATTTACAGACTCCACTCTAAAGTTCTATACTAAGGAAGACCCTTATTGTGAAATCCTCCTACCTGCTTGGTTTAAGGATAAAATCAACCTTAAGAGATTTAAAAAGGACGAAGATATTTTAAACTACCTTAACAGAACTCAGGAGGGGAAAAACATCCTTAAAGGAATAGGTTTCCGTATTCCTACGCAATCTATGTCTTCAATAGAGGTGTTTAGAGTGAAGGGTTTCCTTCCCTCTTATATGGGAAATACGGTGGTTGTACCTTCAGAAATCACTACAAAAGCAGGTTCTGACTTTGACATAGATAAATTAAATATGTACCTTAAGGCTGTTTATACAGACCATAATGGGGACATTAAGCTTGTTAAATATAAAGGAAGTGAGGAGGAGACTAAGGAATTCTATGGTAAGATATTTGACAGAAAACTTGAAAAGAAGAGGATCACAAAAGCAGAAATTTTAGAAGCTATTCAAATTGTACACTATGGACTAGAGGATAATAAAGGACTTATTGACAAATATGCTGACATCCTTAATACAATTGTACAGGAATCTGAAAATTTAGCTGATAAAGAAGAGGAGCTGTTACAAAGAATTGGACAATTAGAAGATGACCAAATTCAAGGTTCTTTCAGAGAAGACTTTGTAAACGAAATGTATAAGCGTTCTTTAGAGAACGAATATTACGATAGTTTAGAGAAATTACTAACTCTTCCTGAAAACTTTGAAAGACTTATTTCTCCTGTAGATGATGCTGGTTTAAAGAAGCTTTCTACAACATTAGATAATTTAAAGGGTGAGGATGAAACCTCTATAAAAAATCGTATCCTTAATAGGGATTATATGACCTCTTTAAGACATGCTTTTGTGTTAGGAAAGAAATGGGTAGGGATAGCTGCTGTAAACATTACAGGACACTCTTTAACACAGAAATCTGAAGTGTTTATAGACCCTGACAAATTTGATTTAATCCCTGCTTTTGACAGGAAATTCATAGCAGACGGGGAAGTAGTATTACCACATAATACAACAGCAGATGGTAAGATTTCTATTTCTGGTAAATTTGTAAAAGGGACGACTAAATACATTTCTGATAGACTTTCTGGTTATGCAACATCTTTCGTAGACGTAGCTAAAGACCCTTATATTCTAAAGCTTATAAAGAGTGATTTAGCAATTGGTACATTTATGTTCCTTGAAAGAATAGGGGTGGGGGAGACTACAGCCTTATTCATGAATCAGCCTATTATTGATGAATACCTACAATATTTAGACAGCATCAACGCTAGAGGTTTGTATAACAAATCCAACCTTGATTATATCAAGAACAAATTTTCCTCAACATCTCCTTTAATTAGAGATGTCAAAATCAATGTTTTTGATTTTAAGGATAATATCAAAAAATATGCTGAAAACAAGAAATTAACAGAAGCTGAAAATGCTGTACAATTAAGAGTATTGGCAGAGTTCTTGAAGTATGCCAAAATGGCACAATATAGCTTCAAACTTACACAGGCTTCAAATTACGATACTACTAGATTTAGAAGTGCTGATACCTTATTTAAGAAACAAGTTAGAACTGAACAAGCTAGACGTTCAAATATATTCTCTTCTGTAGACAAAATTCTTGACAATTCCTTTATAGGAGAACAGAGTTATATTCTTGGATTTGCTTCTGAAGCTGTAGGAGAAATCCTTAAATTAGACAGATATGATGTAAGAAGCAAAGCCCTCAATCCTATTCTGGAGCCATATGCTGAGAATGAATTCCTTAGCAATGACAAATATGATAGAATTGCTAATAAAGTGATTACTTCATTTATCGACTTTTTAGTACAAACTAAAGGACTTAATAGTGAAATAAAGGCTCTATTAGTAGATACAGCTACATCTGTAGCTAATTCTCTATCTGTAGCTAAACAGCAATTCCCTCAATTAAGAATATTGAGAGACCTGGAGATTGTTAGTAGCGATAGACCTGAGGGAACAAAATCTCTTAAATTGAAAGCCAATATAAAAGAGGCTTATGATGAGAATTTGTATACAGAAATGATGAGAGAATTGAGAGATTTTCCTTCAGCATCTGTTCTATACAAGGACATTGTTAAACTATCCCTATTACAAGGAACATATAATTCTCCTATTTCTATTGGTAATATAATACCATTAGAGGATAGGGCTGCTATTATAGCTCCTATTATACAAACATTAAATGCAGATAGCGAATTCAATGTTTTTGCACAGGGAGCTTTTCAAAGAAATAACTGGAAAGACTCAGATGTATTTAGAAAAATATCCCCTAAATTCTTTACTAATGATGAGCAGTTTTTAGGAGAGGACGCTTATGGAAATGAGATTTATCAATATGTTTCTCCAGCCTTTGCTCCACTTCCTACATTGGGGATAACGGCTTCCTCTAGAACAATACTTGCTCTTAATGACAAATACCATTCTTTTGATATAGCAAATGATTATTTATTAGTTCCTAGGGTGGTGGAAGATAGGAAAACAGGTGAAAGAGTGGACATGGAAACTGGTAAAACAGTAACAAATGCCATGTTTATGCAAAGAAAGACCAAAGGAGACCTCTCTCTTAAGGATGTATATGGGTATAAGAAAGTGAGACATTCTGATGGAAGTCCTGTGCTAACATTTGATAAAGAAGGGAATTCTGTGTATATTTACAAACTCATAAATTTATGGGGAGATGGAATTTATGCTTCAGAATACTATTTTACAAACAAGCCTTCTGTATTAAATAATGGAACTGTGAAAATAACACAGGAGATTCCTGATGCTGATATTATTAATTTCTTTGCCCCTGAAATAGAACAAAGTATTACACAAGATTCAAACGAACAAATACCACCCTGTAGCTAATGGCCTGTACTATAGAATATATTAGAAAATCACAACTATCTGAGACTGAGAAACTTAGATTAGAAGAAGAACATGTTTCCATCTTCAAACAAGCTAAAGCTTCTAAGGCTTTTAGAGAAGTTGATAATAAACTGCAAGCTGTAAAGCTTAAATATGCAGATGCCACCTCTTTTGTAGGAGAAATCAACAAACAAAAAGGGGCTAAAGTTGTTGTATTAAATTCTATAGGAAATGGAAATGCCATTTTGTCAGTTAACGTTCTTCCTTTAGCCACAGAGAAACAAGAGGAAATATTCTTACAAACAGACACCTCTTTCTATGGAAGAAGAGCTCCTGCTAATGTTGTAAAACTTTCTAAAGACCTCCTTACAAAAATAGGGGTGGAATATGAGAAAGTAAAGGATATTTATGTAAATGGTGTAAAAACAGGAGCTAATGGGGTGGCTAATATTACACAAGCATTAGTACAAGTTATAGAGGGGAGAGAAGCTGAAGCTCTTCCTGAAGAAGCTATGCACTTTACTGTAGAGCTTTTGGAGCAAAAAAACCCTATTCTATTTAACAAGCTTTTAAGGGAAATCAACAACTACTCCATATATAAGGAACTATTGGCTGATTATTCCAATGACCCTTTATATCAAACCAAGGATGGAAAACCTGATATTAGAAAGTTGAAGAAAGAGGCTATCGCTAAACAGCTTGTAGAAACAATAATTAACAAGTCAGAGAATAGCAAAGATAATGTTGGTTTAATAGCCAGGATACAAGAACTGTGGACTGAAATCCTTGAATATTTAAAGAACCTTTTCATCTCTTCAGGCTTTGATGAAGCTGCCATGAAGGTGTTATCTGGAGAAACTATTGGTACTATTAATGACCTTAGGAATTCAGAGGGGGTATTTTTACAACAAAATACACAAGCTTCTTTATACAACAAATTGACACAAGTGGCCTCTACAATAGAAAAGAGGGGGGAAGAGGGGTATTTTATAGATGGTAAGAAAGTATTGGAAAGAGTTAGTGACTTGGTTTATAGTTGGTATGATAGAAGATTTAAAGAAAAGAAATTACTAGAAAGTGACTTTGATATTGCTGTAAATGACTTAAAAGCTGAAAAAGGAACAAAAGGTCATAAGGATATAGAACATGCATTCACATTATTTGTAGATATAAATGGAGATGTCAGAGAAACTCCTTTGGAGGATTCCTGGGTGTCATTATTGAATCCCAAAGACAATTCCATGTATACCCTTCTTAAGAATAATCTAAAAGAAAGAATTGATTCTTTTCCTAAAGGAACTAAGTTCCTATCAGAAATTACAGTTTATGATCAAAAGAGACAACTTGCAGGAACAATAGATTTTCTGGCAATTACTCCTGAAGGAAAAGTTAGTGTTTTGGATTGGAAGTTCATGGACCTCAATACTACTAAATATCAAGATGTTCCTTGGTTTAAAGTAGATGCTTGGAATCAGCAAATGGAACAATATAAACTTATTCTTGAAAAGGTTTATAATGTGAAATCTCAGGACTTTCAACAAACTAGGATGATTCCGATTAAAGCTTTCTATTCTCCAGTTAATAGGAAGTTACAGCAACTACCTGTATTACAAAGCATTCTAATAGGGGCTGTTGATGTTAAAAATATTACAGAGGATTACTTGTTACCTGTAGGACTAGAAGGAGAGAAAACTGGTAATAGAAAAATTGATGCTTTATTAGAGAAATTAAATGCTGTATACAAGAAATTTTCAGACAAGAAAGTATTGCCCTCTGAAAAACTATCTAAAGCAGAACAATTAAACAGCTTATTTACAGCTATTAGACAACTTCAAATTAAAGGAAATCTTAAACCGTTATTGTATCAAGCTAAAGTACTCAATAAACAAATTGAAAATACGATAAAAAAATTCAATGATCAATGGAAAGGTAGAAATCCTATCTCTATTGATCAGAAAGAAATAAGTGATTTTTATGAAGAAATAGAGACAGCTCAAAATGCCATTATACATTATACAACCCTTGATACAGACCTTAAATTCTTGTTTTCAGGAGAACTGTCTCAAGAAGATAAAGTTTTAAGAGAAGAATTAAGAGATGTTGTGGATAATGCCAGAGATTTACAAAGTGATATTTCTGAAATAGCAGGTGAATTTACTGATGATTTTGTAAAAGGAAGTGAAAAAATTGAAGGTAGTATTTTGTCTCCAGAAAAAATCATAAAAGGTATAACAAAGTGGTTTTCTTCTACGGCCACTCTACAACTCAAGTCTGTCGAAACTCTGTATAAGAAAGCTAATAGAGCGTTTACACATGCCTCTATGGACACTTTAGACGAGACTAAAAAACTTGAAGCTCTTAAAAAATCATATGATGTTTGGGCTACTTCTAAGGGGTTAAATACTAATACATATTTTGATGCTATTAAGAAAAAATCAAATGAACTTATTGATGAATTTAAACCTGAATTCTATACAGAATTAAAGGACAAAATCAACAATAATGATATTGCTTGGGTGAAGGAAAATGTTGATGTAAAAGCTTATAAAGAACATTTAGAAAAACAACTTCTTAAAGAGGTACAAAGAATTGATGACAAAGCTAGGGTGGGAACACAGGAGGAGATTGCTGGACATATAAGAAGAGAAATAGCTGAAGCCAAAAGATTATATAATGTCTCACAAATTGATAGCCCTGGATGGTATTTAAGGGATGAGATAAAGAAATTCCCTAATAAAGAGAAGTGGGAAACTGCTGAATGGAAAGAACTTCATAAGAAGGAAAATTCTCCAGCCCTAGATTTCTATAACTATATCAAAGAGAGAAACGAATTCTACCACTCAATAGGGTATATACATGGAGCTCAAGCAAGAGTGTTTCTCCCCTATGTAAGAAAGGGACTTATTGAGAAAATTGTAACCACTGGACTTAGAGATGTTAGACTCGGAGAGCAATTTCTAAGGGATATTTCTATTGATGAGGGAGATATAGGTTATGGAAAAACAGACCCTCTTACAGGACGTCTTATAGACACAGTCCCTATTTATTTTACAAAAGAAATAGATGGACCTTTAAGTGAAGACCTCTTTAGAAACATGGCTTTATATAATGAAATGGCCATAAAATACAAATATTTGACAGACATTGAAGCTCAAGCTAGAGCTCTTATAAATGTTGAAAGAAATAAAAAAGCCATTGCTACCTCTGTATTTGGTAAAACTGTATACAAGGACGGAAAGCTTGAATATACTCCAGATAACAACGAAAATACCAAGCTTTTAGAAGATATGGTGAAAGGTATTGTATATGGACAAAGGTATATACAAAGTGAAACATTTGACCAAATGCTTGGAACATTAGGAAGTTTTGGTAAAAAAGCTAATGAAAAGCTTGGGATGAAGATATTTCCTGAGGAGTTGGAGGGAAGACAACTATCTATAAACAAAGTGTTGACACAATTAAACAACACTTTTCAACTTAATGCTTTAGGACTCAACCCTCTTTCAGCTCTCTCTAACTTAATGGGAGGTAGTTTTCAATCCTCTATTAATGCAGGTGTATATTTCACAAAGACAGACTTTATAAAGACTGAAATGTGGCTAGCTGCCAATAAAATGACAGGTAGAGATCAGAAGAAATACATTGGAGCATTAGAATACTTTCTTCCTTTAACAGATAGCTACAATAAGGAAATAGCTAAAAAGCTTACAATTTCAAAGCTTTCCCAAGAGAATATACAAGAATTCCTAATGATATTGATGAGGAAATCTGATTGGTTTGTACAAACAGCCAATTTCTATACATTTATTGATAATTCAATTGTAGAGGGAAATAAGGTGGTGAATGTTAGGCAATTTCTCAGAGAACAGCCTGAATTTCAGGATATGTTTCAGGGCTCCTCTAAAGATAGAGCTGATAGAAAGGATGACTTTGAGAAGCAAGTAAAATCTCTCCTTGAAGAGAAAGGGGTAATGAAGCTGGCTAAGATAGAAAACAATGAGTTTGTTATACCTGGAGTGGATAGAAAGTCAGAATCAGTTGTAGAATTAAGGAGAAAAATACAGCAAATAAGCAAGGATGCCTTAGGAAACCTTTCAGAAGACGACTTAAGGACAATAAATATGAACATTTATGGAAAATCCTTTATGCTCTTCAAAAACTGGATTCCTAGACCTGTGGATGTAAGAATTGGTAATTTGAAGTATAATTCTGCCTCTGATGCTTATGAATGGGGAAGGATGAGGATGGTGTTTAGACTGTTATCAACAGACCTTATTTCTTCAATAGACAGTCTTAAAGCCTCTTTGTCAGGGGATGGGGAGAAATGGGTGGCACAGATGAAAAGTCTATATGAGGCCAAGAAAACAGAGTATGAGACAGAAACAGGGAAGGAATTGAATATGACAGAACCAGAATTCCTAAACCTTGTAACGAAGAATGTAAGGGCTCAGGTAATAGATTCATTGTTCATGCTTTCATTATTTGGCCTATATTTAGGACTTGTAGCCCTAGCTCCAGATGATGGAGAGGATGAGGGGGTGAAAAACTCCTATAGATATTTGCTTAGAGCTACAGATAAAATAAAGGATGAGTTATGGTTCTTCTATGATCCTACAAGTTTAATGTCCTTGGTTTCAACAGGTATATTCCCTTCTATGGCCTACCTTAACAATTTGAAAAGACTAATTATCAACTTTGGTAAGGAAAACTATGCCATTTTGACAGAAGATGAACAATTGCAAAAAGACACCTATGTCATAAAATACCTCTTAAAATCATTCCCTGTATCCTCACAAGCAGCAGGAATGCTCCCCATGTTCTACCCTGAGCTCTCTAAAGACCTAGGGATTAAAATGGGAACTCAGAGTAGAATGGGAAGGTAAAGAAATATAGCCTTTATTGCTATATTATGTCTCAATTCTATTCCTAAGGGCTTGTATATCAATTAAAAAGAGTTAAATTTGTAATATTTTGTAAAAGATGAGAGTTGCTGAAATTTGTCCAGATTGCGCCACATATATAAATGCGGCTTGTATTATTTATAATGGGGAATACCTCCCTGCTATAAATGTATCTCCTTTAGACTCCCTAGATGATATTCTTGAGAATATTAATGATGCTTATTCTGCATTAGAGGGGGAGGGGGAGCCTACTACAATTCCTCTATTTGTGGGGCAATTATATGTGGACACTGAAAACCTCAATTTATACATAGGTCTTGGTACAGATAGTGTAAATTGGGGCTTAATTGGTCCTATTACAACTACTTCTACTACTACAACTTCTTAAATAACATGCAGGTGGTTTGTACATCCGATAGCTGTGAATTTGTAATAAGTAGTAAATGCGTCTTCTATGAAGGGGCAGCATTGCCTTATACTGATATTGCCACAAATGATACTGTGGAGACAGTAATTCAAAAACTTGATGAAGCTATTCAAAACGGCATAGGAGGGGGTAGTGTAACATCTGTCACTGCTTCTCTACCACTTGTTTCATCTGGAGGAGATACCCCTAATATATCAATGCCTGTAGCTACAGGAGCCACAAATGGTTATCTTTCTGCCACTAATTGGAACACTTTCAATAATAAGCAAGATGTTATTTCTTTAACTACATTAGGAACTTCAGGAGTAGCTACGTTTGCAGGAAACATCTTAAACATCCCAAATTATCAAGTAAATAGTGATGATTTCTGGAAAACGACAGGCACTTCTACTATTACAGATGGTACGATTATCACTATTCCATATACAGCAGCTCCTAATAGTTTTATATTAAAAGGAGCAGAAGGAATCAATCCCGATAGTCCTGTAGAACTTCACGTAGGGCATTTTGACGATGGACTTGATTATGGGCCATTTGTAACAATAATAGGATATAGTAGTCTTTTAAACAATGATTATGCTGAACTTAATGTACAAGCTAGTCAAGTTAGAATTACTTGTAATTCAAGTTCTACAGGACAAGGTTTAGAACTGATAGCTTCTGATGGAGGAGGAGGAAATCCTACTATGGTTTTTAGTGATACTAGAACTGTTAAAGTAGGTGTTCAATATGCTGGAGATTATTCTGCGGATGTGACAGCTAGAACATTAATAGATAAGGGAACTGCTGATGGTTTGTATATTCAAACAGTATTAACAGCAAATACTAGTATTACAGGAGCTTTTAACTTTGAAATAGGTACTGCTGTAAGTGCTGTTAATAATATAAGATTAGATGCATCAAGCACTGTTGTAATAGATTCAGGGTCTTCTGTTACTATTTCTACTGTAAATGTTGTTCTTACTACTTCTTCTCAAGTAGTTCTTGATACTAATAATGGAATTAGTATAAGAAATTCAGCAACACCTCCAGGTGTTGGAGCAGCAGGAGAAAATGTTGTATATACAAAAGATGTAGCTTCTTCTTCTGAACTTTTTGTAATGAATGAAGCAGGTGTGGAAACAAAGCTTTCGGGAAATAAAGGTAATGCTGGAGGAACTTTAAATGTTGATACAACTACTGTTGGTAATACTGGTGGAGGAGAAGATGATTTGAAACTCTATAATGTACCTGCTAATACTTTATCTGTTGATGGACAATCGTTGATTGCTTATTGTGCCGGAACATACGCAGCAAATGTAAATAATAAGGTAATAAAATTATATCTTGGATCAACTGTCTTATTTAATAGCGGATCGGTGGCAGATTCAGGTCTATCGTGGTTAATTAGGGTAGAGATTATCAGGACAGGGGCTTCTTCTCAGAAATGTATTGTAGTATTTACACATGGAGCAACAACAGATGCCATAGTCTATATCACCGCAGCAGAGACATTATCTGGTGCATTAGATTTAAAAATTACAGGAGAATCACTTGCTTCTGCCACAAATGATGTAGTTTCTGAAATGTTTACTGTTAGATGGGAGGCAGAAGAAATATAAAAATATTTGTAATTATATAATAAAATGTGTATATTTGCGAAAAATTAAACCAATTATATGTTAGAATTTAAAAAATCAGAATTAGAGGCAGTCTTACTTACTATTGCTGCTTATTCTCCTCCAAAAGAAGGAGAGCAACAAAGAATGGTGAGTGGTCTTTTAAAAGAAAATATTACTCTAGGGACAAAAAGACGCCTTCAGAAAATTCATAAACTTACTCAGGAGAGTTATAAGGAGCTTATTGAAGATGTAAAAGAGGCTCAAAAAGAATGTGGAGAAGATAAAGAAAGACTTGAAAAAGAGCTTAAACTTCTATTGGAAGAAGTAGTTAAAGTTGATGCAGAACCTATTCAATTGTCTCAAATTGAAGGAATTTCCACAACAGAAAATTACAATTTTGAAATTATAGAGAAATTTGCAATCTAATGGAAGACATAACCACTTTAAAACAAGAACTCCAATCTATGGAAAGCAGACTTACAGAAATGGAAGATAAAATAGATTCTATAGATGGTAAGCTTACACAAGTGGTAGATGCCATTTTAGGAAATCCTTTAACAAAACAGGGGGGTTTTATTGCTGAAATTGAAGATTTAAAAAAACAAATTGCTTATTTAAAAGAAACTATCGAAACTCTACAAGAAAAACAGAGAAAAACTGATAAGTTTAAAGATAGGGTAATTTGGGCATTAATGGTTATAGGAATATTGGCAGGGATAATTAAATTTCTTACCACTGTCTATGCAAATATAAATATATGAACGAAAACTTTTTTGTAGTTCTGTCTATTATAGGAGCAATTATATTGTTCTTTACATTTAGAGCTATAAAAAGAGCTATTTTAAGACTTTTTGGAGGAAGTATAGAACTTCCAGAAGCAGCAGGAGTGTTATTCGCAGGACTTTTTACATACATGGTGCTTAAGGAGGGACAGAGAACACACGAATGGCATTATTATAATGAACTTTATATATTCTTTACTGCTAGTGCTGCAATGATAGGACTTGGTTTAAAGCAAGTTTTAGAGACATATAAAGAAATAAGACTTGGAAATTCAGGTAATTCCACAGTAACAAATACACAAACGCAGGAAAGAAAAGTGACAAATGAGCCAGATATACAATGAAATTAAATTTAATCGCTTATATTACAATTGCTCTTCTTATTTGTGTAATTTTATTACAGAATAAGTGTTCTTCTCCTACTCCTCCTAAAGAAACAAGAGATACGGTGGTTGTTTATAAAACAATACATGATACTATTCTTGGCGAAATTGTGTATTTAAAAGGAAAAACTGTCAAAGATACTGTATGGCTTACATCAGAAGAAAATAAACCTGATAGTACATATGAAGGACTTTTGAAACAATATAACTTCTTGGGAAATAAATATTACGAAAAAAGGGTTTTTAAGACAGATTTTCCAATAGCAGATTATGGCTCTGTGACAGTATATGATACAATTAAAGCAAATTCTCTAATAGGAAGTTCTATAATTACTGATTTAAACATCCCAATCACTACAATCACTGTAACAAAAGAAGCTCCCATTAAAAGACAACTTTATGTAGGTTTTAGTTTAACAGGTAATTCTCCAGCCCCTATTAATGGAGTGTATGTAGATGTAATATTTAGAACAAAGAAAGACAGACTTTATGGTGTGTCTATGGGGTATAATGGAGAACCAATATATAAAATAAGCCTATTGTGGCCTTTGAAAATAAAATGAACGAAATAATAGCTTTAATAATTCTTTGTATTCCTCTTATTTGGGAACTTATAGATGACAAAAAAGGAGACCTCCACCCTAATAAAGATTGGGTAATAAGAGGAGGTTTAATGTTAATAACTTCTGCTCTTACATTATTGTTTGTTGATAGAGGATTTTTACAAGCTTTTGGTATGTCTTTTGGTATATTCGTTCTCTTTTTCCCGTACCTCTATAATATTTTCAATAAGAAAAAACCCTGGTATAATTATTTAAGCCTTACCGCTTTTCCTGACAAATTGACAATATGGAGAATGACTCCTTGGTCAGTAAGAATGGGAATATTGGGAATTATATTTGGTATAGGGCTTTCGTTTTATTTTTGGGAAGAAATAATGGCAATTAATTACCCTTACGGACGTTAAAATGGCAAAATCAACAAAATCTAATAAGCAAGTAGGTAAATTGTCTTTTGGGAAGAAAAAAATAGGTGTTCATAAAAAACATAAAGGTCCAAAAGAGAAAAATGTAAAGAAATATCAGGGCCAAGGCCGTTAAAATAATAAAAATATGAGTGTTCCAAATAGACGAATAGGACAACCTTCAAGCGTAGAAGCTCTACTTTTACACGATATATTGAAGCAAATAGAAAGACTTATACAGGTTGCTTCTGCTGGAGGGGGTGGAGGCTCTGGTACTGTCACTTCTGTATCAGTAGTGTCGGCCAATGGTTTTGCTGGTTCTGTAGCCACAGCTACCACTACTCCAGCTATCACTATCTCCACATCTGTTACAGGAATAATAAAAGGAGATGGAACAGCAATAAGTGCTGCTGTTGCAGGAACAGATTATTTAGCTCCAAATGGTAGTGGGGCAGCCCTTACAGGTGTATATTTATTAGCATCAGGAGGTACATTAACAGGAAATAATACAATTGTACAAGCAGGTTTTAATACTACACATACAGGTATAGGAAGAGTTACTTTTTCTCCTACAACAGGAGGAGGTTCGGTTGCAGGTTTAAATGTTGGAACCGTTGCTGGCAATCCTGCAACTGGAACAGATGGAGATATATGGCATAATAGTGCTTCTGGTTTCTTTATAAGAAACCTAGGTACAACTAGATTATTAAGTTATTATGCCTCTGGAGGAGGAACAATTGGTAGAATACCTATATGTAATGGTACATCAACAGGTTTATTAGTAGATACTGCTAATCTTACATTTAGTACAAATAGACTTTTAGGAACTGTCTTATATTTAACATTGAGTGCTGGTACTGCTACTGCTGGAACAGCTCCTTTAAAATTAACCTCAGGTACTGTTTTAACTACACCTGAAACTGGATCGATAGAATACGATGGTACTAATTATTTTGGTTCTGTATCAACAACTAGATATACATTTGCTAAAACACTTACAAATACAGCTACTTTGGATTTTGGTTCCACAGCAGCAAGCTCTTCTACAGATTTAACAATGACTGTAACAGGTGCTGCTGACGGTGATCCTGTAATAGTTACACCTCCAAATGGTTCTACTTTTGCAAATAGTATATATACCGCTTGGGTTAGTGCTGCTAATACAATAACTGTAAGGTTTAGTAATCTTGATTTAGTAACTACGAGAGACCCTGCAAGTGGAACTTTTCGTGCAGTGGTATTTAAATATTAATAACATAAAACAATAAATAAAATGGCACTAAAAAACGATTTAAATGCTCAATTTAAGAGCGATTTAGTTAATTATAACGGGGCTTCGGATGCTCAAGCTTATATTTTACTTGGTGAGACAGTAGTGGGTGATACTCCTGTTAGAATATATCATTATGATGCTAGTTCAACAGCTACTCCAGATGGTGAAAATGTATTAAATGCTGTAGGTATGGGAGTTGGGAGATTTATTAAAGATTTCTTACAAGAATTCAATCCCGGATTAGCCACTGTAGCTTCTACAGGAGATTATGATGATTTATTAAATAAACCTACTATTCCTGGCCAAGTAAATAGTGATTGGAATAGTGCATCAGGTGTTTCTGAAATATTAAATAAACCTGTTATTAAAAGACAGGAAACTTATTCTGGAACTAGTAACTCTTCTGGAGTATATACCGTAACATTTAGTACTTCTTTTTCGGTAGCTCCTAATATACAAGCTAATATCATTAATCAATCTAGTACAGATCAATTTTTAAGAATTACTAACGTCAGTGCTACAGGATTTACTATTAATATATTTGAAAGGGCGCCGGTTACTCTTTTAGGAATAAGTTTATTGCCAGGAAATGTGAATAATGTAAATGGAGCATCTATAGATGTTCTTATAACCGAAAAATAATATGGCAATTAGAACAAAACAAAGTGGATGGTCAACAAAAGAAAAACTTTTGTGGGAAATTTCCAAAAAATTGGAACAATTAATTAAAGTAATAAGTCAATAATTATGTCATATTTCATAAAAACAGGTTTTTGGGAAAAAGCCGCAAAAGGATATAAAGGATGGTTGAATTTAGAGGATGCTTTAAATCAAGACTTTGTAGCTGTATCTAATAGTGATGTAGCATTAACAGATGCTGCAACAATGGATATATCTTCTACAAAACAAACTCTAACCTCTTCTTCTGCTACAAGAACATTTACAATTTCATATGTAGGAGATGATAGTACAATAGAGGTAATATTAAACACTACATCAGCCACATATACATTTCCTGCTACAGCATTATGTGTATCAGAAGGAGTGGCTTCAGGAGACAATTTACTTGTATTAGCAGGAGTTTCAGGAGACAAATATATAATTGGTATTAAAAAAATAGGTTCGGCATATTATGTTGTAGCCAAAAATTTTGGACAATAATGAGTTTTTTTCATAGTTTACTTTGTAGTTCTTCTGATAGACTTAGTCTTATTGGAGTTAATAATATGATTGCTGGAGGAGATTCATATACAGAAGGATTATATGCAACAAGTACAGCAAATAGATATATCAATATATTCCAGACAACAAAAGGAATTTCTACATTAACTAATGTAGGACAAAATGGAGCAGGTGCTGTTGAACAAATAAATGCCATTAAAAATCTCAGTTATACTTCGTCTTCTACATTATTAACAGCAATGTTAGGACTTAATGAAATTAGAAGAGGAGGTTCAGGAGCTAAAACTTTAAAACAAATTGAGGCAGGATTTTTGTATTATATTAATAAGCATATAGGAACGAATAGAGTTGCTTCAGGGTCATCTTCTGTTACTAGAACTGGTACATTTCTTAGTACTGATGCAACTGCAAATGGAGCTGTTTATGGAGCAGGTGCTTTTCCTGGCAATGTTTCATCTTATACAACAACTCAAAATTCTCAATGGGAATATTCATTTTCAGGAACAAAAATTGGATTTGTTACTTTTGGTGATGACGGTACATTTAATTATGGACGTATTGATATTTATATTGATAATATACTTCAGGAAACTATGGATTTGTCAAGTTGGGCATCTGGATTAGAAACTCCTGCAACTTTCTTTAATAGAGTGATTCCAGTTTCTAAAATGATTTTTGGATTAACAGATACATCACATACACTCAAGATAGTGGCTAAGGATGTGGGAAAAATTGTATTCGTAGATTATTTCTTCACTCCTGCTTCTCCTGTTAATACTGGACCTATATTATTCGGAGAAATACCATATTTGACAACTGCTGGCTATGCTACTTTTTCACCAACTTATAATAGCGGCTCAGTTGCAGCAAGTGATTCTGCAAGTGCAATTATACAATCTCTTGTCGCAACGTATAAATTGCTCGGTTACAAAATAGCATACGTTCCTATAAATAATTTTCTTGATTTGACAACAAGTTTAGACCCTGATTTGGTTCACAGAAATGATATTGGTCATGCTCAAATGGCAACAGCATTCTTATCTAAAGTTACATAATATATTAAAAACCAACTAAATGAGAGAATTAAAATTTTTATGCGTCCAACCAGATGACGATTATTATATCTGGCAGGTACATTTATGGCTAAATAGTCTAAAAACAATAGGACATATTGAAAAAGCCATTGTTTTAATATTCACTCCTGATTTCAGAGAATTAAATGTTAAATGGAAAGACCTAGAGATTTTATTCCCTGAAGCAGAGTTTACCTATTATAAAGACGAACATAAGCTTTCCAAATTATTAGGACTTTACATTCCTATTCTACGTCCTTATACTTTAATGAGATATTTTAAGGATAAGTCAAAAATGTCTGAAAAGGCTATTTTCTATTGTGATTGTGACATTCTGTTTACAGAGAAATTTGATATTTCTTCATTTATACAAGATGAAGTTTGCTATCTTTCTAACACTCTCTCATATATAAATGCTACATATTTTGATAGCAAAATCAAGGATGTAAAACCTGAAATGTTGGAAGAATATAAAACAAAGGATATTTTACAAGAAGTTACAGAAATGGTTGGTATTAACAGGGAGATGGCTGAAAAATGGAATTTACATTCTGGAGGAGCTCAATATTTGTTAAAAAACGTAGACTATAAGTTCTGGGACAAGGTGATAACTGATTGTATTAAAATCAGAACCTATCTACAAAGAATAAACAAACAATTCTTTGAAAACGAAAATAAAGGTTTTCAAAGTTGGTGTGCTGATATGTGGGCTGTTTTATGGAATCTTTGGCTGTTAGACAAAGAGACCAAGGTGGTGAAGGAAATGGATTTTGCATGGGCTTCAGACCCTATTTCTAAGCTAGAAAATGTAGGAATATTACATAATGCAGGTATTACCTCTTCTTTACAGGGAGATATTCCTGTATTCTATAAAGGAACCTATCATCAAGGAAAGTCTCCCCTCTCTGACCCCTATTTAGAAGAGGTATTAAATAACGAAAAAAGTAAAACTCTCAGTAGTTGGTATTATGCTGATAAACTTTCAAAATTAAAAGATATACATAATTTATATGGAAAATAATAAAAAAGACCTAAAATCATTTATGCGAGTTGATGGTCAAGGTCGTGTAATAGCTGGTTCAAATATTCTTAGGAAAAATAAACCTAAGGTTGGTAATTGGATACAAATTCAAGCATATGCTTGTTGTGACCCAGATTTCCCACTTACTCCTGGGGGGGGAGCCACTCCTGATTTTGTAGAAGAAGTACTTGGTGTTGGAAATAGTCCATTTGTTTGTGATACTTTAGGAACGGCTGAAGATTTTGCCGTATTATCTGATCAAGCAATTAGTAATACAGGAAATACCGTAATTACTGGTGATTTAGGACTTCACCCTGGAACAGCAGTAACAGGTTTCCCACCTGGACTAGTAGTAGGAGAACAACATATTACAGATGCTGTTGCACAACAAGCACAAATAGATGCTACAGCAGCATTTACTTGTTTAAACGATTTAACTGTAACTGATAGTGTTGGTGCAGATATTGGAGGAGAAACATTAGTAGCAGGAGTATATTCTGTTGGAAGTTCTTTAGGTATAACCGGAGAATTAACATTGGATGGTGCTAGTAATCCAGATAGTGTATGGGTATTTAAAATTCCATCAACGTTGATTACAGCCACAGATGCTCTTGTGACATTAATTAATGGAGCCAGTGCATGTAATGTATATTGGTTAGTAGGAAGTTCTGCTACATTAGGTACAAATACAGAAATGGTTGGTAATATTATAGCTGTAACATCTATTACATTAACTACTGGAGCAACTCTAACAGGTAGAGCAATAGCTCTTGGAGGTGCTGTTACTTTAGACAGTAATGAAATTACATCTTGTGAATGTACTGTTAACCCTTGTTCTTAAATAAAAAATATTATGGCAAATAATCAAAAAATGAAAGCTTTTGTAAGATATGATGAAACAGGAAGAATTATTCCTGGAAGTCTCATATTAAGAAGAAATAAACCTACAGAAAAAGGGTGGGTGCAAGCACAAGCTTATGAGTGCTGTGATCCTTTTTTACAAACAACTTCCACTACTACTACAGCACCTTAACTCGTATATAAAACCAACATATGAGAATAATAGTAGCTGTTGTAGTACACAATAGGTTTAAAAATATTGAAGAATGGGTGAGATGCTGGAATCTTTGTGAAAAGGAAAACACAGAATTCATTGTTATTCATAATTTCAAAACTGAAGAGGACAAGCAAACATATGAGGAATTATGTAAAAATAACAATATTACATATATTCCCCGTAAGAATATAGGGATGGATATTGGTGCTCTACAGGATGTCTGTAGAGGTCGTCTGGAAGGATTTCCCAATCAATGGGACTATCTTTTATGGTGTACAGATGATGTCATCCCAATGTCCAAGAAGTTTATTTCTTATTATATGAGAGAAATACAACGTCCTAATGTAGGGGTTGTATGTTTAGAAGTGTCTAAAGAAGTTAAACTACATATTAGAACAACAGGGTTTATAATGAGTCAGGAAACAGCAAGCAGAATATCATTTCCTGTAGAAACTATCACTACTAAAGACCATTGTTATGAATTTGAACATAGAAGCAGGAATGCTTTTTATGAACAAATTAAAAGGCAAGGAAAAACCGTTAAACAAGCACATTCCAATTTTAAACATGATGTTTTATGGGATATTCATATAAGACATGCATTAGATAGATGGGAAGAACATTATAAAGAATTTCCTCTTGCAAAATAACATCACTATAATATCCCCTATTTATAATACATTTCCTGAAATTATAGGAAGTATGATAAATCAGACATATAGTAATTGGACTCTATTATTGATACATGATGGGCCTAATTCTACTAATTTACAGGCTTTAATTGATGTTATTAATGATCCTCGTATTAAATATATTGTCACTCCTGAGAGAAAGAATATTTGGGGTCATCCTATAAGGAAGTGGGCAATAGATAATATAGACGAATTAGCTCCAAATACAGAATATATTGTAATTACAAATCCTGATAACCATCATACACCTCATTATCTTGAATATCTTTTAAAGGGATTTAAAAATCCTTCTATTGTAGCAAGTTATTGTTCTCAGTTTGTTCATGCATACGAATCATGGCAAAAAACTACAATAGTAGAAAATATGACAAAATCAACAGATAAAATTGATTGGGAAGTATATAAATATGGTATAATAGATACAAGACTCAAACTTGGTTATCTAGATGCTGGTTGTGTTATGGTTAAGAAAAATGTAGCTAAAGAAATAGGATGGAATTCATTAAATCATGAAGCAGATTGGGATTTCTTTAATACAATAATAACTAAATATGGAGAAGATAAATGGCAAATAGTACGCGGTTGCTTATTTATACATAATTAGCCTGAAAAATGAATATAATTATAGTTGTCTGTATATATGATAGGTATGAAAATCTTAGAAAATGGCTACATGCTTGGCAACAATGTGAACAATTAGAAGCCAAATTAATTTTTGTGAATAACATTCCTGAAGGAGCTACAGATGTGGTTTTTTGGAGGGAATTTTGTGAAAATAAGGGGGCTGAATATATAGAAAGAGAGAATATAGGCTTTGAAACAGGAGTTATACAGGATGTTATAACAGGTAAAATAGAGAAAGAATGGGATATTTTATTCTTTTTTACTGATGATACTTTACCTATTACAAAAAATTTCCTACCTTTGTATATTGAAGAGCTTAAAAAGCCAGATGTGGGGGTGGTATGTATGGAGATTTCAGGGAGATATACTCCTCATGTACGTACTACAGGATGGTGTATAAAAAAAGAGGAGGCTGATAAATTAAAGTTTGTTAGTTCTTCTATAACAAAGAAAGAAGAATGTTATGATTTTGAACATACAGGAGGTGAAAATACCTTAATGTCTCAAATTCTTAATATGAACAAAATGGTGATACAACAGTCAAATATTGAAAATAGTGCAGTTTGGGACACACATAATAGTAAAATAAACAGATGGAAAGAATGGCATGACACCTTTCCAGGATATAAATAAACCAATATGAAAATCGTATTATTCGGAGTTTCTGGAACATTAGGAAAAGAGCTCAAAAAACTAAATCCTGAATTAATTTGTCCTACACATTCTCATGTAGATATTACATTGGGGGGGAGGGTGATGGAATACATTAGAATGCATAAACCAGATGTGGTAATTAATGCTGCTGCTATTCTAAACAATTCTCCTTCTGAAAAAGCAATAGATGTTAATATTGTAGGGGCTGCTAATTTGGCAATGGCATGTATAAAGAATAAAGCAAGACTTGTATATATTTCTTCAGATTATGTCTATAAAGGAGATAGGGGAAACTATTCAGAAGAGGATGAACTCCTCCCTTTTAATTTTTATGCATGGACTAAATTAGGAGGTGAATGTTCTGCAAAAGGTGTTGAAAATCACCTTATTATTCGTACTTCCTTTGGTGCATCAGAATTCCCCTACCCACAAGCTTTTAGTGATAAATTCTCCTCTAAAGATTATGTAGATGTGATAGCTCCTTTAATATTAGAAGCAGCTTTAAGTGATTTAACAGGTGTTTTAAATATAGGGACAGATAAAAAGACATTGTACGAATATGCTAAAAAACGTACTCCAAATGTATTCTCTATAGAAATATCACAGAGTCCCTTCTCCTCCCCTTTAGATACTTCTCTTAATTTACAGAAATGGACAGATTATAAGACAAATTCCTCTGTAAAACTTCATAATAAATGCCGTTGTTGTAATTCCTATCGCTTCACTAAGTATTTAGACTTAGGGGCGCTTCCGCTTGTTAACAATTTAGCTAATACAAAAGAAGAGGCCCTCTCCAAAGATAGATTCCCTCTTCAAATCATGTTTTGTGAGGAATGTGGACTTTCACAGCTATCGGTGGTTGTATCTCCTGAAAAACTCTTCTCTTATTATACATACAGAAGTGGTATAAATGGAGGGTATGTGAAACATTGTAGGAAAATGGCTAAAACGCTAAAAGATAAATACAATTTAAGTGAAAAGTCGTTTATAATAGATATAGCAGGAAATGATGGAAGTCTTTTAAAACAGTTTAAAGAGGAGATAGGATGTGATGTTCTAAATATTGATCCTGCAACAAATCTTGCAGAAATAGCGAGAAGTAATGGAATACCTACTTGGCCTGTTTTTTGGGAATATGAAGTTGCTCAAACGTTACGCTTGAAAGGAGATTATGCAGACATGATTGTAGGCACAAATGTATTCGCCCACGTAGATGATATAAAGGAGTTTTTAGAAGGGGTTAAAATAGTCTTAAAACATAAGGGGGTGCTGGTGCTTGAATTTCCCTATTTAATTGACTTTATAGAGAACTTAGAATTTGACACCACTTACCATGAACATCTTAGTTATATGAGCCTACAACCTCTATATAAGCTCTGTAGCACTCTTAATTTAGACATCATTGATGTAGAGAAGCAGGACATTCATGGAGGTACTGTGAGGGTTATAATAGGCCATAAAGGGGTTCTCCCAATAACCCCTAATGTACATCATTTTCTACAGGAGGAAAAGAATGCTGGTTTTGGTGAAATAGAGAGGTATAAGGATTGGGAGCTCTCTGTTAATAGTTTAATTCATGAGCTAACTTTTTCTCTTCGTCATATAAAGGCCAAAAATCACAAAGTTGCAGCATTTGCAGCTTCAGCTAAAGGAAATACTCTTCTAAATTCAGCTAAAATAACCTTTGATACAATTGATTATATTGTAGATCAGACACCTGAGAAAGTGGGGAAATTTAGTCCTGGAACAGGAATCCCTATTGTTGATATAGACGAATTAATTAAAAATCCTCCAGACTATCTCATTATTTTAGCTTGGAATTTTAAAAACGAGATAATGGAAAAATGTAGAAAATTGGGCTACAAAGGGAAATTTATAATTCCCATCCCTAAATTTGAAATTATAAATTAAATATATTATGGCTGAATTATTATTCTCAACAGAAACAACTTTTTCATTAGAAACAGTGGCTGGTAAATTGACATATTTTCATGAACAATTACATTTATTACATTGGCAGACAACAAGTTATGCTGAACATCAAGCTCTTGGAAGTTTGTATGAATATGTTCATGGTTTTAAAGATGGGGTGGTTGAAAAACTTATGGGATATTTAGGAAGGCGTCCAAAAGCATTTAAAATACCTCTGATAGTAGATAATATCACTCCTATAATGGTGGTGGATAATTTGTGTGATTTTGCATATGATTTATATCTTTGGGCAGGAAAAAATGACTATTGTGATGTAGAGAATTTAGCTCAAGAGTTGAGCGGAGAGGGTGCAAAAACTAAATATTTGTTAACTTTGTCATAAATGTCTAATAAAATTAGTATATTTATATTATGATTTGTATTTATAAAATTACTTCTCCTACTAACAAAATTTATATTGGTCAAAGTTGGGATTGGGTAAAAAGAAAAAGTGTTTATAAAAGAAGTGCTTGTCCTAATCAATTGTATTTATATAATTCTCTTAAAAAATATGGATGGGAAGCTCACAAAATAGAAATATTATTAATTTTTACAAATAAAATATCTCAAGAATCTCTTGATTTTTATGAAACTTATTGGTGGAAATTTTATAAAAAATTAGGATTTAAAATGTTAAATATTAAAAAACCTGGAAGTAATGGTAAATTATCTGAAGAAACTAAAAAGAAGTTAAGTAAAGCGTTAAAAGGAAGAAAGTTGTCTCAGGAATGGAAAGATAATATAGGAAAAGGATTAAAGGGTAGAACTGTTTCAGAAGAAACTAGAATAAAGATAGGATTAGGTAATAAAGGTAAAATTATATCAGAAGTATCTAGAGAAAAAATTAGGAATAAATTAACTGGTAAAAAACTTTCAAAAGATATAATTGAAAAAATAAGAATATCTCATATTGGTAAGAAATGTTCTGAAAATACAAAATTAAAAATATCGAAAGCTAATACTGGTGTTAAAAATGGTATGTTCGGTAGAACTGGACTTTTAAATAAAGGTTCTAAAAAAGTAATAGATATTGCTACTGGTACTATTTTTCATTCTATTTCAGAAGCAGAAAAAACTTTAAACATTAATAAAGGAGTATTAGTTAATAAACTGAACGGTAGAACTAAAAATAACACTTCTTTGCAATATGTGTAAAATACTACTAAAATATTTTCCAGAAACTATCTATGATAATGATATAATATATTTTAAACATTTGGAAGCAATTATAGATTCTGTTGATGAATTATCTTCTTTACAGATAACGAAGTCAAACTATAGTCTACTTTTCAGACTAGCGCCTTCTCTTCCTAAATATAACAATATGCTTATAAAAGAAATATTGAAACTACATAATTTATATAATATACATTTAGACATGAGTAAATCAATAAAAACAAGTGCTACAATAAATTTCAAAATAAATTTGGAAGAGAATAAATAATTTTGTATTTTTGTACCCTAAATCAATAATATGTTAACAAAGAAACAAATGGAAGATTTACCAAAAGGAACATATACAAATATGGAACTTATGGTTAAATTTCCTACACAAGGTAAAGGAAAATCCTTTTATGACCCTAAAAAATTAAAAGCTTTAAAAGCTGTTAAAACCAATTAATATGGAAGATGTTAAAAAACCTACAAAGTATGATCCTAATAAGAATTATAAGTGGACACCTACTACACAATTTGTTCTTAATGGAGATGAGTTTGGTGCTACCATTAATGCTTTACGCAAAATAATGGCTTCCCCTGAAGCACAAGCAATACTTGCTGCTGAAAGAGCTCATTTTATGCTAGATGATGCACTGGCAAGAGCTGTTGAAAAAGACGATGCTATAGAATCAATACCAATAATACCCCCAACACCAAAAAAGGAGCCTAACTAGCTCCTTTTTTTATTGAATTTTATAAATGAATATAACTGGTATTGTTTAGAACTGACCCATTCAATTTTGCTCTAAAAGTACTATATTTAATATTTGCTGAGATATTTGCTTCAAGAACAGAATCGTAATAAATACCATTTTCTAAATTTAGGACAGGAGTTCTTATTCTTTCAAGTGTTTCTTGTTTATGCTTCTTTCCATAAAACCCATTCTTTTTACCTGTCATTTTATCTTTTAATGATTTTGATATTTTTTCTCTTGTTTCTTTAGAATGTCTTTTTCCATAAAATGGGTTTTTATCACCTCTAGAAGCATTCCCTATTTTATTTTTAGATTCTTCAGAATGATTCCATCCTTTTCTATTCATAGCTTTTCTTACATGTTCAGGTCTTGGTTTATCTTTATATTTATTTCTTAAATATTCTTTAGTTTTTTCTGAAACAATATGACCATGACCTCCGTCTCAACCATCTGTCATATTAGCTAAAATACCAGTCTTTTTGTCTATTCTTCCATATAATTTGATGAACTCTATTTCTTTTTGTAAAGCTTCTTCTGGTGTTAAATCATCTAAAACTATCTCTATTTCAAAAAGAGATTTGTTTATTATTCTATTCCAAATAATATTTCTACCATGTTTAAATTCTGATCTTTCATAGTTATCAAATTCTTCTAATCCTCCTACTCCTATATAAAAAGGTTCATTTTTATCATTTCTAATATGTCTGTAAAGATATGCCATTATTTTTTAACAAAATCTTCTAACATTTTTTGGTAGTCTAAATCCCAATGTGGTTTTAATTCAACAATTCCCGTAGGTATAAATCCTTTTAAACGCAGATTCTCTACATGTAGAGAATGTCTTTGTATTATATTTGGTCTATCAGGAGTATCAAAAGATTGGCCCGACTGATGATAAACTCCTCCATTTTGAGGCATGTGCCATCTATAAAACCAACTAACCTCTGTATCAGGAGGATGAGCATTAACAATATACTGAGACCCTAAATCATGTATTTTATTCCTAAGGATAGAATCACCACAAGCATTTATTTGTGGAGACTTACCGATAGCTTCCCAAGCCTTTTTACTATGTACCATACCAGAATTCCCAACATAACACAATTTGGTTATTTTAGGAGTATTATAATATGCCCCATTTGCCCAATGGAGAATGTTAGTATCATCTTTCCAATATTTTTTAATATTCTTCAAATGCCAAGGTAAGAATACATCATCGTCATCGGCAGTAGCAATAAGGTCTCCATTACATTTTTCAATAGTGAAGTTTTCTTTTTCTCCTATAAGTGAAAACGTTTCCTTTAAATTAAAAATTCTCACTTGAGGATGATCAAATATTAATGTCTGTAAAGGATAATCATTGACGATTACCAACTCGGCATCATTTTCCTCTTGTAAGAGGAAGCTCTGTAAAGCTTCCTCTAAAAAAGCCACTCTACCATATGTCAAACATTTAAAACTAACCATTTTTCTTCTTTAATACTTCATCTAAATCAACTCCTACAAGTTTAGCAACTTGTTTAAGAAATTCCATTTTTTGATCTATTTCACAATCTTTTTCTCCATTTTTCTCATCGTATTCTTTTGATTTTTTCAATAGTTCTCTAAGTAATTCAACCTCTCTTTTAAGGTCATCAAAATCCTTTTGTGTTGGTCCTGTAGAAGGAAATATAAAAGGAGATGGATTAGTCGTAGGAGCTGGAATATAAGGAGTTGGAGGAATAAATGGACCCCAAGGTTTCCATCTATCTCCAAAATAATCTCCGGTCATTGATACTACACACATATTATAATTCGGTTAATTTCCTAAATCTTTTAGCATCCTCTTCCAGGAGATGGATTTCGCTTTGAAATGTATCATCTTGATTTTTAAATCCTGTATGTTTTCCTTGTTTATTGAAAATAGGAACCTGTTGCTTTCTTGTGTGAATATCATTTAAAAGCACTACAAGGCCCTTTTTATCATCCTCTACAGTCCTAATAACAAAATCAGGATTAAAAGAGTCTGTAAATTCATTAAATTTCTTTTCTTGCCCCTCTACTTGTACAGGAGCTTCTACTAAACGTTTGTAAAAAAATTGGTTTTTCATATTTTTAATTTATTTTATAATTCCATTGTTTTGTACTCTTTTCTAAAAGAACTCCTTCTATAGGAAGCCAATCACGCTGGCAGACATCATGAGTACCACCTGAATAATCTCCTTCTAATTCTATTTCAGTTTTTCTAATTCCTGTTATTTTCATTTTTTCTCTTCCTTGGTATATATCCTCATGATATATTTCTCGGTCAATATATAGATTTTTATAAATCATATTTAATTTTTAATTTTTCTCTTCTTTTGTTAATTTCTTCATAATAATACATATCTAATTCCACTTGATCATGTTCTTGCCATGTAAGGAGAATTATATTTTCTTCGTCCCATTCAGCTTCTGGATATTTCTTCTTAGGAAGAATATGATGGAAAAATACAGTAAGTGCCTGCCATCCTAAATGTTCTCCAGAAACCTCAGAAAAATGCTTTCTTTTTCCCCAAATTGAGCCAAAAAACGTGTTTCTTTTACGAAGTTCTTCTTGTTGTTTAGCTATTTCTTCAGAAGATTTTTTCCTTCTTTTCATTGAAGAACCATTTTAATCTTTGCCAAAATGATGGTTTTGCAGTTCCAATGTTAACAAAAGCCGATCCATAATACATAATCCCATTAATTTTGATAAATTGAAATCCTGTATATTCTAGAGAATTTTTATGTGCTTCTTCTATCATATAAACATCTTCAAATTCCCCAGGAAAATGATTTTTCATTTCGTCTGTAGCTTTAACTACATCTCCTTTTATATGTTTTCTCATTTAATTAATTTAAAGGCTGCAAAGTTAGCAACTTCGTTATATTTTTCATAGAGAAAGTTAACTTTTTCTTTCCACTCATTATATTCCTTTGTTCTTTTATCTGGAATATTGCCCTCTAATTTGAATATTTCGAGGGCAATAGCTCCAGCATTTTCCCATTCTTTGGTTTTTAGTTCTTCTAAGTCCATTATCTATTGTCTCCACTACCTTTTAATACACCTCTTTCTTTACGAGAATTGAGTTTTTCTACATTAGCATCTACAACATCTTGTAATGTGAATCCTAAATCATCAGCTAATGAAGTAATATACCATAGAGGATCACCTAATTCTTTCAAAAGAGCAGCAGTATCGTATATTCCATTTAATTTTACTTGCTTTTCACCTTCCCCTATATCCCCTCTTAGGCTTTTTTTGATTTTTTCAGCAATCTCACCTGCTTCACCAGCAAGTCCTAATGCTGGATATATAACAGCATGTTTCTCAGGGTATACCTTCATGCTTTTTACAAATTCTGTATATTCGTTAAAATTTTCCATATTATTCTTCAATTGTTTCTTCTACAGGCAATTCTACCTGATTAATTTTTTCTACTATTTCTTTTTTTAAATCTTTAAAAACTGTGTATTTTGGATCAATTAACATGTTTTTAAATTCTTCTTCGGTATATTTTGTTACACCCCAGGTAATACTCTTACCCCATTTTTTGATGATTTCAAAATCAGAAGCAAGTTGCATAATTTCTCCTAATCTATCAATTCCCTTCCCATATACAACCTCAAATGTTGCAAGTCTATAAGGAGGTGACATTTTGTTTTTTGTGGCTTTAACTTTAGTTAAATTACCTACATTTACATCTCCCTCTTTTGTAAGGCTTCTGCTCACCTCAATTCTGCAATCAGAATAGAACTTTAAAGCATGACCTCCTTGTGTAGTTGTAGGATTTCCAAACATGACCCCTATTTTCTCTCTATATTGGGAGACTACTATTAAACATGTATTCTTCTCTGATAGAGCAGACTTAAGCTTTGGATAAGCATTACTATTCAAACGTGCCTTCTTTCCAATAGAACTCTCCCCTACATCTCCATCTAATACAGCTTTAGGAATTAAGGAGCTATCGCTGTCTACAATAATAAGGTCTACTTCACCGCTATTTATTAATTCCATAGCTATTTGGAAGCCCTCCTCTCCACATGAGGGTTGAGCAATTAGCATTTCTTCTGTATTCACTCCTAAGGCTTGAAAATACTTCTTATCGACAGCATGTTCTCCGTCAATATAAGCCACTTTCCCTCCATTCTTTTGACATTCAGCAGCAGCATGTCCACATATAGTGGATTTACCAGTACCTTCCCAACCCATAAGTTCATACATTTTTCCCTTAACAAAGCCTCCAACACCTAGAGCAATATAATCAAAGCCTATACTACCACTACTGATGACATCATAATCACCTGTAGTTTTACTATCTAGGCTTAAAATGGTGCCAACACCATATTGCTTATTTAATTTGTCCAAAGCTTCTTGTAATTTTGATTTGCCCTCAGGCTCTTTTTCTTTTTTCGCCATAATTTAATTTTTTACAAATTTAATAAAAAAGCATGAGGAAAACAAATTCCCCATGCTTAAAATTAAAAACAAAACAATTATTTTATACACCACAGGTTCCTCCATGATTTAATTCACATACATCAAAGAATTCTTCTTTGAATTCTTGTCCCTCTTGTTCTAAAGCTTCCTTATAATCAACTATTGTTAAAGGTTGACCTCCTCTACTACCATCAGGGTAGCAGGTAAAACCTCTCAATCTGACAGCATATTTACCCAAAACATGAGCAAAATCCTCTACTTTAGAGTCATTGTTCAACGGAGTGCCCCATTTAGGTAGATTGATGGTACTGGAAATAGACATATCTACATAATCCTGTACATCAGCCTGGAATTTAATACGCCTCTCATAGTCATTTGCAAGGCTTAAGGCAGTTTCAATTTTATAGGGGTCTATACCGCACTCTCTAATGAGAAGCTTTGCTGTACCGTCTATAACGTATTGATAATGCCATTCTTTCTGTCCTTTCAAATAACGCCTTTTATAGGCTACAGCAAATAAGGGCTCTATACCTGTTGTAGTTCCAGCCATTATTCCTATTGTACCCGTAGGAGCAATTGCTCTATAAGCAACAGGTTTATTTATCCCTAATTCCTCTGCAAGTTCATTTGCCCCAATTTCACTCTGGTCTCTATAAACAGCTAACCAATCATGTAATTCAGGCACTACTTCATATTTATAACCTCTTTGCAGGAGCCATTCATGCACCCCCATAAGTCCCATTCCTAGTCTCCTATTCTTCTTCCTTACCTCATAAACCTTCTCATAAGGCAACATGGCCACCATAGTTCCACATAATAGAAACTTTCCTAGCAAATACACTACCCTCTCCATACGTTCAATAGAAGAGATTCTAGACATATTTACAGAGGCCAAATTACAAACATCACTATCGTCCTCTGAAGTAACCTCTGTACAGGCATTTCTAAGGGTTTCAAACACTTTCTCAAAGAAATTGAATGAAAAACCTGGTTCTCCTGTCTTTAAAGCTTGACGACAATTCTCTAAGAAAGTCATTGGAATTTTAGCTATTTCTAAATCAAATACAGCCTTTTTACCACCCTCCTTATACAAAGTCAACAGTTTTTCGAAAGGTATTCCATAAAGTTCCTCTAAAAACTCATTATCGTAATTTAATGAAACATTGGTCATATCCAAAGGAGCAGGGAAATTGAAGTCTTTTTCCTTCAAATCGGCAACTGTGAGTTGATTTCCTTCCTCATCATAAGCTCCTGCAACAGGAATAGCTGCCCAATCCTTACAATGTAAGAATTCTCCAGCATCTCCGTGTCTCCAATTTAAAGAGGCGTATATAGCACTTCTCCTACTTCCTCCCTGCATCACTTCTCTGCCTATTTCATTAATCATTTTCATCTTAGAGACAGGTCCTGAAGATTGACCTCCAGTTTTAGACAGCCTTTTTCCCTTTTCTCTATAAATGGAATAATCATTTCCAATACCTCCTCCTGTCATTAAGCAGCTTTCTGCTTTCCATGACAAATTAGCCCAATCTTCCCTACTATCTTCTAAACTCTTTAAAAGGTAGCAATTATTAAAAAACTTGTTTGTTCTCCCTGCATAATATAAATATCTCCCTCCAGCAATAATCTCCATATTTGTATGCATTTCCACTAATTCCTCTATTTCTTCCTTTGGAATGTAATTTCTGCACACGTCCTCTATTAATGTTCTACTTAAAGCTCCCCAATCTTCGCAATTTTCATGCTTATATTTAAAATTGAAGATGTCTTCTGAGAATTTACTCCTGAAACTTGTTTTTACGTCCATCATATTGTATTAATTGTTAACGGTTACTAAATAGAAAAAGGAGGTAAAAGTACCACCTTTTCTATAAATAACCAATTTATTTTCCTTAATTTTTCTAGTTATACTAATTCTTTTAGTGAATGAATCCTTTTATGTCCAACTTCATATTTCTGATTGTGTGGAGCATCAAATAAGAAGCAACAAATACCAGCATTATTCAACTCCACAAAATTTTCATATCTGTCATCTACAAATATATCAATTCCTGAATCTTTAGCAACTTCTACTTTAGAAGCTCCAAATGGAATACTATACACTTTCTTTGTAGGAAATCCGTTATTTTGAAGCCATCTTTCTGTCCATTCCACAGGAATACTCCTAGAGGTAATGTAACAATGTGGTTCAAAAGGTATTTCTCCTCCTTGAAATTTTGGTTTTAACGATAAATAGAATTTCTCTGTTTTAATAGCTTCTTCTAAATGTTCTCCTGTTTTATAATGAGAATACCAATGTTTACATTCTTCGACACCAAACTTTTCACAATAACCTCCTAAGAAATCACAAACTACATCATCTATATCAAGTCCTATTTTTGGTCTATTAAGGTATGGAAGTCTTCTATTATCAAATTCTGGCCTATGTTTATAATAACTGACAATAGCCATTGCATTCCAAGCTACATGTGCCATGTGCAATAACGATGACTCCTTATCAAAATCATCCCCTTTCTTGAATTCTGCCAAATGTCTCTCTAAAGAAGCTATTACATCCATCCAAGGAAGTCCTTTCAACCAATTATTAGGAGCATATTTTTTACTCCCCATAGTGAATATTTTCACTAATTGTTCTATTGCATACGGTTCCAATAAATCGTAACGAAGTTTTCCATCGTTAAAACGTTGCCCTTGTTCTTTTGGTTTATACGCTTGTTCTTGTAAATTCATAAATTTAATGCTTTTGATGTCATAGGAAATTGCTCTTTAAATATACCTTCAATCAATACAGCTACATCCCTATGCTCTTTTTGAGCATGTGTAGAAGTACGTTGTTCTAAATAATGTATCCAACTTCTAACAGAGCCATTTAAATACAAAGTTGTGCTTGTAGCCATAGGAAGTAGCATTCTAGCACATTCTTTAGCTACACCTGCTTTTAGAAGCTCTTTATAAACATCTTCAATTATTAAAACTACTCTATTTACCATTTCACTAGCTTTTATTGGTAATCCTTCGGATAATCCGTAATTATCATTAATTATTGGATCAAACACCTCATCTCCTACCTGTCTATTTGTAGCTCCTTGTTTTCTAAGTTCAATTGGTTCAATATCCACTACTTCAGCATATCTTTGTGAAAATTCTTGTGGTTTGATACTCCAATGACGAAGAATTTGTATTCCTACAGCTTTAGAAGTGATTACTTCGATTCCCATGTTAACTTGATCAAAAATTGACCAATGTTTATTCTTGATACAATAATTTATCAATTTATCTGCTGTATCTACATTTAATTGATTGTTAGGATTGCTAACTCTTGCACAAAAGACAATTAATTCTTCTGCTGTCAAAAATCTGCTACCATCTTCGGTTTTAATTTCCGGTTTTGTAATTGAAACTAATTTTACATTCATATATGTCCTATATATTTATTTTCTTCATAAAAACCTCTAAATTTATTCAATTTAGCATCAATTCTATTCTCGACAGCCTCAGGTCCCATTAGTTTCTTTAAAACGTTAATTCTTATTTGAACATCTCCTATTTCGTCAATAACATCTTGTGCTGTAGCTCCATGATCACCTTTGAGTTTTCTTTTCATTAAAGCTTCTATAAGCTCTGAAAGTTCCTCTATAGCCTTATCAATATTATATTCAATAGAATTAGTTACCACCATTTTATTGATTATCTCTTCATTTGGAGACATTTGTATTACCATCCAATTTTCACTCATAGTTTCTCATTTAACAGTTTAAATGCTTTTTCTACGGCAGCCTTTTCAGCTTCTTTTCTATTTTTGAAAATTTCTGAATATCTAAAAACAGGACCTATTAATAAGTCATTTATTTGATATTTAAATGATGCTGGCGCAAATACTCCAATACTAATATAAATTCCATTTTCATCAAATACATCAAATACCATCCTAGGTGCTTCTCCAACAATTTTAGCCAGCACTTCATCTGTTATTCCTTGTTCTCTTACATGTTCTCTAAAATCCTCTGGTAATGTTGCATCCAGAGATTCTATTAGCTTTTCAAGGTAGTATTGCTTTACCACCTTTGCTGCTTTTGGAAACTTTTCTAATAATTCTAACATACTTTTATTTTATCTAATTCTAATATTTCTTTATCATTCTCCCAACCTCTCCAAACCTCCATTTTATGGTCAAAATCAACACCAATTCTTTTTTCCCAATATTCAATCATATCTTCTGTTTTATTGAAAATTCTATGTTGTAAAGACATTTTTTCTATACTTTTCTTTCCTTCCACTACTATTACACTCTTTGGGAATATTTCTTGGAATTCTTCTGAGGTTTTGGAATATTGCCCTCTTTTTATAAGTTCAAAGTCCTTTCTAAATCTAGAATTTAGTTTATAAACTACAACAATAAACCCTCCTTCATAATCATAATCATCTATAAGGTCAGGTGTACGTTCATATTCATAGTCTAGGAAGTCCTTGAACTTATCAAGGTTTGTAGGCTTAAATAAGAGGTAAACCGAATTTTCATACTGTATGTCTCTCCTCTCATCCTTTATATATCCATTTAAAAAGTTATTATTTTTTAACCCTTCTTTACTAATCCCTAATGTAGGCACCATAAAGAGGCTTGTTATTGTCGCTTTCATTTCAGTCTTTAAATTTTAAAATCACTCCCATCATTGGTATTGGAAAGAAATATAACCATTTTTTCTTATTATTCCAGAAGAATCCTATCCATATATCATACCAAACAAATAAAAATTCTATTTTAACTTTCTCCATTTTTTTATGTTTACTATTTTATTTTATACTAATATTTCGTTTCTATTATTTCCATATTTCCAATAATAATTTTTATATGTTTTTCTAGTACCATTTATAGCTCTCCATATACTTGCTTGGGAACCTTTTATATATTCTGCTGCTATTGTGGGGCTATCGAATTTTTTTAATATAATTTGATTTTCATCCATCATCAATACATTATTCTTTCTTCTCTGTATTTTTACAGAATAATCTTTTTCAGGAATGTAGTCATTCTCATAAACAAATACATAACCTTTATTGTGTGCATATTTATCCCCTCTAGCACAAGCTGCTATCATACTGGCATTTAGAATAAGCTCTAATGAAGCATCTTTTACACTCCTAAATCTCTTTATAAATTTTCCATTTGTAGATAATGTAATAACAGGTTTCATTCTTTTTAGTGCAGATTTTTCCAGACTTATTTTGGCCATAGAGGGATTACCGTTTGGGTTTGTGGGTCTTATGTTGTATCCATATTTAGGATTGTGTGTATCTAACATATTACACCAATAGTTTTCCTCTGATAAGAGATATTTTTTCTTGCACTTTAATAATTTTTCGTATATAAAATTATTTTCACCATAAAGATTGAAGTCATCTTGTAAATTTTTACACGAATGTGTATTATATTTTAGTCTTGAAAAATGATTAAATTTTCTCATCCTTAAATCTTCTGTTTCTCCTACATATATTTTGTTATTTATCTTACAAGTGATTGTATAAATTCCTGATTTACCCATTATTCACCTCCTTGATTAAAATAGATCTTATATATGAAGAAAGGCTAAATCCAAGTAATTTAGCCCTTTTTTGTAAATCTTCTTTAAATTCTTTGGTTACGCGAATTACAATATCTTTTTCTTTTATCATAAGTTTATAATTTTAAATTTACTACAAATATACTACGTTATTCTGGCATTTCCAAATTTTTATGACTATTTATTTTATTAAAGGTACGACTCCATTGTTAAGATAATTTTTCTTACTTATATTCCAAATATTATTATCTTTTGCAAATTTCAAGGCTTCTATTGTGTCTTTTATTCCAGGATATTCTTTTCCATTGTATATAAATCCATTATAAAAATCATTCATATTATCAGAATTTAATGTATATATTAATGGAGAATAATAATTTATAGAATCACATACGATAAATTTTGGATTTTCTACATTATAATATTCTAATTTTTCTCTTAACTTTAATTCTCTACATGCTTCTTTATACAAGTAAGCTTGAAAGTATGCTCTTCGATACATGAAGTACTCATTTACAAAATTTTCTACACTCCAAGTACACTTCAAATCATATACTTGAATACTCTTTTCTTTATGATCTATAATTACAATATCCATCATACTTTTAAAAGGTAGTCCATCTATTTCATATCCCTCAACTTGATGTTGAATAAGTATATTATATCTATCACTGTTTACAAGATTTAAAATAGGAGCTGTAAATTCATTGGTTTTAAGCTCTTGTACAACCTTTTCAGCATTTGTAACATCATCAATTGTTACCACTGTAAGTCCTTTACTCCTAACCTCTCTTATTTCTTTATAGAAAATTTCAGCATCACTTCCTATAAATTTACCTAAAACAGCCTCTAATTTGATTTTAAATCCACTATCTATATAAGCCTGTTTTGCAATTTCTGCAAATTCCACATTAACATTCCCATTCTCATCAGTAGCTTCTGTAGTACGCTTATATAAAGCCTCCACAAAATCTCCCATAAGTCCTGTTGGAGCTTTAGTAACAGAAGACATATAAAATTTATCATCAAATTTATCCTTTTCCCATAATAGGAGCTCTACAAGCTGTCCTACAACACTGGCTTTTGATTGTTCCTCATCCTCTACTTTTATTCCATCAATATAACGTTTTTTATATTTACGCCTATCCAGTGAAAATTCCTTCAATGAACTAGAGGAGTCCATGTCTACAGCTCTATATTGAGCTTCTGTTTTTGTTTTTCCTTCAATCATTTCTTTAGTTTTTTTAATGTGGCATCAATTTCACTAGCTAAATCGTAACTATTATGAAAATCCAATGTTTTATACTTCTTATTAGGTACTTGATTTATGAAATAAACAGCATTTTCAAGAAGATTTATAATAACTTTATTTAAATCTTTTTCGTCCATATTCTTTTACTTTATTTAATAAATCTTCTGTAAGGTTGATTTGAGCATTAAATCCATCTTTTCCCTCATCTGTACAACAGTCCCATCTTCCATCTAATGCCATTTCAGCATCTTCTATAATCATTTCTAAATGACTAATAATTTCATCTACTAGTTTTTGTGTCATATTAAAACTTTATATCTTTTAAATGCTCTTTTAAGAGGATTTCAGCACTAGAAAGAGGAAATCCTCTATTTTCCTTTTCTACTAATTTAAATGCTTCTCCTTCTTTAAAAAGAGCATCCACTGTATATTCATATACTTGATCTTCTTCATCATTGTCATAATCATTTACGACAATATTTAAGGGGATATTTGATCCTATTGATTGAATCATTCCTCCTTCTAACACTATTAACACTTTAGGCTTTCCCATAATTTTCAATAATTTTTTGATTTTCTAATTTTTCATGTTCAACATCATGGCAACTTTTTTTACCATTTCTGCTTATATTACACACCAACATTAATTTGTCCGAATCACAGAATAAATTTCTGACGAAATCTGCTAAATCTTCAAATCTAGTGAGTGTACCTGCTGGTATTTTATGATGGACAGCCACTTCTGTACCCATAAAATGACCTTTGCACCCTTCACATACATATGTCCATTTTCTAAGCTTATTTGGTCCTATATAAGGTATTCTAGCTCTATTTCTACATGTAGCTATTGGCTTCCAATACATTGTTCTTTTTCTAAGAGCACTTCTTATCATTCCAAAGAATCCTACAGATGACATTGTTCCATCAGCAAAAGGTTTAATTTTAGCCTTTTTATTTGTTTTTACAGCTTTTTTTCTTTTTTTAGTAGGCCGTTTCACTACTTTTCTTCTATTTTTTCTTCCCATAATAATTAAAACTTGGACGCAAATATACGCCCAAGTTTTATAATAATCAATCTAAAACAGCAATTCTTTTAGAGATAGTCTCTTTCATTTTCTCCAAATCCCTGACAATATCTGTTATTTCATTAGAGGAGATATTAGACAAAGTAAATGTATGTCTTTTCACTTCTTCAGAAAACCCTCTTTTTACATGTTCTTCTAAATTTATAAGACATTGTTCTTCAAATACATCTCCTAGCTCTGAAACATCAAAATCCTCATCATCTAGAATGAATTGTTCATCTTCAGGAAGAGTCATTGCAAAGAACCATCTACATGTTCTTAACTTACCAACCTCATTTTTCGGAACTGCCAAAACATCCATTGGATTAATAATTACAAGAATAGGTGTATCACCAAATCCACTATAATCATATTCCTTAGAAGCAGCATGATAACCTTTTGAGCAACTAATTCCATTATTATCATCTCCATCATTCCTAGGCATAGATTCTGTCTTTCCTACACGATAATCTTCATTTCCTGTATGAGCAGATGTATATGTGTTCTCTTGCATATTAGGAAGATTTAAGTATAATTCTTGTAAATTTCCATAACTTGTAGCAGCTTCTTCACCTTCTAATACAGGTTGACCTTTAGAAAATAAAAATTCTCCTGAGTCAAATGGAGATTTTTTCCACACTGTATAATCAGATGGCTTCTTTTTCCAAACAGCCTTCACTTTATTATAAGCATTACTAATGAATTCTACTAATTCTTTGTTTTTACCTCCCTTACTAACCACTCTTCTGTAAGCATAAAAATTCCCATGTTTATCAATTTTGAATTGGTGATATGTTAAGAACTCATACAAATCTTCAGCAGATTGAGCATTGGGGTTTAGACAACACTTTAACCAAAACTTCTTAAGTGATTGATATTCAGTAGATTGAATATTTTCTGCTTTTCCTATAACTTCAGCAAATTTCTCTACTAAAAGCTTAGGAATACTCCTTTTAACTCCCTTAAGATAAATAGAACCATTTATTTCCTGAAAATCAGCTACAGATTTTAAAATTTCAATTCCTTTAATGACGTTTTTTATTTTCTCATCTTCTGACTCTTTTGCTTTTACTTCTTTTTGTCCTTCAGAAGAAGGGGCTATTTTCAGTAATTCCTCTTCTGTTTTAGCTTGTCTGGCTTTTTGAAAATCTGCTTCTGTAGCACTTGGTCTGGAAATCACACTTCCGTCATTTAAGACAATTGTTAGAACATTGTTCACAAACTTCAGTTTTACATAAGGTTTTTGTTCTACTTGTATAAAAGGTGTTAGAAAAGGACGTTCTTCTAAACATTGTTTCTGAAATTTTATTTCATTCTCTATTTTTAGAGCGTCTAGCTCTTTTTCTTTTTCTGATTTAAATACATCTTTAAACCATTTTAATGATATTCCCATAATTTTATATTTTTTCTTCGTTTATCGGTAGGCTGTAATTTTTCCAGTCTATCCTTTGTTTATAATATTTACATAAATCCTTAATTGCATTCACTGTAGCAGGTTCTAAATCAGTAGAATAATACCCAAATTTAAGCAAAGGATTCAAGAAAGTCAACTTATCTAGGATAAATTTTACCTCTTTATACTTATAATGTGGAATGGGATCAAATAGCTCTTTTTCTTTAGCAAGTTCAATAATCCCCTTCCATAACTCTTCATCTCCCTCTAAATAATACTCGTTCTTGTACTTTTTAAGAGCTTGTAATTTATCAAATAAAGGAGTAGAAATCTGTGCTATTACGTCTATTTTATCAAATACATTGGGAAACTCCTCCTTTAGTTCATTTATTAAATAAGCTGTAGCAGCCCTCCTAACGATTTTATGCTTTCCTTTTGAAAACTCTTCCATATGTAACCAATTGTGTAATTCTACGTCTTTTAATCTTTTTAGATCTCTTTCAGAAAACATCACAAACCTCACCTTGTTTTTATTGAATATTGTGAAATATTTGTCAAATGTTTCATTTAGTTCCATTCCTCCATATACAGTGAATATTTTGTCTTTATGAGCATCCTTCATTTGAAAGACTGTAGCCTCAAATTTACAATTTTGATCCCTGACATACCTTTCAAGGGTTTTAGCCATTTTACCCGTCACCTCTCCTACAAGTTTCTTTCTTCTTGTCTTGGGAGTTAAAGTACCTGTTTGTAGCTTTGTCTTCTTTTTCCCATCCACCCATGTTTGAGGGATAACCAGTTTGTCTAAATCAATGAATTTTGATGTCAATAGTTGTTGCACATGTTGAAATTCTTTAATTCTCTGTCTCCATTCACTTTTAGGGAATTTAGGAAGTTGTAAAATACTAATGTAGTCATCTGGTTTTCTTGATGCATAATTGAGCATTTTCCCTAATTTCAGTTCCCTCTCCTTTCTTACAAAATAGAGGTCTTCTGTTCTAGTATCTCTAATATAATCCTTTTGTTGCTTCTTTATATCGCTGAAAACATATATTTTGGTATTCTTAGATTGATCATAAGTGAATATTCTATACCAATTACTTTTATCCATAGCTTTAAACCTAGAGCTATATCTCCTTACCTCATATTTCTTATCATATTCTGATAATAAATTATCTTTCATATGATATAAACGCTGTAAATCAATAAGGTCCACCCCCTTCAATTTAGGAGAAGCTAATTTTATATTAGAATATGGCAACAAATTATTGACATCCCAACCATTTCCATCATAACCTGTTATATACCTTGCACTACTTCTGAAATAGCCAAAAATAGCCTCCAAATCATCACTATCTTTTACCCCTTCATTGTATTTCTCAATAAAATAATCAGACACCTTTTTGATTTTATCAAGGATGATTTTCTTTGCATCAGGAGTATATTTTATAGTTTCTCTATTTGGTAGAGGAAATACTCCATCTGATAATGAAAATCTTAAGCCAATAGGAAAATATATGCTTCCTATCCCCAATTTATTAAAATCAATGGGATAATAGACATTATCCAGACATATATGCATATATTGATTGTTACATATGGGACTCCATTGGAAATCAGTATGTCTTACAATTGTAAAATCATTTTTAACTTCTGGTCCACAATCAAAATAGACACTCTCAAAATAAGCTAATTGTTCCTTAATTTTCTGAATAAAGGAGTTTCTATCAGCCCATTTAACAGGAACAATGATTTTTACACCATTTCTCTCTGTTGTCTTGGTTTCATGCAGAAGGTCAATTTTATTCTGTTCTTCCTCAGCTTCATAAAGCATCCATTTTCTCTCAACCCCTCCTTTTCTTCCTATAAAATAGAAAGAGGAAGTATAAGCCAAGGGACTCTTAAAACCTAAACCAAAGGCTCCTAATTGATTTACTGATTGTCTTTTTGTAGATTTTCCATACTTTTTAATGACATTCTCTACGTCCTGGTCATCCATTCCACAACCAAAATCTTCTACAGAAAATTCATAATTCCCATCTTTATTCTGTTTGAATGCTACAACTATAGGGTCTGTCACCCCACATTCTCTATGGGAGTCTAGGGCATTAGAAGCAGTTTCTCGTATTAAGCTCCCTATAGCATCCGCATAGAACTTACTAAGCATTCTCATGAGAAAAATATGGCTTTCAGCATCAATTTCCATATTTGTGCTACCCTTAACTTCTCCTTCCTCCAGTACTACTCCTTCACTTTGTGTCTCAAGAATCATATTTTTCTAATTGTTTAACCAAATCTGATATAATATCCATTGCTGTTGAGGTTTCTAAAGCTTCGTTTCTTCCTTGTACCATCCAATATTTACATTCTTCTACAATACTATCTACATCAAATAGCAGAGAAGGATGTTCCTCTTTTGTTTTGTTTGCTAATTTTAATAATTCTTCCATTTTATTTAAATATTTTTTCCATTACATTTTTAAACCCATAATTATGATTATAATCTGGTGTTATAGGCCATATTTGTAAATATACAGTAATTCCTAAACATATACATATCCACCAGATAGCAAGGACGTATAATAATCTATCGAAACTTTTAGACTCTTTGCTCCATTCTATGTTCTTCGTAATGATCTTTTTCGGTTTTAACTTCCAAATTCCACCAGTAATTATTCCGTCTATCTCTATCTTTATGATGAACATCCATATTAAAGCAATCAGCCACGAAAGCGTAAGCAACCATTCTGTGTACCCAGGCATAATATTCTTGTTTATTTTTATACATTCTACATCTGAGATATTTATCTCTAGAAGGCTTTAAATTAAGCCTTTTTCCTCTTTTATTGTACAAAGAACCATCGTCACAAATAATTCTATTTGGGTATTTATCTAGTGTTTTAAATCTCCATTCTGTTGTCATATGAAATGTTGAGGACAAGCATCATCCTTCCAATTAATCTTATTTTCTGGCTTTTTATAAACTCTATATCTGTATCTATGCTCTTTTCCGCATAAAACACAAGCATAAATGTCTTCTACATACCAGTATGTTTGTTTAGAAGGGAGCTTCTTCTTCAATTTCTTCAACCCATTTGATTGTATATTCATTGTTTTCCTTGATTATTTGATTAACCTTCTTAAATACACCTTTTGTATCCCAGTCTTGTGTAATTCTAGCAGCATAAGCAGGGTGATCTAAGACAAATGAATGTGTAAATGGTGTTACATACCTTTGAAATTTGCCAGCTTCTTTTCCTAAAAACACAATAGGAATCCCTGTATACCCCAAAACTTCCTCTATTACATATTTTGTAAAAGGTTCCCAAATTTCTAAATGCGAGCCTGCTTTCCCAAATTCTGTTGTAAGGGCTGCATTGAATAACAGCACTCCTTGTTTAGCCAAATATGACAAATCAGGTGTTCTTTTTAGGTTTAAGTTAAGTCCATTATACAGTTCATTTTCTAGTCCCTCATAGAATTTCTCTAATGAGGGCTGTAAACTACCAGAAATACTGCAAGATAAGGCCAAACCGTCTGCTATCAGAATGCCACTCTTTGCAGAATGGTAGGGACATAAGCCCATTATTACCACTTTACATTCGTCTAACGGAGTCTCTAGAAATGCCCTATAAGTAAGAGAGGAGATAGGGGCAATTTTCTTACCCCTTCTTCCTTCAGCTTTTAAAAAGTCATAAATAGCATCACATTCCTTGCTCTCTATAAATGGCTTCATTTTCCCCCACCATGAGGGATGGAAATTATTCTTGAACTTCTCCCACTGCATTTTCAAATATTTCAGCTTGTGGATGACTTCCTGGAGTAGGCACTTTTATTTCCCCATTTGGCAGCAATATTCCACTTTCGTTCACAAAGAATTTATGAGCTTTCATGTGATTTTCCATCCATAATGTAGGGTGAATATCTTTCATTGCTTGTGTACAAAATTGATATAATTCCCACATACTATTTGGACACCCATAATCAAATTCAGGAGAGTACAATTGTCTGCTTATTATATTCAATTGTGTAGTGGTGATAAACTCCTCCTCTATAACAGCTCTTCCTATAAGTTCAGCTTTTGTTCTCTTAGATACTTCCACTTGTTTCATAGCTTCTTTTTCCTTCACCATTTGTGTAAATACATCTCCTGCTCTTTTAATATATTCTATAATAGCTGTAGGGGTGAATTCTTGTACATCTCCTTGGTGCTTACGTTTAAAAGCCCCCATATCCCCATACACCATCCCGTTTTCACAAACAAACACTCTAGCTCCAATAGCGAATTTTAAGCTAATTTGTTTATTGTATGAGTTTTGGAAGGCTATTTGGAGCTCCATATCACTATCTGCTACACTCTTAATGGTGAATTTTCCATTAGAAATCTGTCCATCCCTAGCAGATGAATATTTCTCTACCCCTAGTTTAAAACCTGCCCCTACAATGGAATTTAAGGTTAGGTCTATTAATTGTTCATTTGAAATTGCTTTATAAGTTCGTGTACTCGCTGGTACAGGTGTGTCTATTAAGCTTTGTTTTGTTGTAATATATGTTGTTGTCATAATTTTAATTTTAATATCTCTTCTTGATAATTATCTTCATGAGCTTCTCCGTCTGTTTCTGAAAAGTATTCTATTACTCTATCAGCACTACTTTCTATACCTAAGTTAAATGCACTAATTAAAGTATTCATGAAAATTTCAGATGATATACTCTTCTTTTCGTTTTTCAATGCTGGATCAGCCATTCTCTCTGAGAAAGACATAAATCCTGGATAAAAATGATTAAATATTTTTTCTATTTCATCTTTTTGTGTCATATAATTCCTTTAATTTTTAAATGTTCTTCTACAGCTCCAAGTCCTTCTAATTTAGCCCAATCAGCCCAATCTTTTGTCTCTGGTAATAATCTATCTGGAGGATTTACATGTTTGAAACCGAATTTCTCTGTAATAGAATAACTTGCTTTCTTACCTGGAACATCTGAATCACCACCGTAGTAAACACAAGATGATTTAGTTTTGATTTGTTCTACAAATTCGTCTGAAAAAGCATCTACCCCTTCCTTTTGCACACTACATATATGAGGGTATATTTTTCTTAATACTATGTAGTCCTTACGACTTTTAGTTACAATTGAACATTTTTCTTTATCGAGATTTTCTACACCCCAAGATGTTTGATTTGGTACATTGTTAGGCACCCACTTCTTCTTCTTTTCCCTATTAGGAAAATAACACTTCCAAAATCCGTTATAAAAATACCCAAATCTTAATTCGTTATCATTAATAGGAAATCTCTGTCTGTTCAGATATAGAGTTTTTATTGAATAAATATTATTATCGAGTAAATCCTGAATATCTATATGATAGGCAGCCCAATATGCTAATTCTTCTTTTGTGAATTTTCTTGTTACTATTTGTATAAAAGCAGTTCTCTTATTTACCTCTTGTTTCTTGTTTATAACACTTAGAGGAGCAGTTATTGGTTCTGAGCCACTTTGTATCCCTAGTCCCATAGAGCTATCTATAAGTCTTAAAACGGCATCTAAATTAGAGAGATTATGTAATTGTTTGACAAAATTGAAACAATCTCCTCTATATTCAGGAGCACCCCAATCAATATAGGAAATATACCCCATTTTATTACCAATGACTAGTGAAGGATTTTTATCCTCTCTAAATACACTGTTTGTGGCACAATTTAGCTCCCAGTTTTTATTAGGCATAAAATGTGTAAATATTGCTAAATCACTAGTTCTAGCTAATACACTATCCATTGTGAGTTCATGTTTCTTTTTCCCTGTAATTGGCATATCAAATTGTGTCTAGTATTTTCAATATTTGTGTCCATACCTCTTTAGTCTTATAGGAGGTTTCTATTACATTTTCTCCTTTGAGGTAAATGTCTATTCGATAAAGAAATTCGTCATCCTTAAAAGCATAATGTCCCAAATAGTCAATTTGGTTGAAGGACAGGAATAACATGTTGTCTATATACACCTTATATCTGCCATTTTTGGTTATTATTCTATATTTATGCTTTTTCATAAATAAAAAAGGGCTAGAGAAATTCCCTAGCCCAAAGTTAATAAATTTATTTGTTAATAGCTATCATCTGCCTCTAATATTGGCTTATTTGAAGCCACAACATTATCAGCAGGATCATAGTCTTTAAGGTCTTTAAGAATGTAGAAATCTTTGCACCCGTAATCCGAAATAACATTTAATACAAACCTCTCATGGGGCTTTAAATCGCTTGATTTAATGGCTTTTAGCTTTGCTTGTATCTCTGGTTTAGAATAATCTGTAGTTCTGAAATATTTCAGGCTATATTCAGGCAAAAATGCCTTATTGAATACTCCTTGGTATTCTTTAGCATCTGTCTCTTCCCCTACAGTTTTCACTGTTGCTAAAGAAACAAATGATGTACAATATTCTCCACCAATTTGAGCTTTAATTTCAGAAACATTCCCTTTCATAAGCTTTTTCCAGTCAATTTGGAAAACTGTTTCAGCATCTTTAAAATCTAAAGTTCCTAACCAAGTTCTCATAAAGCCATAAAGCTCTTCTTCCCCTACATATGCCTCTCTATAATCACGCTCCTTAAACCATTTAGGGAGGTTATTAGGGTCATCTGCCCAAGAACATACACCAATGTTATTGATATATTGCTTCTTTGTCCCCTCCTTATTAGCCTTTATTTTGTTCTCAAGGAAGAATGTTATAGGGTAGAATTGCTTGTTTTTAGCCTCCTCCACCCATACGTTTACCCTCAAGGTTGTATTCTGATCTTTGCTTTCTCCAAGGTATTCAGTAGCTTTACTTCCTTCCTGAAGAGTAATTCCAAGGACCTCCTTGTACTCCTCTTCATTAGGGTTTACAGCTACTACTTTTCCTAACATCAATCCTATTTTTTTTCCGAAATCCTTAACATCTCTTTTTTTACCACCAATACCTGTTTTTGTTTCACTCATATTATTTATTGTTTAAATTACTCGTATACTGTTATTGTTTTTTCTTTAGGTGTTACTTCTTTAACAGATTCCCAACCTTCAAAATCTGTTCCATGATGAGATTGATAATATCCCTGTATTTGTAAATATACATTATGGTCTGTAAAATGAAACACTCTTCGCCAATCAGAACCTCTATCTTCACCTCCTGATGAAAAAACTTGTTTATTAGGGCCAGCCACTTCTATAATAGGTCCATAAGCAAAATCACCAATATCATCACCATATAATTCTTTTGCTTTCTCTATAATTTCTTTTCCTGTTAGTTTATTCATATGTATTTACTGTTTTATATGTTGGTTTTACTTCTTTCATATCACTCCATGAAGTTCCTGAATAAGATTGATTTCTCCCCTCAAAACATATATAAATATCAAAAGTAGGGAAATAGAATATTCTTTTTAGTTTTTCGTCTGTATAATTATAACTATCAGATATATCTTCGTCCAAATTTTCTTTTAATTCAGCATTTATAAAGGGGTTAGTTGACTCATCGCCAAATTTGTCTATAAATTCCTCAATATTCCCAAAAATATTAAGGAATTGGTCTTTAAATACTTCAAATGTTATCATATTAAATTGGTTCAAATACTGTAATTACCTTTTCTTTTCCTTTTACAAATTCAATAGTCTGAATGCTTTCATTGCTCCCATAACTATCAGTATGCCACGTTTCCTTCATAAATACCCCTTATGGTAATCCAGGATGTTTATAAAATCTAAAAGTTTCATTATATTCTCCTTGATTTCCCTCATAATCTTCAGGCACACCAAAATGTCCTGTTATTTCATTTTGAAAATATTTATTCTTGTTTAGAAATAAATCTTGAAGGTCTTTTAATAATATTGTTTCCTTGTTCATTAATTTTCTCATTTAAATGTTTAATAAAATTGTATTCTGCTCTACAGAGCTTTTTGTAATTCTCTAATATCCAAATAGCTTCCCAAATAGGGGCATGTGAAAGTATGAATTTCTTAAGCATTCTTCCATAAGCATGTCTGTAGTCTATATTAGGCCATCTTTCAAAAGCCATTACATAAACTTCTTCTCTTACAAGGGCTTCTTTCTCTTCTTCTGTTAGGAGGTTAAATTTCTCTTCTCCCACTTCCACCTCACCAATCAACACTTTCTCATATGTAGGGAAAGGGTTAATTAATGTATGAAGCCAATCATGTGAATATTCACATTTTAAAGCGTTATCAAAGAAATCAGCAGATGACATTTTAAGGTCACTGCGCTTGTTTTCTCCATGTAATACATTAAAAAACTTGTATAGTTCATCAAAAAGAGGTCTTATTAATACACAACCTTTTTCTCTAAGCCATGTAGCATCCCATTCATGTTTCTCCCAATTTACATCCCAAAATAAATGGGACATTTTCATTGTATAAAGATTGTTTGGTATACAAATGGGAAAGCCATAATTATATTTAAACAATATAGGGTTCCAAAGATATTCTATTTTTCCTTCATCTTTTTTAAGCTCAAAACCCTTTTTATTGTCCTCAAATACATAATCTGTATCTTTTGGTTCTCTGGGAAAATCAGGAAACCAATGTTTTGTTGCTTTGCTTCCTGTTAATATCATATTATTTATAGTATTCGTTTACTGTATCTATTACTTTTTTGAGGTTATTTTCCATTTTTAATTCAGGAAACATACCTAAAGGGCTTTTTGCAGGGTATTTCTTATATTTATTAGTAATAAAGAAGAAGTCTGTCTTATCCCCTTTAGTTTCCGTAATGGCATATAGAACAACTGTGAAAAGTCCTTCTAGTTTGATTTGGTTATCAATCATTTTACCAGCAGTTTTCATTTTATAAGAGACAATATCTCCACTATCCTCCACTTCCTCCTGATGTGAGAAATATATGATATTAAGATCATCTCTTAGCTTTTTAGCCCCCTGGACTAAATTTACCATATCTCTAGCCATTACCGAAAATTTGGTATATCCAACTTCTGTAGCCTTATTTACCAAATTGAACCCCATTACATAATTTCCGTCCTCAATAATCACCTGTTTTATATGGGGAGCAGTTTCTGATAAAGTTTTTAAAAGGGAGGTAATTTCTGTTGCTTCAGAAACCTCCTTATAATTCTTGTTTTCCCTGTTATAAAGCTTCTGACTTCCCTTAAAAGGGAGCTCCTTTCCAGCCACATTTATAATGTATGTCTCTTTGGGGTCTAAAAACTGAATACTATGGGATTTCCCATTTCCTGTGTCTCCTACAATTGCTGTTAATTTACTCATATTTTTTTGTTTATTTTTCTACAAATATACGAAATTTATTGAATAATTGCAACATTTTCCTACTTTTTGAACCATTTAAGCTTTTCTAATATATTCATTGATAACCAATGCATTCCTATACTTCCTATAACAGCAGCTATTGTATATGTTATTCCTAGGTATAATGTATCAAGGTTATCTTGTATCACTTGACGAACAACAATGAACCATATTCCATTCGATAATACACTTGCAAATCCATGAAATAATATAGAATTTGAATTTCTAGCTCTACTTACTAAAGTAAAGCTTGCATTTTGCAAAATTGTTGCAAAAAACAATAATATATAACCCATAATTATACTCCTATAGTTGTTTTACGAATATATTTGGCTATATCTTTGAAAGAAAATTTTGAGTCATTCATATTTGCCAATTTTAAAGCATAGCTTCTTGGTCCTCTTCCTAATAAACATTTAGGAAACTTTTCTCTATTTTCTTCGTCCAAATAATAAGGATAATTGTTTGTTAAAAGTACATAATCTTCTACTTTTAAGACCTTTCCTGCCACTCCTAAACAGCAATAACCTCCTTTTGATGTTTTTAATTTATTTTGTCCTTGAGGTATTTTACCTCCTTCTAGTGCTTCTAACCAATTTCTTCTGAATTGCTTTGGTAATTTAAATTTTCTCATATATATTTTATTTTGGTTTTATTTATATCCAGAGGATTTTACCTCTTTAAAACTAGGGATACTTACTCTTACTTTCTCTATTTTACTCATTTTAACAAGTATTTCATTTTCAAATGCATAAGGTAATATGTCCTTTAATTGTTTGATTATTTTATCTTCTGTTAGTTCAAATCCATCTTCTATCCAGTTATCTGTAATTAATATAGTAGTAGTGAATTTGAACTTATTTACTCTTGTCATACATATTTGATTTTTTTAGGGTCTAACATTGATAGGGATTCTTTTATTTTCTTCATTTCTGGTTTCTCCCTTAGACATAGAATATGTAAATCGGCTATTTTTCCTTTATAATCAAGTTTTATAGCTCTATTCAAGATTTGTGAGCTCTCTTCAGCATTATATGTAAAATTCACTAATATTACACTATCAAGATTGGGGTATGTTACTCCTACTTTTCCCATAGCTGCTAAAGAGAGTTGATTGATTTTCTCTGCCTGAAAGTTTAAGAAATTGATATTAGAGGTAGATTTTGAATGATAGGAGGGGATTCCTATATCATCTGCTACCTTGGCTAGTCCTGTAAATACCACCATCCTCTTATCAGATAGTTTTGTTAATAGCTGTCTAAGGTAATTCATTTTTTCTATAGAAGACAAGGATAGACGATTCCTAGCTAATGCTAAAAACATTGTAGACTCTCCTTGTTCTCTTTTCCTGTCTATAACAAATGACAAATTGTCATATTTCTGCTTTTCTGTCAGAAGTTTTCCCTTCTTATTAGGAGTTTTTATAACATTATCTAAACTAATAAGATGAACAGTGATTTTGTAATCAGCGAGAATGCCATCCTGAATTCCTTCATCTGTTGAATATGAGGCTATTTCTTTAAGTCCCCATTCTTCTTTTGTCTCTTTACTAACAGTACCAGATAATGCCAGAGTCTTTGTATCTGGAGAATTTGTCATTATTTGATGACAAAGGTCTCTTTCATTATCTGAAGCAGCATGAAATTCATCAATAATAATAAATTCTGGAGCACAATCCTTCCATTTATGTAAAGAAGAAAAATTACAATAAAATATTATAGACTGTGTAACTCCCCACTTTACCTCTTCTTCTATCCATACATCCTTTATTTTATTATCAGGATAGGCTAATAATACTACAGGTGGAGGTTCTGGTAACTTTTTCAATATTTCTATTGCTATACGACATTTCCCCACCCTCATAGCCACATTAAAATAGCCTTGTTTCTCTGTTTTAAAGAAATCAAGGCCCTTTTGTATTAATTCCTCTTGTATTTGGTTTTGTGTCATTTTATTAAATCTAATAATTTTTCACCTATAAATTTGCCGAGTTCATAAAATGCAGCAAAAATTAATGCTAATATAATCATTTGATAAATGTTTCCTTCTATATTAATTTTATACTTTCTCATTTTATATTACTTAAAGAATATGCATTTAAAATAGAAGACTTTTTTACATCATATCCATCTTCTTTCCATTTAGGATATTCTACTTCAGCTTTCTCACTAGCAGCTTTTAAAGCAGCTTCTACATGAAATTGAGCAAATTCTATCATTGCTCCTTTTATATCTCCTGTCCAAGGTTCATTTTCTTCATCGCCTTTTAAAAATTCTTCTGCTGTCATTTTTAGTAATATTTAATAATATTTCCTGTCCTCAGGTCCTCAACTTTAAACACTTCAAATTTAATGTCATAAGCAGACATTATATTGTTATATACTTGTTGTGCTTCTGGCCACATTTTGAAGAAATTAGCAAATTCCTCAAAATTTAACATAAATTTATGTTTTTGCTTCTCCCACATTTCTACATAATATTCATATATAGGCTCTAGGGAGTTTCTGTTTCTTTGTTGAATATATTCCTCTCTTGTCATATTTTTCTCATTTGATAAACTATTTGTAATTGCGCCCACCTAATATAAATGTGGAAAATGTAAGTGTCTATTCTCTCCACCTCAATTGTACACCTCTCCCCAAATAAATCAATACAATCAAATGTCATTATATTTGTTGTACTATCTATTCTCACTTCACTAATAGGTATATATTGCTGTTCTGGTTCTGTGTAAATATTGATTTTCTCTTCAGAAAGGTTGAAAACAATAATGATGTTACAAGACTCCCATTTTCCCCATTCTGTATATTGGTTATTAACATGAGAATATAGCCTTGTAGCTACAGCTTCTGCCTTAAAGGTGATTACTTGGGCATTGCAAAGAATGTTTATAAATAGAAAAATTGATAAGAATAGAGTTTTCATAATATTTAGGGTAAATTTTCCCCAAAGTTACGAAATATTTCATCAAATTTCAAATACTATCCCATTAGAAACAAGTCCTTTGTCAAATCTTCCATCTTCTACAGCAGAAACATTCATAAATCTTGTAGGGTGATTAATATATTGAAATTCCCCTTGATTTCTACAAGATTTGAAATTATGAATATGTCCAAATATGTGGAGTTTAGGCTTCTTTTCCATAACTCTCTTATATAATGAAAGGTCTCCTACTTGTTCTAGTTGATAATCTCTTCCTTCAGTAAGGTCTAATATTCCAAATGGAGGCCCATGAGTAATTAGAATATCAATATCATTATCTAAATGTCTCCAATATTCATCTAATTTACCCCTATCTTTCATGAAATACCAAGTTCCAAATGTTGGGGTTAATGGACTACCATATACTTTAATTCTCTCTAAATCGTAATATTCATTTTCCAGATATATAATTCCTGCTTCTTTTATTTTATCTCTACAATAAGCTTTTGTTGCCCAAGCATCATGATTTCCAGGGATGATAATTTTATATTTTATATTTAAATTAATCAACCAATCTTCAAAATCATAGAATTCTTCTGTGTTTCTCTTTAAATCATACCAATTTGTACTATCTCCTCCATGTATGATACAATCTATATTGTCAGGAACAATAGCTTGTCTATGCATTCCATGTGTGTCACTTATTGCCCATATTTTCATAATTCTTCAAATAAAGTATAATCCCATCTCTTATAGCCTGCTAAAACACTCTTATCCCTCAATTCTATCAATTTCTTGAATGTTTGAGGGTTTTTAACCACTTGACAACCTGCCGAATAAGGTCCTACAAGCTCAACAATTTTCCATGCTGAGGCCCTATGGAGCTTTGTATTATTCACTCCCCAGAATATAGAGGTTTTGGCTTTTTTAGGGTCCCTGTATAGAGAAAAATCTAATAAAGTGTCCTTGTTATTATCTCTAACATAAGCCATATTTCCTAGTTGTCTAAAGCATTCATAACTGTTGTTATGCTTTCCCACACCAAACACCTCTTTATACTGCCCAGGAACCATTATAATCGTTCCCTCTGACTTCATAGGGGTAAGGAGCCAGTGCTTTCCAGGGTCTGTTGTAAGCCAAAAGAATTGAATCTGAGGCATATTATTCTCATCTGTCCATGCACACCAACCAAGATCATCAAATGTATCTGATTGGCTATTTTTGCTCCTCATAGCTCCTAAATTTAGGGCCATTTTACCCTCTCTAAATTGATAGTTTTTTGAGGTATAAAGCTTCTTTACATCCTCATAGTTTTTTATTTCTGTTAATTTCATATTATTGTAGAAAAAAACTTTTATCAAGAATTGAATCATAATCTGAATCAGTCATGTCTTTCATTTTTTTCAATTCCTTGAACATACCTACTTGACCGAAGAATCCTAATCCTACTCTTAAATCATCTGAATCAAAAGAGTTCTTAATGAGTCTTAATGATCTATAATATTTTGAACCATCATCTCCTTTTAATTTATTTAAATCGTATCCTGATACATCTTCTACTCTATATCGCATTGGATCAAAAAGAGCTAATATGACTTCTGCGTCATCTTGAGTTTGAGAACTTTCTTTAAAGTCTTCTAAATTAGGTTCTACATCTCCATTTTTAATTCTCATAGGATTTGAAATGTCTCTATTAAATTGACTTATCGCTACAGGTGTATAACCATATAAATCCCTAGCATAGCTTAATTCGTCAGAAAGCTTATCTATAACTTGTTTTTTGGTATTTAATTCTTTTGTTAGTTTCAATTTCCCTATATGATCTATAATAATTATGGTTATTTCATTTTCATTATTAGGAATATATCTTCTGTTATATTTATCAATTTGCTCTATAGTACCATTTTCTTCTGCGTAAGTCCTAATATCTTTAGCTATTCCTATAGGGTTTTCTGCTCCATCTATAATAGTGACAACCTCTTGCATTTCTTTGAAATAATCTTCATACATTAGAAATAAGTCATGTTCGTCTTTATTCATTTTATCATTCCATCCTAAAAGTTTGTTAATTGGTATAATTATTCCCTGTTCTATGAATATTTTTCTAGAAGTCCATTTAGCTAGTTTATATATCTTACTTCTTTCCATAGAACGATATATAATTTTGAGCTTTATTTTTTTAGTATTTTGTTTAGATATAGAGAAATCATAAGGATTTAATACAAAAGCATCATCAACAAAACTTGTCTTACCACTCCCTGTAAGTCCTCCTATAAGAAAATATATTGATTTTCTAATTCCTATATATTTGTTTAATCTTGGAAAGCCTATTGGAATACCTGTGTTTCGGCCTTCCATTCCTTTAGCTACTTCTTGTTTCAGTAATTCAAAACTCATATGTTATATTTGTATATTTTCTTATTTAATTTATATTTCATAGATTCTATCATATAAGGCTCTATTAAGGTTTCAAATATATTTGCACTTTTAACAGAAATATACAATATATAATACATTCCATTATTCTTTTTATTTGGCCTTTTATGAATAGTAACTTTAAGATTAAATTTATTTGATAATATTGGAATTATTTCATCTAATTCTTCTTTTAAGAAAGAATTTGTAAATATATTATAACCCCCAGATGCCAATTTGCTACCATCATCCATATACCATACTGCTAATCCCAATGGTTCTAATTGTTCAATTACTTCTTTTTTTATATGTTTCTTTTTGTTAATATCATAAAATAACTCATAAATGTAATTTAAACATAGATGTGTATTAATATTAGCTTCATATCTAATCTGTCCTCCATAAGCAGTTTTTTTAAAGGAGTCACTAATCTATTTAATTCTTTTATTTTCCATTTTATATATTCTTCTTGTTTTGGACCATGTACAATAGTTCCTGAAGTACCACATCTTTTACTATACGAGCCTTTTTTAAGATGACCATCACCTAATATATGTCCTAATATAATTTGTTCTTCTTTTGGAGTTAAAGATTTAATTAATGTACTTTTTTTATTTTCTACTAATCCTATCTTTCTTCTTTTGATTGAAATCCATTGATTAGGTACATTAAAAAATTCTGATAATTCTTTATCTGTCAATCCTTCAATATGTTTCTGTAGAAGCAAATCATTGTTAACTTTTCCCATAATATTTAATAATTTAACAAATATATAAATAAAATGGTGGAAAACCTAATAATTTACGGATATTTTTCTAAATATCTGTAGCGTTAGGTGATTTAACATAACTAATTTGATTATTTTTACTTATTTCAACAAAATTTTCGAAAGTTCTTTGATTTAGATAAGTTAAACTATTTTGCATATAAGAAAGTTTATTCTGTCCTTCTTTTATAGACTTTTGTATTTTTAGGTCAATTTCATATTTTAATGCTCTGATCAGGTCTTCTGCTGTATATTCACCTTCTGACAATATTTTATTAAATTTTATTCTGCAATCTTCTTTGTTTACTTTTAATCCTCTGGAGCCACTAAATAATACAGATTTGTCATTAATGTTACCTGTTTTTTCTTTTAATAAAATAATATCATTTGATCTGTAGGATTTCCACCATTCAATAAAGTGGTCTTCTACAGGCTTATTTCTAACAAGCTTAATCCCCTCTTCCGTGGAAAGGAAAGCCAATAACACTTTCCCTTCCAATGTCAATTGTCCAGCATCAGATACTAAGCCTTTTCTGTTAACAGTTTGTATTAATGAGGATATTTTTGCACTTTCTTCACTCAAGGCCTCTTCAATCACATACCCCTCTTCTATCATTTTAAGGATGAATACAACATCTAATGAGTACCCTTTTTTAATGATTTGTGCAAATTTGTTAGGTGTTAACTGTAGACTTATCATGTTTAATTTCTGTTAATAATTCCACCCTTGCAGGTTTTTGTTTTTTTAGCTCTTCTTCATACTGCCACCAATTCTCAATATCCTTTTCAGCCTGCAAATAAGCAAGCTCTCTGTAATACTCCTCTTCTTCCATACAAATTTATTAATTTTCCACCCTAAGTCCAAATTGTTGTATAAATTTATCTAAAGCTACCTGTGCTTTCTGTTTAGAACACTTTAATGTCTTCTTTATTAAGGGAATAGCATATTGTTTAAATTTTTCCTGTTGTTTTTTTGTAATAGTCCATTTTTCCCTCCATTTGTGCTCAAAAAAGGCATCTAACATTGTCAACTCTATTAAATTAAATTGCTTCTCTATTAAATGGAGCTCTATATTCTCTCTTTTTATTTTCTTAGACATTTTCTAATATTTGTGTCATTACATCATCATATTTTTCAGGAGATATAAAATCTGTTCCATTACAGTGAATAGCTGTATACATTTTATCGTTCTCTTTATATGGGGCTATAGCAGCAATATTTATAAACAGCATTTTTCTAATACTACAATCTTCTATAGGAATATCATCATCAAGCCCCAATTCCATCATTTTCATTTGTTCTTTCTCATAAAAGAATATCTCTACTTCTATTGGTTTCATATTAAAACATTGAAAGTTGATTTTTATCTGTATTTATTTTCCTTTTCTTACCTCCTAGGGCCACTTTATCAATAATTCTCTGACATCTCTCTATATAATAAGAGAAGTCAATGTTATCAAGGGGATGGTCTTTTGGAAGTTTATTACAAACTGTTGCCAGCCAATCTCCAGCCTCTACTTGTGCTACATCTACAGCATTTGTTGTACATGAAGGGTTTTTGATCTTTAAGAGTTTTTCACCCGTTTTTGATATATAATAGCGTATTAATTTATTATATATAGATTTAGGTTGTTTTTCAAGGAGTTTCTTTTTTATCTCTCCATATACTTCAGCAAGAGGTCTTTTGTCTGTAGGGTGGTCCCATCTTCCATCTTCATGTTCAAACCATCCTAATGATTCTAAAGTTCCTTTAGGAACATCAACTCCTTTTACGTTTCTAATTCCTTCATAATGAAAATCTTTAGAGGCTTTCTGTCTTAGGGTAAAATCATATATATTCTTGTGGTTTTGTATAGTTTCCTCAATTGGTATACCTTCCACATAATACTTTTCAAGAGCTATAGGACATATTCTAGCTGATTTGTTCTTATGAAGTTCAAAATCCTTCATGAAATCCCCTTTGAATTTAACACTATCCTCTGTCTTTTCCCCCTCCTTTATGGCTATATAATCATTTACAGTAGAAAACACCATTTTCTTGTATTTTACCTCCTCAAGTTCATATGTTAGCTTATTAGTGGTTTTTTCAAGCCACTCCTTCTTAATTTTGGCAAAATATTCTCCCTTTGTCTTAGGAACTATAAATGTAGCTCCATCTGTATTAGCCATAATACATCTAAAACCCTGTAGCTCACATTCCTCTATAAACATTAGCAATGACAGCTCCCCTGTAATACAGGTTGCTAGGGTCATTTGTTTATCATATAGCCAGCTTTGCATATCAGATGACTTCCCATAGGGGCAATTACCAGCCTCCTTTAAACCGCCTACAATCCCTTTTATACGCTTATCTTTCTTAGCCAGGGGTTTAAGCTCTATTCTCCTCAAATACACCTTTGTATACCCCACTAAAAACTCCTTTCCTAAATGGAAGGGGTAATAGGAATTGTTAATAATAATGGCAGGATAAAAGCCACTTACATCTATGTCTATAATGTCATTTTCTACATCAGATTCATATATCTTGCCATTTATGACATTATGCAGTCCTCCTTTAGCAAATGTATATGTTTGTCCATAAAATACAACACTCTCTATAAAATCCTCTGTAATTGCAATGTCCAAGCCCTTTATCCTCCTTAAAAAGTCCTGTAATTGCTTAGTTTTAAAAGAAATTTGTTTAGGAATACAATACTTTAGAGCAATTGATTTTCTAAAAAACCCCTTTTTAGGGAGATTTTGATATTTTATTCCCTTTGTTTCACAATAATACTTTTTAATAATCTCATCGCCAATTTTCGCATTACTAAAGTTCCTACAGGGAATTTTGAATTCTGCTTCAATATCCTGTCTAAGCTGAATTTGGTTATTTCCTTTATATAGGGGGTGATTTGTCTCCCCTATTAGTATAAGGTAGAATTGATAAGTGGCGTATACGTCATTACCTCCATAATCACAAATTGTTTCTATTTCCTCTAAAGTTAAATCTTTTTTATTAAAAGGAATGGGAAGCTCTTCAATTAGTTCTAAGTCCATTTCAAACATCAATCTCTTCAAAGAAACCATTCGATTCTTATTGTCGAAATGTGAGACTTTCATTAAATCTATATGTTTGAAAGATAATTCATACTCTCTATATTCTGGAAAAATATCATAATTTGAATCATCTATTACATCTTGAGCTTTTTGACATATTTTTGAACATATTTCCAATCTTGAAAGTTCATTCCAATTTTCATAATTTCTATATATCCATTCTAATATAATAGCATCAAATCGAAGGTTGTTATAACCTACTAGATGATAATCTTTATGATTTTCTAAAAATCTAAATAATCCATCTAATTGATTTTCCCATCTACTAACTTTAAACTGATCCCACTTATTTATTTCTGGATTATAAAATTTTATTAAAAACAGTTCTAGATAAGTCTCTTCATCAAAACAAAGTATCTTCATAAATTTTTATTTATATTATGTGCTACTAAGAGATCAATATTGTCTTGTATTTTGAATATTTCTATCAACATTAGATACGATCTATATTTTCTAAATAAACAGTAATCTAGATATTTTCTGTTATAGCCTCTAGCTTATCTAAATCCTCTTTATCTACATCAATAAGCCATCTTTTGTCTATTTCTGAATGATACTCACCACATACAGATGTATAAGCTTTGTGTAAAGAATAAAAGTCATCATTTGACATACAATTGGCTATTTTCTGGAGCATATGAAAACCTGCTTTTCTATAATTCCTGGGGTTAAGATTTATCATCACCCTAGCATTAAATAATTCTGCCAATTTAGTCATCTCCTCCCATTGCACCTCTAATTTATCAATAGAAGAGATGAAATACCCCTTGATTAGACGACTATTGTTACTTGAGCCACCTAATCTTATACCTTTATGATCTACCTTCCTCTGAATCACCTGTACGAAATAGAATATATCTTTGTGTGGAAATTGAAGTAACGGAATTATTAATTTTTTGTTATTTACCATTACCAATCATTTTCAAATGAATATATAAACTTGCTCAGAAAATATTCTTTAAAGTCAATTTCTTCTTTAGACCCTTGTTTAATAATATCATTTTCAATAGCTGTTTCTAACATATCATCCACTTTTAAAACAGCATATTTATCTGTATGAAAATCATCATATAGAGTATATTTATTCCAATTAATTCCTTTGGGTTCTTCATAATATGAGCTATGATCGCCCAATTCTGATAGTATAAATACATTCCACCTCTCTTCTAAAGGAATTTTCTTATCTTTTACATATCCTTTAACTTCTTTTTTAAGAGACTTCTTCTCTTCATTAAAGATTTCAATTTTTTCTTTCATTATCTTAAATTTTAATATATATCTTCATAACGTAAATAAATAAAACATTTTCCTATTATATCCCCATGTGTAACATATATAAACATCCTTGTTTCTTGTTAATTGAAGAGAAGGGGATAGTTTTCTCCAAATTAAGAACAAAATTACGAAAATTAATACATATAACATACTTATTTTTCTTTTTCGAGTCTTTTTATTGTCCTATTAATATTTGCTATACGAGGAGCTATTTTATATTTACTGTACCAAAACATATCAATTGAATTTCTTGGTCTTTTGAGCCCTACATCCTCTGGACTATATTCATCAGCAAGTAGTTTTTGATAATGATATAAATTGTGTAAAACAGCACAAAAACCAGGTTTCATCATTTCCCCTTTATTAAGAGGGTCTTTATTCTCTAATATAAACTTCTTTACTAATTTAAGTACCCTAATTTTGCTTCTAGGGGTGTTAGCTCTTATTGGTTTCATATTTTCGTTGTTTAATACCCCAATTTCTCCAATAGCTGTGTATCAGCTATAATGTATATTACTCCCTGTAAAATGTAAAGTTCATATAATGCCTTAAATATCTTTTGGAAGTTTTGCCACTCCCGCGCAGTAAGGTTTATAGTTTTCATTGATATTTATTTAATAGGTATAGATATTTACAACCAGGAGATTTCATTTTTTTCAATACAGTTAAACAAATATCTGCTAAAAGCGTTAAATATTTGTCAGTTGACATTTTATTAAAGAGGCATTGGTTGTTAACTAAATCATCATAAGAAAAGTTTTCAATTTCATAAAAATTCTCCTTAATTTCTGATATTTTATTAAGTATTGAAAGTTTCTTATTGTTTACTATTTTATCAAATTTCTTTCTAAAAGCTAATTGAGTAAATTCTTCAACTATCAATTCTTCAAATTTGTCTTGATTAAGTTTGTTTGAACCTAATTGAGCAATAGCAATTTTGATCATTCCTTTTGCTCTTGCTTTATTAGAGCTCCAATTTCCATCATTAAGATTTATTTTGAAGTTCCTTACACTACCTCCTACACATGGAGGAGAATCATCATGTTCTAGTCCACATGCATAATTTACTGCTGCTTCAACACACATTTTTCCAGGAGTAGGATCACCTAGTCCATTACATAGTCCAGGAGTAACCACATCAATTACTTTCTGTGCTAGTTTTTTATCAACTTTTATCTTTTTGCTCATATATTTTTTGTTTAAATAAAAAAGGGGCAAACATTTCTGCCTGCCCCTCACAACCCAATCACTAAAATTAGTCTAGGAAAGCTTCTTTTTCAGCTTCAAGAGCCTTCTGAGCAGCTTTTAAACCATCAACTTCTGTTTGAATATTGATAAGTTTCTGGATGTAGGAAGAGAGATTACCCTCCACTTTAGCAGCAGCTACAAGAGCCTCACGGGCAGTTGTTTGTTCTGCTTCCTTCCCCAATAATTGTTCTTCTAAGCTATCAGCAGCAGAAGAAAATGCACGTTCTACTCGTTTTACAACGAAAGGACGTTTTACAGCTTCGATTGCTCCATCAAGAATACGTGATAGGATTGATTGTTTTTTGTTGCAGTTTCCATAATTTGTTAGTTAATTTTAATTGTTTGTTTTGTTTTTACTAAAATATTTACTTCTTTTTCTGTATTTTTAAGTGTTACAGAAGCACTTTTTCTTGGTAATTTGATATTTGTTACTTCAGCATCTATATACACCCAAAATTCACCTTTTTTAGGCATTTCTTTCATAATTTTTGGCTTATTTTGAGCCTCAAATTCTGCCTTGGTACAAACCTCGTATTGAGTCAAAGTTGCATATTTCCCTTGTTCATCCTGTACAAGTTTATATTCTTGTTTTGTTCTTAATACCTTAAAGATTTTACCTATAAGCTCTTTATTACCTTCGTGACAATTTCCTATGTTATAATCAACTTCTGGAAAGACAGTGCTAGCCCATTGATATGTTTTACATTTTACATATTCTTCCATTTGTATAGATTTTAAAGCCTTCTCTTTAGGGATGAATTTGTTAGCCTTTATACAAACATCAAGCCATTTGATTTCATCTAATGTAGCAGGTCTAGCCTTTCTATCATCATATTCAAAACAACATCCTGAATCTAATTCTAATGTAAGATTCCCTAAAGCATTATTGAAATCACCAATTAGAGGTCCATAACAACGTGTTGCTTCCCAATCAGTCCTATAATTAGCTAGTATTATTTTACCCTTCAAACTATCACTTTTCCCTTCTACAAGAAAATAGTCACCTTTTTTAGGTCTATAAATAGTTTCAATCTTATCAACATGTCCATCTGGGAGATCTTCATTATTTTTATTTGTATTCATAATTTGTGTGATTAGGTGATTCATTATTTAACATTCTTCTAAAATGACGAGAGGAAAAACTAAAGGATTCACTATTATATGCTTTCGTTGCTGAAACAAATACAACATTTGTTAGCTTATTTAATATCTTCTTAGAAGTATTTCTTCTACCAGTATTCAAATCTTTCAATATTTGCTGCTTTCTTTCTTTAGATATTACTCTATTTTTAGCTGCTTTAGATATAATTTGTTTGTTTTGTTCAGATAATTTTCTTCCTTTATTTTTTAGAGATATTTTATTTTTAGACTCTGTTGAATGATGACTTCCTTTAAATTTAGAAGGTTTACCTTTAAGTCTATCTGACATATTTTTAACAGTTTCTTTTGTATGTTTGAAACCTAATATTCCATCTCCTCCATTTGTACAATTTAACCCTTTTTCCTTTGAATTAAATAATTTTATGTAATAAATTTCTTTATTATTTAAATCTTTTAATTCAATAGAATCAAATTTTTCAATTATTTCAAATATATGATTTTCTGTACCATACTTCTTGAAACTTCTATATAACTTAGGTTGTTCTTTACATAGTAATTTCTTATATCTTTTAAATCTATTAATGATATTGAAACTCTTACCTATATAAATTTTATTACTGGGAGAAGTTATTTTATAAATACCTATCATAATACAAATATACGAAATTTATGTCTTTATTTGTTTAACGAATCTCCAAAACCCCTTGTCTGTTATTCTCTCAGACAGCTTCTGTCTAAAAGAAAAAGGCTGCCCTTTTATGTAGGACAGCCTTTTTGTTAGCTCTGATAAACTCATGGGATGAACACTCCTCCGTTTTTGAGAGCATTTTTTACAATAGCTTTCATACGTGTAAGGGGTTTTTCGTATTTTCAAAAAAATAATAACGACAATTCCCCCTTTCTTCCCAAGTAAGAGAATATTCATGAAACCTTCCTTCAAATGCATGTTCCATAAGTCTTTGCTGATGTACAGGGAATAACTCATCAAGGTATCTGCTATGGCTAGTTTTATCATCTTCATTTTCAGTAGCTATACCTAACAAACATTGAGGATTGTTCGAATTTGAAGTCCAGTTTTTAATTTCTAAATTATTGTCCTTCCATACAGAAGCAAACAATAAAGCTCCTCTTTGACACACCTTACAAGGTTTCTTTTTTCTTGCTGTATTTCTTTAAAATACGTTGTAAATCTCCTGTTTCAAGGAATGGGACATCGTATGCTAACATTACTAAATTTTCGGCCTTTATTCTCTTAGCTTCTATATGCTTAAGAACATCCTTTAAGATTTCAATTCTCTTTTGTTCAATTGTTTTTTCTTTGGTTTTCATTGTTTTCTATGTTTTAGTTCTCCAACTCCAATGTTTTTCTTTTACAAATTCATATATATTTTTAACATCAGGACGATATTCCCAATGCCACCTCTCTTTTTTCACAGTTCTAACAAATCCATAATGAATAGCGTTATTTTTAAGCCATTTAAACACCTCTTCATCATAAGTGTTAAAATCAAATGCTATTCCTTTTTGATGTGCACTAAAGCCTGGTTTTGCTGTAATTGGTCTAAACCATTTACTATCAGCATGTAATAGGAAAGCACTATCATATTCCTTATTCTTTCTACGTATATTCTTAGCTCTTATATCAAGCTGTTCTTCAAATGTCCTGTAGGAAGAGTTTATTTTAATCTCCACACTATCAGACATTGCTGAGTCCAACATCATTATTAAAATTGTATACATTTCATGTGTCACTTTGACATCTCCTTCGAATATGTATACAGTTGTTGAATCTACTACCAGCCCATTATCATACAGGGGATAATATTGCTGTTTAGGGGGTGTAAATTCGTTGTAAAATTCGAAATTTGCCTCTAACAGAGGACTTTTTGCTATACTAACCGTGGTTAGAAATAAAATACATAACATCCATAGTTTTTTCATATGAGTTTATTTGGTGAAACATAGGAGCAAATAGAAGGTAAAGGTACGAAATAAATTTCTCTATTCCAAACTCCTTACCTCCTACAAAACCTTCAAATTGCTCCATTTAAGTGCATTCTAATGAGGACAGTTATAAACTTATAAGCTCCTCAACTTCCTCTTCTATTGTTTTCTCAGGCTCTGGTATTCTAAACCTTCTAGCTGCAAAGTATTGATAGGGGAGTTCATCAGCCCCCAACTCAATTTCAGCCAGTTTAAAGCCTAAAAGTCCTCCTTGAGGATTGCATTTAATGACCTCCAGCACTGTATACTCATTCTCTTCAATTAGCCATTTAGAGAGAGGTATTATATTTGGTCGATCTTTGGCATCTATACATATAACAGTTATTAGTTTCCTCTTTTATTAAGGTCTAGTGATAGGTCTTTGGCTGCTTTCATAGACATCATTTCCATAAATTGTAATGCGTTTGAACCACTTCCAGAGCTGTTACCTGTTTGAATTTGAGGTACTAAATTATCTTGAAATTTACCAAATGCTTCCCATTGGTATTGTTGTGAAGTAGTCCAAGCTTTTAATTTTTGTTCTAAAGCACCATCTGCTAATAAAACCGTCTTCTTCTTATAAGCATCAGCATCTGCCAAAATTCTTGTTCTTTGTGCTTCCAATCCAGCAGATTCTACATTTATTTTCTGCTCTAGTTTATTTTGCTCTGCTACAGCTACTTTGGTTTGAGCAGCTACCACTTGTTTAGTTTGTTCTTGTTTTTGTTGATACTCAATCTCTACTAGAGCTTGTTCTCCCTTAGCCTTAGCTGTTAGTGTCTGTTGTTGTGCTGTCATCAGCTCTTGCTTAGAAATTGAGCTTTTTGTCACAGCATCAATAATTTTAACAAGTTTTTCATCAACTTTGTCTTCATAGTCAACATCTGTAATAGCGGCATCAGCAACGGTAATACCGTATTCTTTGATAGAGGAGGTTTTGCGCTTGGGGATTTTAGTTTTAGGGTCTAGTTGAATTTCTGTTTGATATACTCTCTTCCTTTCTTTTTCTAAAGAGTCGTATATTAAATTTTCTTCTGTAGCTAATAGAAACACCCCTCTTTAAGTTGATCTAAAAAATCCTGTGCCATTTGGGCTGTACAATTTGTTCTCCATTTGGTCTTTATACTACTGTACGATTACCTGCATCATTCCATGAGAAGGGATTTACAAATGAAAAAGCTATTAGAGCCACTACAACTAGAATAGCTATAATTCCATACTTCTTTAATTTTGGTGTAATTTCAACGTTTTCCATGTTTTTTAGTTTTTGTTTGTTTTAAATCTTTTACTACATATATTATACCTGCTACAATAGCAACCACTATTAATATACGTACAATTATTATAATTAGTACCATTTTGTATTATTTTGATGTTAACATTAATATAAAATTAGCTCCTATTCCTACCATTGACAACCATCCTAACAATATATGTATATTGAAAGAGGAAATAATACATATTACCCCCATAGATACAGCAGCAGCAAAATAGCTTAATTGTGTAGAATGTGTTTCATATAAGGTGGTATCGGGAGAATATTGCATAAACATTATATCAAAGCATACAAATCCAAGAGCCGATATTACAAATATTGTTATCATTTTATTGTATCTCCTAAATGGTAATAATTCAAGCTTGTAGTATAAAATGTAAAGGATTGATTATTTTGATTTTCTACAAATATTCTTTCTCTTTTTGAATTTGCCTCAATCGTTATTACTTTACAAGGACATTCCACACCATAATATGTACAAGAACATAACATCATTCCTATAATCAAAGTTATTATTTTAGTTTTCATTTTCAATTGTTGTAAATTTATGTGTTTCCAAGGGTTCTGGAAGATTGTTGTTAAATGCCTCCATTTTCCATTCTTCATATTCATCATAACCAAAAGGAATTTCATACACCCTTAGTTCAATTTCTCCCCAAGAACGTCTTTCATCCTCTGCTTTTTCTACTTGTTCTATAATTGCTCCTCCATCCAATAACTGCTCCTCTGCATTCATGGGAGTGGCTCCCTTTATTCCTAATAGAGTTTTCATAAAAGAAGTGCCTGCTTTGTTAAGCTCTAATTTTACATTCTTTTTGATAGTTTCTACTTGTGAAGGAGAATAGCCATAGATCTTGGGATGTTTTAATGAAAGTGTGCCAAAAGTGTCAGCTCTAAATCCTTTAAGTTCTCCATTTACAAATGTAGCAAATACACACTTCTTGTCTTCCATATTTAGCGTTTACCTGTAAAATCATGTACCATTATTTGCTCCTTAAAAGGGGCTTTAGGAAGTCTATTTATCATAAACTTCACTCTGTAGTCATTTCTTCCTATGACTTTGTAAAAATCTTTCTTTGCCATAATTGTTTAGTCATCATCGTCTTCAATATTTCCTTTAATTATTCCTTTTCTCCTTAAATATGTGAATATTGCTGCTAATAGCAGGAATATTATAAATATTAATGTATAATTATTCATAAAAAGATGGCTGGTGTTCTCGTTTGGTTTTATTTCTATTATACAGGGAGCCCCCTGCTTATATAGGCCATTTGCCCCACACCAAAGGATAAGGCTTTTTGGATTATCATACTTATAACAAAATCCTAACATTATAAGCTTTACCACCTCTTTTTCATTAAATATGTACTAATTCAAGGGTTTTGCTTTCACTTAACACTCTGTATGCTTCTCTAATTCCTATTTTCTCTATAATACTCATAGGAATATCAATTTCAAATGAAATAGGGGTAATAATATGTCTTTTGTCAAATTTATTTGCTAACAAACGAGCTTCTTCAGGAAGAGCTATTTTGAAATTTTTCCATTGCATTGTAAAACAGTTAGTATCCGTACCATATACCATACAGCTCTCAAATATTTCCTGGCAAGCTCTAGCTATTAAACATGAGGTCACTTGAAGTTCACATCCTTTAGATGCATTAATTGTTTCTTGTGTGATTTTTACGAGAATTTTCATAATTTTAATTGTTTAGTCCTCTAAAACAGAGAATGTTGGTGATAATTGGGCTTTTATACATAATACAGCCTCTTTAGCATTATCTCCATGAAGGTACATTATTCTATTTTTTCCAGAATAGGAGGTGGTACATCCATAATAATTGGCTAAAGCAATAACATCCTTTTTCATTGTCTCAGGGGTTTTAAATTGTTTTGTCATATTAAATTGTCTCTTATTATACAAGCTAATTCATAATTCTCTTCATCCACAGCCTCCTTTAGAGAGCTATAGTCAATTTTGGCAAAATGTTTAGAATTTGTCCACATTAGTCCATTTGCATGATGTCTTTTTCCACAACTACATGCTATTTTACCAGAGCTATCTGGAGATACAGGATAACCTAAGTTAATCATTTGATGACCGTCTGTTGGACAATACCTTACATCCTTTACAACATATATCTCTCCCTTCTTCCTTGGTTGAGCTAATTCGTCTTTAGGAGAAGTAATAGCTACTACTTTCTCTCCAATTGAAAATCTATTTTCCATATTAAAATCTGAATATCCTTTTTATCTTATCTATAAACGAAAGAGGAGCTTTTATAAATTTAACTAATTCTTCATTTAGTTCATAATTATTTTCTTTAGCATTTTTAGAAATAAATACCTCTATCGGGCTCCAATATGATAATTGTCTGTCCCCTTTATATTTTTTAGGAGGACCATTTAATTCAGCATTGTCACACAGTGCTTCTCCAGGCATAGCTTTATATACTTTACTACAAGAGTTTTCAATGAGAAACTGAGCTCTCTCGGAAAAACAGTCACCTGTCATTTGTCCATAAACACAACCTGTTCTACTTTCTGAATATAGAACTCTGAACTCTAATCTATTTATTTCTTCCTTTTTTGCATATTTTCTTAGATTTTTAGCTTCTTCTAATACAAGAGGTGGGAAAATTTTTTCTGGTTTCATATAATATGTGTTATAATTGAATAAACAATAACAAATAATGGGAATGGAACTAATAATAGTCCTAATATTCTATCTCTTTTCATGTCTTTTGTTGGTTTATATGTATCATTCTTACCAAATGTTGTTTTAAATAAAGGGGAGCTTTTCCATTCTTTATTTCCTGTTTGTAGGCTCTTTTAGCCACCCTGAAGGCATGTGTATCTATTATTTTCATAATTCTTCATTTGGTTCGTTTGTATCAATTTTAGTTAATTCCACTTTAGAAGCTCTTCTTTCTTTACGTCTTTCAAAATAATGGTAATATTTTTCTC
>Ga0137466_1000002_pt1 | contig 119870 bp, 185 predicted proteins | sample EasRivERMGT842_2_FD_102302 | JGI IMG/M metagenome (GOLD analysis project Ga0137466, IMG submission 102302) | Soil microbial communities from meander-bound floodplain in the East River, Colorado, USA - East River MetaG ERMGT842_2 | ecosystem: Environmental > Terrestrial > Soil > Floodplain ...
AGTAATGGCTACACAAGGACCGAACTATCCCGCATCCGGCGCTACCCTAGCGAACGCCGGTACAAGTGAAAACGCCGAAGCATGGGTAAGCCCCGGTAACATCACGTCCGATAACGGCACGTCTGCTTCTGTTACCGCTGCTACGTACGACAACAGCGACATCACCCAGTTGCTCGTTGCCTCAAACTTCGGGTTCTCTATCCCGGCTGGTTCTACTATCGACGGCATCACGGTCGAGGTTGACCGGAGCAACGCGGCTGGCGCTGCGCATACATTTCGTATTCAATTGGCAACTGGTACTACATTTGCCACCCTTGTTGGTGACAATAAAGGTGATGCGACCGACTGGCCCGCTTCTCTTGCTATCGCTACCTACGGTGGCGCGGCTGACAACTGGAACGCCGGTCTTACTGTCGCTCAGGTCAACGCTACTGGCTTCGCTGTCATGCTCTCGGCTCAGGCTGACGGCAACAACACCGACGTAGCGGTTGACTTCATCCGGGTAACGATTAACTACACAATACCTTTAACTATCTCTTATGCCCAAGCACAGGCATTGATAAAAACTACCGTTAGAGGGCTTGCAGGTACCGTCGCAGTAATTTCCGGCAACACAACGAGTGTTACAGAAACCTTCACAAGAAGCGAGACTGATAGTTGGGGCGGTGTATGGACCCGCCATTCAGGCACCGCATCAATGCTAGATGTTAATGGCTCAGAGGGAACAATTACAACAACAGCGGGCGCTGATGATGTAAATGTTATCATAAAACCCGTATATCTCCGTGATACAAGTGTCTTATTTAAGTTTAAATCAACAAGCCCTCCCGGTACAAACAGTAGTTTACGATTCTCTGTAAGAAGGGGAGAATCCACTGTTACCCTTTTTGGTTCATATGTTTTTGGTATAGCCCTACAAACCGATGCATCAATTGATCTAACCTTAGATCATAATAACGGAACAATTGCTTTAGCAACACAGAATAACGTGGTTACTGGTTATGTAAGTAACACCTATTATCGGGTAAGGTTTGAAGTCTTTAACAACTTTAATAATACTCTTGTATATTCAAGAGCAAGAATTTGGGAAGATGGTACTGCGGAGCCCTCTTCTTGGAGTATCGAGGCAACTGACTCTTCCCTCACCGGAGTTGAAATTGCTCCCGGTCATGTGGGTCTTAGAGCCGTTAATGCAGCAAGTCAAACATGGACAATTGATGATGTACATATTAACCAATATATTTCTGCTGGGTACTCACAAGCACAAGCAGAGATAATAGTACCCTCTACTACCGGAAGAGGGTTTGCACAAGCCCAAAGTAGTATAAAGCAAATATACAATGTTCATGCACAGGCTCAAAGTCAAATAAAGCAAACTTATCCATTTGCTCCATATTACAGAGCCGCTGTAGGATTCACCCCGCTAAGAGGGTGGAGAGTAGGAGAAGCCTCAGGCTCAACTGCTGTTGAAATTACAGGCAATAATAACGGTACATATGTTGGTACCCCAACGCTGGGGGCAACAGGAATCATCGGTAATGGTGGAGATAAAGCAATTACCCTTGACGGATCAGGCTCATCTTATATCTCAACTACATGGGATGCTATGCCAGCACCACCGGCATCGATTACTGTATGGATAAAGCATAACGGTACTGACTTCACAATTGATACAACACTTGCTGGATCAGCACAGCCGGGTACTAAAGCATTCAGGCTTATGGCATTCGGTAATGGTGTAGATACGATTGAATTAGGTATTTATACAGAGCAGGGTAATGCTCACTACACTTGGACTCCAACAGACACTAACTGGCACTTACTTGCTGGTTCAATAGTTGCCATAGGAAACGAAGCCCACATATACTTCGACGGTGTAAGACAGGCATCTAATGGTGTAACTTACGCTGGCGGTACCATGACAATTCCATTCCATATTGGTACAATGACTGATGCTGGAACAATAGGTTCTGAGTCATGGCCGGGTTCTATCGATGACGTATTTGTATATGATCGTGACCTAACAGATGCCGAGGTTCTTGAACTTTATAACACAGGATTCAGAGCAACACAGGGCGGAACTTTTGCTCAAAGTCAGGCTTGGATCGAGCAAACTTATCAAGGTTACGCACAAGCACAAGCATCTATTATTTCTACATTTACGCAACATGCTCAGGCACAAGCACAGATTAAGCAAATATACCAAGGTTATTCACAGGCTCAATCTTGGATAGAGGTTACTGTTAATCGTCATGCACAGGCACAAGCAGACATAAAGCAGACATACTTTGGATTTTCTCAGGCTAACGCTTGGATAGAGCAGACTTACTTCGGTTTTGCGCAAGCAAATGCTTGGATAGAGCAAACATATAATGCCCATGCGCAAGCACAAGCACAAGTAAAGCGTGCGTATAGATCACACGCCCAAGCAAATGCTTGGATTAAGCAGACTTACCCACTATTTGGTTATACCCAAATACAAGATACATTTACTGAGTCAGTTAACACCCTTATTGAAAATCATACTGCGGACATTGGCGGCTCTTGGACCAAGGTGTCGGGTACCCTGACAGTAACCGCAAGTACGGATACATTACATAATGAGACTTCAAATAACTCAGGATGGGCATATGTAACTAATGTTGATGTAGCAGATGCACATATCTCCTTTAATCCTATTGGGGATACTGCTGGAGATGTATATTTTAGAATTATTGATACCAATAACTATTATAGAGTATCACTAGGGGGAAGCCCCTCTGCACCCTCTATATTTATTTATAGGATCACTGGCGGTAGTACAACTCAAATCTTTTCCCACGTAGATTATCCTGCTGTTGGGGGTACGTATACTTTCCATATTTGGGTATCTGGAATAAGCCCTACAGCAATAAAGGCAAGAATTAACGGAACAACTGGAAATACAAGCACTTCTTGGCAAGCCGAAATAACTGACAATACAGCGGAAAATCAGATAATCGAGGGTAAGGTTGGAGTATTCCTAGCAAATAACGTTGCTGGTGACGATACAATCGATAACTTCCTTGTAGTAAAGGAAATTATTACAGGTCCGTTCGGACAAGTTGCTGCGAGAATTAAGGGAAATCCTAATAAATCTGCACAAGCGCAAGCAAGAATTAAGGCTACTAGTTACCAGTTTAGCCAAGCACAAGCCAAGATTAAGACAACTCGCGTACACGCACAAGCACAAGGCTGGATCGAGCAAACATATTTTGTACACAGTCAGGCTCAGGCTTGGATAGAACAGACATATAATGGCTTTGCTCAGAGTCAGGCTTGGATAGAAGTCACCGTAAATAACCACGCGCAAGCGCAAGCGTGGATAGAGCAGACGTACAATGGATTTGCCCAAAGCCAAGCATGGATAGAGCAAACCTATAATTCATTTGCGCAAGCACAGGCCAATATTGAACAGACATACAATGCGTTTGCTCAGGCACAAGCATCGATTGCTAAAACTTCACAGGTATATGCTCAGGCAAATGCTTGGATAGAGCAAACTTATAACGCATTTGCTCAGGGTCAAGCGTGGATTGAAAACACTTACTTTGGTCATGCTCAGGGTCAAGCATGGATTGAAGCAACATACAATCAACATGCTCAGGCTCAGGGTACAATAAAGACAACATACCAAGCATATGCTCAGGCCCAAGCAAAGATCAATACAACTAGGGTTCACTCACAAGCCAACGCTTGGATCGAGAATACCTACTTCGGACACAGCCAAGCCAACGCTTGGATCGAAGCAACGTATTATGGTCACGCACAAGCGCAAGCAAATATTGAGAACACATACAATGCACATGCCCAAGCACAGGGCTGGATCGAGCAGACCTATAATCAATTTGCCCAAGCGGGAGCATGGGTTGAAACAACATACAATCAATTCGCTCAGGCACAAGGCTGGATTGAACAAGCATATAATCAGCACGCTAATGCTCAGGCATGGATTGAACAAACATATCAAGGCTATGCACAGGGCGCAGCATGGATTAGGGACACATATGTAGGTTGCGCACAGGCACAAACATGGATCAAGGCTACATACTTTGGACATTCACAAGTCCAAGCAAAGATTAACGCTTACGGTGTTAATCAACATGCTCAGGCTAATGCTGCAATAGGCGGTCAAAGTCTAGGACATTCGCAAGCACAGGCTAAGATAAATGCATTCGGAGTACAGGGTTACGGTCAAGCACAGGGCTGGATTGAAACTACTTACTTTGGATTCGCTCAGGCACAAGCAAACATCGAGCAGACTTATAATGTACACGCACAAGCACAGGGTTGGATAGAGGCTACATACTTCGGTCATTCCCAGTCTAATGCTTGGATCGAGGCTACATACAATGCCTGTGGAAATGCGCAAGCATGGATCAAGAATTCTTATCAGGGGTACTCACAGGCCCAAGCGGATATTAAAGCCGTCTACGTGGCTTGTGGACAGGCTCAGGGCATCGTGGGGGCACGTTCACAAGGATGCGGACAGGCACAAGGAACCATTAAGTCTGTAACTACATCTTGTGGACAAGCGCAAGGCACAATCGAACAAACTTATAATGCTCATGCACAATCTCAGGGTTGGATTGAAGCCACGTATCAAGGTTATGCACAGGCTAATGCCTACATAAAGATCGCTGATATTGAGGGCTTCGCACAAGCACAAGCAGCAATCAAAGCAACCATAAATTCTTGTGGACAGTCACAAGGACAAATAAAGCAAATCTACTTTGGACACGCACAAGCCCAAGGTTGGATAGAAACAACAGTTATTAATGTAGCACAGGCACAAGGTACCATCTCCTCTGCTTATCAAGCATACGCACAAGCAGAGGCAGTAATACTTTCAGGTAGAGCGGGATACGCGCAAGCCCAAGCACTCATTAAGGTTATAGACATTAATGCATGTGCACAAGCCCAAGCAGTTGTCATAAAGGCCGCAGGATATGGACAAGCACAAGGATATATCCGAATTGTTCACTTCTTAGATGATGTAAATGTATCCGATGGAATTAGAATCACACTCAACCTATCTGATAGAAAGACAGTAACACCAGTGCTAACAGATGAAAATCAATTGACAATCAATCTGAGAGATTCGGGCTTAACACTCAATCTCTCAGATATCAAAACTCTGACTATGCAGTTAGACGATAACAACTACTAGGTGGTGAATTAGCTTGGCAAAACCGCATCGATATGTCTTAGGAAGTGTTCCAGAGATAGACTTAGAATTCCTTGATACCGATGATGAAGCATTTACACCGGGCGAAGTAAGGTTAAGCATTAAAGAACCATCTGGTACAATTATTACCTACTCTGGTGCTGACCTAACACAGGGCTCAGGTTATATGTACGTCCTGTACAGACCCCCTACAATTGGATACTACGAGTACGAGGGCTGGGGCAAGGATGGAGCCGGAAGGGAGATAGCATCTACTGCCGGGTTTGAGGTATACGACAGAGTTTATTAGACCGACTTGAACTTGATACAGGCCATCTGATATGATGGCATCAGCCAGTACGGACAAGGCTTTGGCGGGTAATCGGATCACGTAATCTTAGGGGTTTGATTACGGGAACGAAAATCCCGGTGGGTAGCGAGTGGTAACTGGCTAAAAGCTTCTGATATGCGGACTTTCATTCCTTCATACTGATATCATATACGAACGTCTGTGACACTATAAGCGGTGCATAATGCTCTTCACATTGACTAGTCATGTGCAATCATTCACTCCCGGCTGGAAACGTAAGTTACAAGTAGTTTCCCTGTGAGGTCACTGAGAGGTCAAGGTTTTAGCGACGGCTGACGATTTTGTTTTCTGGCCGGAAAACAAAGGCGCATATCAGAAGCATTTATTATGGCTCCGTATCCCAATCGGCAGAGGAAACTGACTTAAAATCAGTCAAGTGTCGGTTCGAATCCGACTGGAGCTACCAATTCCTTTGGACAGGAAGTGAAATTATATGGCACCTTTAGAAGTGTACTGCAAAGAAATACTGCACTCAGGGTGCGCGCTCGTACAGGGCAAGCACTCATGGGAAGAGTGCGATGCAAAGTATGTTTACGAACGTATCGCTGTCAAGCACCAAACAACATTAAAGGGTTTGGGTCTTGCTATCGGTACGTGGGTTGACGCAAATCGATATGAGTTAAAAGAAAAAGGTAAGTAATCGTGGGCCGGTGATGTAATTTGGTAAACGTGTCGCTCTCAAACAGCGAATTTTGTGGGTTCGAATCCCACCCGGCCTACCAAATTTGGCGACGTAGCCCAACTGGCAGGAGGCGTATGCCTTAGGAGCATAACAGTGAGAGTTCGAATCTCTCCGTCGCTACCAAATTTTAGGAGAGTAATGCGTAGAATAGTATTGCTTGCTATGTTATTTGCTATAGCAGGTTGTGGCTCTGGTGCTACAAAGGGCGCACAAATAGCACCCTTTAAGGACAGTGACCTAACAGATTGTATATCTGTTACAATGGACTATGTAAACTACGAGCAATATAACGGTATCTACTGTAGAGCAAATTTAGAGATTCCCTGACTTGACCTTCTGGTGGTCAGTAAGGTATGATTGATTCCGACAGTCGGAAGACAGAGGTGATACAATGGTAAACGTAACCGAAGATGGGATACGAGGTTGCTCTTAGTCCTCTCTTTATAAAGACATTGTATCGCAGATTAATTCGTGCAGGGTATACACCAAAAGAAGCCGGAAATCTGGTTGCTAAAGTAATGGGTCTAGTTGCCTCAGAGAAGGGATGGACTGTTAAGCAATTAACTGATCTTCTATTTCTACAGTATATAGATAAAAACCAAGAAAAATAATTCTCACCCGCCCGTAACTTAATGGATAAAGTCTCGGAGTTCTAACCCGAAAATGGGGGTTCGATTCCCTCCGGGCGGGCCATTTTATTTAAGGAGTATCAATGACAAAGGTAGCAGTTAGGGATGGACAGAAGGTTGTTCCTACTTGTCCTAAGTGTGAATGCAGACTAGAGAAACAAGCCAACGGCGATTATACTCACTTTATGAAGTGGGCTAACTGGATCGCTAAGGATGCAAGAGGTTGTTCTTGTACTTTATTGTTCGAAAAGTTTGCTATCGTTGATAGAAAAGTAACTCTCGTTTGGGTATAGACCCAAAAACAAGTAAAAACAAAGGTTAGTATTTGCCATCTAGGTGTGGTGTAGCGGTAGCACTTCACGTTTGGGACGTGACGGTCGAAGGTTCGAATCCTTTCACCTAGACCATTTTTACTTGGGAGTCTAAAATGAATTAGAAAAAGAGAATGAGAAATAAAGATATTTTTAGAGCAGCAATTGGGAGTGGACACTTTCCTCTGACATTCAATTTCGTATATAGAAGGGATGGAAGATTTATACAGTGTTACGGTTGTGGTAAATATGTCTACTATAGGCAGATTACGCGCGACCATGTGTACCCTAAAAGTAAGGGCGGGCAACTAAAGGCTCCTGCATGTATTGATTGTAATATCAAAAAAGAAAACATGCTACCCATTGAATGGGCCATTTACGCTCATAAGCATAACTTGGATGCCGCTACAATCCCTCTTGGGGCAGAGTACCTACAAGAGTATGTTGATATGCTGCCAAGTAAGCATGAAATGTATATAAACTTCGCTCAACTCTTTGAGCAAATTATTGCCGGTGTAGCATAATGGTTAATGTTACAGTCTTCCAAACTGTAGATGTGGGTTCGATTCCCATCACCGGCTCCATTTAATCATCAGGTGGTGAATATGATTTGGCAGAACACGTAACAGTATTTCCATTAAAGGCTAGAACAACAGCACAAACCAGTTCTATTATTGAGAACGACGAAGGCGCAGAGGGTTTAGTTGTAGTTATCGATTGTACAGCAGTCGCAGACACTCCTTCTGTTACATTTACAATTCAAGGTTACGATACTACGTCATCTAAAGCCTATACTATTTTAGCATCGGCTGCTATTACAGGCACAGGCACAACTGTATTGAGGGTTCATCCCGCATTAACAGCAGCAACAAACACTATAGCAAAAGACTTGTTACCTCGTTACTGGCGCGTAAGCGTAGCAGTAGCAGATGCAGACTCTATGACTTATAGTGTTGGGGCATCAATGGTTTAATTCTACCAGTAGTAATATAGAGGCTATTATGCGTGCTTGCCAAGTACGACACGGGAGTTCGATTCTCCCCTACTGGACCAATTTATTGTAAGGGGATGGTTCAGATCGTCAGGGTATACTATTGGAAGTCAGTTGCTAACTTCGGTGATCAATTGAATCCATTGTTACTACGACGATTTCCTAGGCTTCTTACTGAATGGTCGGAACCCGATGATGCGGAGTTAGTGCTTTGTGGTTCAGTGATAGATCGATTGCCTAGAGATTGGACAGGAGTTATTGCTGGATCAGGAAAACTGCATGAATACACAAAGGTACCACCGGAGGCAAGAATACTAGCACTTAGGGGACCACTCTCTGCAAAGGGAGTTAAAGGTGATTTTGCTCTAGGTGATCCGGGGCTTCTCGCTGATGAATTAATACAAAGAGAAGATAAACAGTATGATCTTGGAATCGTTCCGCATTGGACTGACAAGGCTCTGGAATTCGATAAAAGGTTTCTACGTTACAATCCTAGAATCATACGAGTAGCAGACGATCCTCTTGAAGTTATCAGAGAAATCGGGCGCTGCAAAAAGATAGTCAGTTCTTCATTACATGGAATAATACTAGCAGATGCTTTCAATATTCCTAGAAGAATAGAGATAGCACCAAGAATGCTAACTCATCCTCATCAAGAGGGTGGGTTATTCAAATGGCACGATTACAGTGAGAGCATAGGGATGACCTTAGAGATAGGGTTAACCCAGCAAGCCTCTCCATTTAATATAAGTCAGAGGCAACATGAGTTATATGATGTTCTTAGAGAGTTAAGGGTGGTGTTTAATAGTGGGACGACGACCAAAAGTCAGACCTAAGATAAGTCTATTGATCCCCTTTACTACTAGGGACGCATACAGAAAGAAAACTTTTAGGTGGTTACTAGACTACTGGAAGGCAGAGTTGCCCGATGCAGAGATTGTAATAGGGCATAGCACTGGTCCCGTATTCTGTAAGACAGAGGCTCTTAACAGAGCAGCACACAGAGCAAACGGAAAGGTTCTAGTTGTTCTCGATGCTGATGCATACATCAGTGGAGCGATATTAAATAACGTAGCAGACATAATACTGGAAGAATTGGAGCAGGGCTATCAAACTTGGTATGTACCGTACAGAAATCTTTACAGGTTGAACTTAGACACTACACTTGCTATACTGGAATCTGACCCGGAGAACCCGGTGAGGATACCCGATCCGCCACCAGACAATTATCTTGACAATGAACCTAATGCAGCAAAGTATGGTAGAGCGTTCGCAGCACTTGCATACGTTATACCAAGAGAAGCCCTAGAGGCCATTGAATGCTTTGATGAAAGGTTCAACAGAGGATGGGGTGGGGAAGATGTATCAACCCTACGAGCATTAGATACACTTTGGGGCAAGCATAAGACTACTCCTAATGGTATCTTCCACTTATGGCATCCTAAGATCGGAGACACGTTTAAAACAAGAGCGTGGCAAGGTCAGAATGATGATGAGCCGAATAGAAAGTTAGCCGTTCAGTATAAAATTGCCAGTCAAAACCCCTCTGTAATGAGGGAGTTAGTACGAGAGGGCTGTGACTTCAAGAAAAGAAAAGAAGAAGCAGGAATCTTGTGGGACGGTCCCGATGAATGGATGCAGGAAATTATCATAGAAACTGTCGGTAGAAATAAGAAGTTTTTATAGGAGAAAGGAAATGAGTAGCGGAGAAGCAGATGCATACAAGATTCCAGTTGTAGGTTCGGTAGTAACGGATACAAATACCTCTGGTTTTTATTCAGTAGGTGACTGGTGGACTTCACCGTCTACTAGCACTATACAGTATACCTATACTACCAAAGTCTATATGTATCAGATTACCTGTCCTAGATGTAAGCAACTAAATTGGTGCGAATTAGATCAAACAGTAACGTGTGATACTAAACTTCCGACAAGGATAGTCGGGCGCAAGAAAGTAGAATCATACTGCGGGGCAGTCTTACAAGCAGTAAAAGATACTGTAGACTATCAAGTCCCCGTAAAGTAACTCACATGGAGGTCGTTCAACGGTAGGATCACAGTCTCCAAAACTGTCAATCAGGGTTCGAATCCCTGCCGCCATGCCAAACTTAGGAGTTGATTATGGGTGGAAGGTCTACTTATAGTATTGTTAATTATTTGTGCTATAGTGTTCTTGATTAAGAACCTATAACATTCATGGGTTAGGTGAGCATGTTCGGTACGCTCAGGAGTCTGTAAAACTCCCGTCTAGGCTATGCAGGTTCGAATCCTGTCTAACCCACCATCCCTTCATCGTATAACGGCTATTATATTTGTCTGTCGAACAAGAGACAGGGGTTCAACTCCCCTTGGAGGGGCCAAGAAAGGAATAAAAATGAAGAAGTTGATCTTCTTAGTCGCATCTGTTATAGTAGTTGCAGGATGCCGTGCAGACTTCTCCCCCGGTGAAACGGTGGAGCAGGGCACAAATCCTCTAGGTACATCACAGATTAAATACGTACATGATGATAAGCATGGAGTAGGCTGTTGGTTCTTTGTTGATGAATCAGGTTCATCACTAAGTTGTCTTCCTGACAGTCAATATACGCCATAATATATGCCGGGGTAGCTCAGTCTGGTAGTAGCGGTTGTTTGAAGAGCAGCGCGTCGTCGGTTCAAATCCGACTCCCGGCACCAATTTTCGCGGGCCAGTAACTTAAAGGATAAGTAGCTGTCTCTTAAACAGTCGTTATGAGGGTTCAAGTCCCTTCTGGCTCGCCAACAATTTTAGGAAGTGAAGTGATTGGGTCGATTATATGAAGGATTGTGGAGGGTTCTATTAGTAACTGAAACAGTATCAGGTACAGAAAGAATGGCATTCACACAACCAGATGTATATGAAGAATGTGAGAGGCGATGCATCTTGCACGGTATGGGAGTACCATATGAAGGCGAGAGAGTCAAGCGCGCATTAATCGTAGGCCCAGTAGAGGAATAGGAGTACAATGGAAAAAGAGCATGAGCGTTTATGGAACGCTTATGAGGCAACGGCAAAGAAAATCAAGGCTCAACTTAATTCACCCAAGGGTGGAACACAGGCAGAGTCAGAATTCAAGATTGCATACCAGAATCTAGTGAAGGCTGGATTGGCTATGCAAATCAAGAAGAAGTATCGATGAACAACGCAATAAGAATAGAGGAGTTAATTACTTTTCTAATCGATGCTGGCATGGAAGAAGAAACCGTGCAACACTTCTTGAACAGAAAGATATTCAAGGATCGTTCGCTTATGGAGTATATAAGAGAAGATGAGTGGCTTAAAGTTTGGGGTTATGCCCAAGCATACATGGCCGGTGATCAAATCTAACATGGTGATGTTAGTGTAACGGCAACACTTCTGGTTGTGGTCCAGACATTACGGGTTCGAATCCCGTACATCACCCCAATTAAGGTAGGAAATGATAAAGTACGGCAGCACTATTCGGTTAAAGTTTATCATGACTGATAACTTTGGAGAACGGGTTCTTTACGAAGAGCCCTTCACCTTTACTAAGGATCATTATAAGGTACGGAAATTCATAGAGGCTTTTCAACAAGGCGTTGAGGATGCCCTCAAAGACCTTGATCGTGACGTAGAGTATCTTGATAGACTACGTGACATTCCTACAGCCGTCCTACAGGGAGAGATTAAACGAAGATCAATTCGTTAGCCTAGTCGTCCAACGGTAGAAGATATCTCGCTGATAACGAGAGGAACGCAGTTCAACTCTGCGCTAGGCTACCACTTTATACTCCTTTAGTGTAAAGGCTGCACGCCTCACTCTAAATGAGAAAGAAGGGGTTCGATTCCCCTAGGGAGTACCAAATATGCTTGAAGAAGAATTTAAACAGCACCTACGGATTACATTGCTGTGGTACACAGCATGGCTTGTAGCACACGGTCCTAAAGACCCAGCAACAGATATGAACAAATCTGTTAATACCTTTCTTGAAGAGGATGAAGATTTAATTGTACGATTTTTTGATATGCAGGAGAAGTAAGAATGACTTAGCGTTACCAGATAGACGTTAATGGTTATAAAGTTAAACAGGCTAAAGAAGGTTTGGATACACCTTGTATCCGTATCATGGATAATACTACTGGACAGATTTGGTATGCCAAGGAGATTAAGTTTCTTGGCCCAACACAAATCTCTCAGTGTGATCCTGATAAAGATAACCTCAACAAACCTTTTATCTGGATTGAGACTGATGGTCCTATAGAGTGGACTAAATAATTTGGCTCGCTAGTGAACCGTTAACACGCTCGGATAAAGTAGGTAAAATCTATGAGCAGGACCGGGAGAAAGAGGTTAGATTCCTCTGCGAGCCTCCATTGACGTATAGTGTAATGGTACCACGACTGGCTCTGGACCAGTTAATCTAGGTTCGAATCCTAGTACGTCAGCCAATCAACAGCAGAGGTAGTTTTTATGGATAGTAAAGACAGGAGAACGAAACGCCAGAAGATAGAAGATATGGCGAATCAATCTGCCTCTCCGCTTGAAGCAGAGATTGCAAAGAAGAAACTAGAGGAAGTTAGGGAAGACGAGCCCCTCATTTTTGCCAAATTTATCTTTAATATAGAAGATGAAGAGAACGACCTATTCAAAAATTGGTCGTCGTTTTGGGCAACAGCCTCCGGTTTAGGAGAGTATTAATCCGCCCTTAGCACAATGGAGAGTGTATCGGAGTTCGATCCCGAGGGTGCGCGTTCGACTCGCGTGGGGCGGGCCAAGTAAATAAATCAGGTCCGAAGCTGTCATAATGTACCCGAAAGGGTTTCGATAAACACTGAGGATAAGCGGTTAATTTCTAGTGATACAACGGCACACTAGAGCCTGAACGTCCTTTGGTAGTGTGGACGTAAAACAAACTATTGCCCACCGGGTTGTTGCGATCAAAGGCCCTCCTTGGAGGGAAAGCCGGTGATGGGGTTGAATAAAGCAACAGAATAAAACCACTCGTTGCGGGTGGGCGGTATGGTTATCTCACGGGTTTCATAAGCCCACAAACTGAGTTCGATTCTCAGACCCGCAACCAATACTAGGCAAGGACAAGGAGCGGATCAGAAATGATCCCTCCTTTTTTTATGTGAGGAATATTATGACACAAATTGATCCTACGTACAAGGGGAAGATCGCTAAACTGCGTAACCTCAAATTGTACGCTAATTCTACTGACGAAGAAATTTACGAGGCAATACTTCGTAGAGAACGTGCAACCGAATTAGGAATCATTCCAGTTAAGAATGAACCAAGCAACGATGCTAAATTCAAGGAGTTATTCAAGAAGCTACAAGCCGACTATGGCGTAGATATGAACGACTCCAACGACGTTGAAGCCTTAAAGATGCTGGCAAAGCATATCGTTCAGAGAGATTCAATTGACTCTCACATGGCACGTATCCAAGATCAGGAAGCCATGAGCAATGAGGATACTAGAACACTAAAGAACCTAGGTGACGTACAGAGAGGTATTGTAACCTCTATTACTGAGTTACAGGATAGACTTGGTATCAACAGAAAGGCGCGCAAGGAAAAGCAGATTGATGACGTTCCACAATTCCTTGATAACCTAAAGAAGAAGGCAGCAGATTTTTGGGAACGGTCTACTACGCCGATCACATGCGATAACTGCCATATTGAATTAGCCAGATTATGGCTTAACTTTCCCAAGCGTCCTTCAATCATTACTCTAGAATTAGAGTGTCCAAAATGTTTGCAGAAGGTGCTTTATGTCAGATAACACATATGATGAAAGAGATTGGGCACTACTACAGATCATGGAAAACCCTGTTATGTTCAGGGAGTTTATTAACGAAGATGATCCGTACTGGCAACCATTAGAAGAACACGAAAGAGCATGGACCAGTAGCACTTCTCAGTACCTATGCATGTGCTGTGGACGAGGAGTTAGAAAGACTACAACAATGATTGAAATGCTCTACTATTGGGCAATTAATAGAATGTACATTCCCGGCGATCCGGGTCTACTTGTATACGTACCTAACAAGGCACAGAAGGATGCAATTTGGCCCCGAATCAGACAAGCCTGTGAACAGCACTGGCTTATGAAGATGTTGGTAGATGTTAATGCTATCAATGCTTCGGAGGGAAGAATTACATTTTTAAACGGTTTCACATTTATTCTAAGAATCGCAGGAAGCGAGGGGAAAGAATCCAACGTTATCTCCATCCACACAAGTCGTATATGGGTAGACGAGGCACAGGCGTTCCCTTGGTTAGCATGGAAGTCACTAGGAAACGTCCTAAAGTTTGATATCCCCGGACACATGCTTTGGGTATCAGGTGTACCCAATGGAGAACGAAAGGACAACGTTCTCTTTGAATGCGATCAAAACGATGACAAGTATATATCATTCAATATCCCACAAACATTAATGAGTTGGTGGAATCCTGATCTAGAGTATCAGAGAAGAAAGGAATACCACGCTCTTCTAGAAGACAGTGAAGATTACAAGCACTTCGTTTTAGGCCAGCATGGAGTACCGACCTATTCTATCTTTGACAGAATTAGGTTCAGAACAGATGATTCTGAGGTTACAAAGTTTGTCCTTAACCAACATAACTTCGACACTACCAAGAGATTTGATCCCGATGCTAAGGAAAGGTACCACATCAACGAGATATGTGTGCCGCCTCCTGTGCCCCTACACGGGGGCGTAAAGGCTCAACTAGGGCTGGGATATGACGTTGGGTATTCTCCTGATCCCGCTGTATTCTTTGTGATGTACAGGGATGCGCAAGGTGTATGGAAGTGCCTTGCCCGGTTTGTACTACAACGTGTAGAGTATGCATTACAGAGGGAGTTTTTAGCATACCTAGATTCTATTTACAGGTTTGATTTCCTAGGGATAGATATGGGAGGACCCGGCAAGGTTCAATACCAAGATTTGGCCGGGGAATTAACTGATTATAAGATACATAAATTTATGGAGAGGCTATTCCCTGTAGAGTTTGGTTCCTATATGATCGTAGCCGTTGATGAAGATGGCACAGAGAAGAAGGATCAGACCAAGCGAGTAGCAGTTGAAACCCTGTCACGATGGGTTCATGAGCATAGATTTGCTTTCTCTAAAGAAGATACAGACCTTATGGATGAACTAGAAAGAACGAAATTCTCTAGAACACAGACAGGAGAGCCTGTATATAGAACAGAAGACGATCACCAGATGGCAGCAATGATGTGTGCTATTATGGCATATGAAAACAAGTTTGGTCCTCCTATTATTTGGGATAGACCTGAGATAAAGCCAAAGCTTCTGTCTGCCAGTTGGCTAAACACATCTAAAGGAGTGGCATAATGGCAACAAAAGAAACTAAGGAGTTGTTAGACACTCCGCAAGATTTTAGACTGGCTAAGTCCTCTATGTGGGATGCGCCGGGATCGCCGTTTGTTGATTACGGTGGATCAACGTTCTACGGACCAAACTCAGTTGATAGCATCTTCCAAAATGCAGGACTAGTACCTGAGAAGTTATTAGTACCTAAGGAATTCCATGAAGTAATACAGATGGTTTACGATTTCTATCAGAGGGGAGGAATTGTAACTACTGTTATCAATAGACTCGCTGAGTTAGCAATTACAGATATACGCAATGGTCAAAGAAAGACCACAGATGAACAGAATTATTATTTCGATGCTGTTCTACATAGACAACCCTCTAGGTTGATGCGGTTCCTACGAACATGCGCCCTAGAGTATTTCTTGTCTGGACTGGTAATTCCATATGTTGAATACGAAGAGGTACTAGGCAAAGACTTACACCCTAAGTTAACTCCTAACAAGATATACACAGTTCCTAAGTTTGATCTTTATCCACCCAACCTTCTTTATGTTGTTTGGGTAGGCTGGGGTGAAAAGGAATACTACCTAAAGATTCCTAGCAAGGACGTGTCCCTAATTAAAAACGGGGGCAAGACGAAGGAACAGCAATTAAAGTACGACTTCTACAACAAGTATTATCCTCAACTAGTACAAGATGTAAAGAACGGAGTAGATAAGATTCGTCTAAGTGACGTTGATCCTATCCTACGGAAAGAGATTTCCTACTCCCCATATCCCACACCATACCTATTTAGCGTCCTAGAGCCACTTATCTTTAAGCAGCAATTAAGACGCATGGACTTTGCTGTGGCTTCTAGAGTTATTAATGCTATCTTGCTGGTCAAGGAAGGTAATGATAACTACCCTATTACAGAAGAAACAAGAGGGAACCTAGACGAGTTAAAGGCTCAGATTCTAGCACGTTCAAGTAATCCTAGACTATTAGAAAGACTTTTCATGTTATTTACCAACCATACAACTGAGTTGGAATGGATTACGCCAGACGTAGCCGCAATGTTGGACCAAGATAAGTATCGACAAACAAACGAAGAATTATCTGAGGGTCTAGGATTAGCAAGAGTGCTTATTACAGGAGAGGCTAGAGGAACAGGAACATCTTCCGAGGTTTCAACTTGGGCCATCCAGCCTCAGTTGGAAGAGTTAAGATCAAACCTAATGGAATGGACTTCTGATCTATACGAGGAGTTATCTGAAAAGAATAAGTTTAGAAATACTGCTTCCCCAAAGTTTAAGCCAATTAAGTTACAAGACTTTGTAAAGACAGCAGCAGTGTTTGCTCAACTATTCACAGAAGGTAATATGTCTAGAACAAGTAGAGCAGACCTTTCAGGACTTGACTTTGAAACAGAAGTTGAATTGATGACTGATGAAAAGGAATTAATGAAAGACCTACCTGCCTTCCCTCCAATGCCTTACAGTCCACAACCGCCAATGGGCGCAGGAACAGGAGTTAGAGGTAACGGTGGGGGAAGACCATTAGGTAGTCAGAATGTTCCAATAACCAAGAGAAATACAGGAGTAAAGCCTAAGGGCCAGAAGCCTGTATCACAAGTTAAGAAGTCTGAATTGATGGAAGATACAGATGTTATTGATCTATTGATTAGAGTAGCGGAAGAACTTGGGGTCTACATCGATGAGGGAGTTGTAGAAGAAACACCGGAATTGTTAAATGAATAAGAAGATTGTAGCAGTAATTTGGGATGATCATGTTTATGTCGATAGAGATAAAATACCAAAGCATCCCGACGATGTACTAACTACTAACCTCTCAGTGGGAATTCTTTATGATCAAACTGATAAGGTGTTAGTGCTAGTTAATAGTATAGAAGCCTACGAAGAGCGGGACGACGTATCTTATACAGTTATAGTGAAGGCTACTATACAGGGTATAAAGGAGTATGGTGACATAGAAATAAATGAATTAAGAGAGTGACGAATGCATGACTGAAATACTTATCGCAATTATCTCAGCCCTTACTACTATAATTATCGCAGGAATTACTCGACATTATAGAAAGCAAGAAGCAGCAGATGAGGATCAAGATAAACTAGTTTCAACTTTAAAGGATTTAGTAAGGGCGCAGGATGATAGAATCGGTATGCTTGAAAAACACGTTACTGATGGGACAGAGGAAATCCGACTCTTGCGTTTACAGGTAGTGGAATTGCGGGAAGTAATCGTAAGTCAGGCTCTCCTAATTCAGGAATTATCAGCAAAAACCGCCCTAAATTAAACATTAATGTAGTTTCTATTATTGGAACCTACCCCAAGGGGGTGAATACATGACGATAAAAAATACTAATTTTAATATTACCATTGCATCGATTGAAGATGTACCAGAAGCCGAAGTAAACAACCCGTTCCTAACAAGGATTAAATTCATCTTCGCTGACAATCAGGGAAATGGAAACAAGCAGGGAATTACAGAGGACGAGTTTGATGCAATAGCACAGTCTGCACTTCATATGCCAATCAAGATGAAGTTTAGCGAGGAAGATGTTGAAGGACACGCTGCCTCAACACCCATCGGGCATATAACTGGAATGACAAGAGCAGTAGAGGAAGGCGTTCCACAATTACTTGGAGAGGCTTTGCTTTATCGAAATGAATATCCAGAGGAAGTGCAATTCCTAAAGACTAAGCATGCAGAGGGTGAAGCACCCGGTATCTCTTGGGAAATAGCGTACAAGGATAGTATTGTTGATCAAGGGATCGAATGGCTAAAGGGTACAGTAGCGATGGCAGCAACATTTGTTAAGAAGCCAGCGTATGGCAAGAGAACAAGATTGCTAGCCATAGCAGAAGAAAATGTAAACAATGACGAGTTCATGACACAGCTAAAAGAAATAACAGATGCATGGGCTTCAACTAATGAACCAAAGGGAGGTAACAAAGTGGAGGAAGAACTAGCAAAGGCGCAAGCCGCACTAGAAGAAGCGAAGGCTAAAGTAACTGAACTAGAAGGCAAGTTAACAGAAGCCACAGTTAAGGTAGATGCCTTAACAGAAGAAAATAAGGGTTATGCTCAGGCTAAGGTACTAGCAGAAAGAATCGCTAAGATTGCAGAAGCAGGTATCAAGTTTGAACTAGAAGGCGAAGCACTTACAGCAAAGCAGTCATTCTGGCTATCATTGTCAGAGGAAGCATTTGATGGTTACATTGCAGACCTTGCTGCTGCAAAGGCATCAGTAAAGGTTGAACCAACAAAGACTACAGTAGCTTCAAAGAGGGAAGACCTACCAAAGTTTACTGCGGTAGCAGGACAGGAATTAACACTAGAAGACTTGAAGGCATCAGCAAGACGTGCTTCAAGAGGCGAACTAGCAGACTTATAAGAAAGGAGGTAGGCAAACAGAATGGCAGATGCAATTAACACAGGCAATCCAGTAGATACAACTAAGTTTATTGTAAACAAGTATCATGATATCGACGGGGCGCGAGTAAGTCAGGAAACTAACAGAGGACGGTTCTGCTTTAGAGATTCGAACGGTAGAATGACTCTACCAAGAACAATCACAGAAGCACAGAAGGCTGTATTCCCTGTTGACTGGCCTATGCCACTTAATCCGGGTCCTTATTTCACAGGCGCAGGATTAAATGGTTCACAGGTTTACGGTCTTAATGATGGTTCTTTGAACAATCAGGAAGGCGATTTTGAACTTGATCTTGATCAGGCTTTCAACGCTTCATGGCCCACAGGTATTACTGTTTATGATGTACCGTTGAAGTATTACAATCTCCCAGTGGCATCAGGTAACAAGGCTCTTGTTTACGATGCAGGAACATTCACATTTGGTTCAGGTAACTACATGGGTGTTTCATCTGATTACAGCATTGGATCAAAGGTTTACGCAGAATACTCAACAGGTAATGAAGGTAAACTAACAGTTTCAGGTTCTATTGCTGCTAACACAGTCGTAGGATATGTAACACAGAAGGATACGTTCGGACAAAACACAATCACTGTAAAGCTTAAGGGCTTAGCAGCACTTTAATAGCTGAGTAAGTAAAGGAGGCGAAATAATAGAATGGCAGTTAGACTAGACCCACAAATAACTCCTGAATACCGAAAGGCTGTTTCAGAGTTAGCTAAGACAAATAGATCGGCGCTAGCAGAAATCCTAACAGAATATGTTGATCCGGTATATTTAACTCTTGACTTGGCTGGTACCTTCATGAATACACGAGAAATGCGCTTTGGCGATATGCTCGTAAAGAGATTCAAGGGTAAGTACCACGTTCAGCAGATTGTACCCGGTCAGATCACCCTTGGTGAACAGATCACAGTAAAGGATAAGGCTCTCTCATGGAACCTTGATATCCTTGCCGCAAAGGCAGAGTACAACACACTAGAACTAGAACATGGTGGTCCAGCATTCACACCTGAAACAGTAAGATCAGACGTTCAGAAGGCTCTTAATGAAAAACTTCTTATGAGAACATGGAACGCTCTAGGTAACATCTGGACAGCAGGTAATGCATCAGCACTTACAATTCCGGGTTCATCAGTATCAAACTTCATTGATGCCTCAGGCGCGTTGACTTCAACAGTGCTTGATCAGGCTATCGATCACGTTAACTACTGGTCAGGATCAGTAAAGGCAATCATTGGAACAGAGGCAGCACTTGCTCCTTTGTCAACATTTGGTCAGTACAAGGTTATCACAGGCACAAACTCTGATTTCCTTGTAAAGGTTGATGGAACAAACGGAAATTCAATTAGAAACATTTCACCTTACGCAGGACAGCAAGTCGAATCATATCGAGGCGTTAGTAACATCGTAAGAGTAAAGCAACTATTTGATAACACAGTATTCCCACCTCGACCGCTTCTACCAACAGACTATGTATTAGTAATCGGGGACGACATTGGTGAATTCATCACTTATGGTGGACCTCAGTATAAGGAATACGTCGATAACCGACCAACTCCTCCATACTGGAACTACGAAACATGGATTCAGTTTGGTATGATGATTACCAACGCAAGAGGGCTTGTAAAGATCGCTGTAACAGCACCAACAGTCCCGTAATCTAGGAAACTAGTAGGATAGTATAGCAAGGGCCATCTTCGGTCAAATGGCCGGGGATGGCCCTTGTTTTTTATTTGTTTTAGACTCGCATAGGAGTCGAAGGTTGACCTTGGAGGTTATTATTATGCAACGTGATCCATACGAACAGCAAAACAAAGGTGAAGTAATAGAATGGGTATACTTCAAGAAGCAAGTACCCTTTAGTGTAGGAATAAGATTCCATCAGCGTGACCCTGACGGCTTGGTTCTTAATGGCAACAATCCTTACGTTAACATTAGAAAGGAAAACGTCAAGGAGTTTATGCGGGCCAATAGAATCGCATTTGAGCGAGGACTCATAAAGGAAGCAGAAGAACCGGGAATGGACTTTGCTGATAACACTAATCAAATCTCACAGGAAGAAGCAGCAGAACTGGTAAAAAATTTATTCATGCTAAAGAAGCGTTTACCAGCAATAACATCAGAAGCAGTTTTAGGTATGCTGTACGCAGAAGCTAAGGCTCAGAAAAGATCACAGAAGATTATCGATCTAATAGAGGAAAGGCTATTAGATGTTACCCCAGCAGGAATGAAGGGTATTGATTGGGCACCAGAGGAAAATGACGGAGGTGTTTAACATTGAATTTATTGGACCTAGTTCCAGCGTTTAGAAGACATATCTCTAACTACCTTGATACAGATGAAATTGATGGGGAGTTAGCAGCGTATCTTGCCGATGGTGTCGAAGCATTACAGTTTCGATGGGAGCGGACATACGTGATAGATCATGAACCTCCGTTGACGTTTTTGGTTGAACCGGAAATAGCATCTAAGGATAAGCGACCTATTATTTTGATGGGTTCAATTATATATAAGATGGGTAATCTACAGTTGGCAGGATTTAAAGATGGAGACTTCTCCTACGATCCTCAGCAAGGTAGACAGAACCCACTACAAATGGACATAGAAGAGTTAGCAAGATTCTTACCGATCTATAGATTGGCGAAGGGAAGCACAAGTCCTCTAAGAGGATTTAACAATACGGTGAATCCAGAGTCTTATCAGTTCTTACTATAAGGAGAAGGAATGGCAGAGGTAACGGTTGTGATACCCACTTATTTTGCTGGGTCGATGCTTTATAATTGTATAGAAAGCATCCACAAAAATGTGCCCAACGTCAAGGTACTAGTGTACAAGAATGATGTTGGGTTTCTTAAAGCATGTAACAAAGCAATGGCATCCCTTACAACGGACGTTCTATTGCTCAATGATGATACTCAAATACTAAGCAACATAGTGCGTGAAATGCATGATTTAGCTTATAGTGATGAGAAGATCGGGATAGTTGGGGGCAAGGCATTATCCCCCAATGATCCTCAAACGATAATCAATTATGGTATATACATAGGGGTAGATGGAAACACTGCTCATAAATATTACGGTCAAGCCAGCGACTCCGTAGATGTTGAAAATCAAAAAGCAGTCGAAGGTTCTTGCATGTATATAAAGCGAGAACTGATTGAAGAAATTGGATTGTTTGATGAAGGCTATGGAATGGGCTACCGTGAAGAGATTGATTTCTGTCTGCGCGCTAGAGAGAAGGGCTGGAAGATTGTTTCCTGCCCAACCGCAGAATATATCCACTACACAAGTCAAACAAACAGCAAGTTAGGGATTCACAATTCTACCTACGATTACTTTATGTCCAAGTGGGCAACAAAGTTAAAGTTAGGATTAGTGTAAAGGAGAAGGAAATGGCTAACAAGACAATTGCAGATATGGGAATCTACTTTGGTGATAAGCAGAACACAGGTCAATATGACAATGGTGTTTGGATGGACTTACTAAAGATTCCTTATCTACAGTCAAAGGATGAGGCGGGATTGTTCAAGACAATTATCCGTACTCTGTGGATAGACTCTATAGGTTGGAGCAAGGAGATAAAGAATCGATGGCCCCAACTAAACCTAATCGGATTATCTGATCACCCTCTCAGCACTCATATATCACGTCTGCCAGCAGATAAACAGTATGCGTACTTGGCTGATCTAGAATACCTTGATGGTCTAATGGCTCTTACTTATGAAGAAGAGCAATTTTATAAGACTGTCTTACCTTCAAAGCCAGTAGTACGTGTTGGCCTACCGTTCCCTGTTGAGAATTATGAAAAGAATTTTGGCTCATTCAGGGGCTCTGAAAAGGAGTTCATTGGTTTAGGCGTAGGTGCAGCAGATAATGATAGGAATTTCATATCGAACTTACTTGTGTTTCAAACTTTGAAACTAAAGAATCCCGACCTACAAGGTGTATTCCTTTCTGTTCCTCACCAGTTAATGCCCTACTGTGTGTACATGGCAGATCAATTCGATGGTGTATTTATACACAAGCGGACAAATATGGGTGAATACCTAGAAGTTTTGAGCCGTTGTAAGATGGTAATAAGTCTGCCGGATAGGAATACACCGGGTCGGTTACAAGGTGAAGCAGCGTTCTTTAAGATTCCTGTAGTGGGTAGTGATCGGTTGGAATTACAACGCGAGTTATTCCCAACTACAAGCGTGTCTCCGTTCTCTCTACAGGATGCTGTAGAACAGGCTACAAGGGTCCTAGAAAGCCCGGAGGACGCCGCAAGCATCGGAGAGTACGCATACTCCACCTTATTAAAAGAATACGACTATGCTAAGAGTCTGGAAAGATTCAACTCACTACTCGATAAGATAAAGGGTGGTTAATTTGTCAGAAATTATCAAAGTAAATCGGGAGTGGATCAAAAGACAAATCGATTCTGCCCGTGTAAGTATAGGTCGTAATGTATCTTTCTATACAACGGAGAGAACGGCTTGTACACTTTGTACACCTTCTGGTTATTATAACTCTCATACAGACTCAACACTCTATTTTAATTGTCCTGTATGCTCAGGAGCATATTGGCTCCTAGCAGAAACGGAGCATATTATTCTTGCTCGCGTACACTGGACAAATGATGAGGCTCTTGATACTACACCCGGAGGAAAATACTTCGTCGGGGATGCTACCGTAACTGTTGATCCTGCATATAGAACAATAGCAGAGGCCGCACAAAACGAGGACGGTAAGGTTGTAGTCGATGGACACGATATGCAAATCATTAAGATTATACCTCTAGGTGCCCCTGATCCAAACCGTTACAGGGTTGTATTAAAGGGACAAGGGGAACGACCAGCATAAAGGAAAGGAATGGATATGATTGACACAGACGGAATCACTTGCCCGCATTGTGGTAACAGATTTGAATATAACAAAGTTAACGGCGTTAATCTTGTTGATATAGCGACTAACATTGAAAAACAAAAGCGAATGTATTGCAAGTTATCGCTAGATGCACTTGAAAGGTTGGGCAAGAATGGAGAATTAACCTTCCCCCAAACTAAGAAGATCGTACTAGATAACTTCAATGATTTCACAAGAGCAGTACATACGATAATAGGATTCGGTAGAGAGGTGGAGTAATTGGCTTCTAAATTCCTGATTAGCGTAGATGCCATAGGTGAAGAGGCTTTCATTGACTCCCTTAACTTAGCCAAGGCTGATGTTAAGCGCGCTGTCATTAGAGCAGCAGAAAGAACAAAATCACTTGTACATGAATCCTTCTTACTACTCCTACAGAACGCTATGAATAAAGCAGGAATAGAGGCATTCCCCATACCTTATAGAATACACCTTCTAACTGTGGCTGGAACAATATTCCCATCTGTAGGTTTACACTACTATGGATATGATCTGGCATATGATCTATCTAGGTTAGGTGACTATAATGATCTAGCCCAAGGCTTCCACTATCATGCGCAATTAAGACGCGGAGGACAAGTTGAATTACCTTGGACTTCTAGAAGTTTTGACTCTTCCCTAAAGAACCCATTTGATGTTCGTTACGATTACTGGTGGGCTCTACGAAACGGTATTCAAGTTAATGGAAAGCAGATAACGGGTAATGAATGGAGTGAAACTCTTAACGCTAGAATTGCTGTGTGGGGAGACAAAGCCCCTGAATGGTTACTCCTACAGTACGGACAGAGGGATGAACCAAGTAACGAACCCTATCCTATCATCGAGGTTCTACAAAGAAATACAAAGAAGATAGGGACAGGTATATTAGCCCAAGAGTTATACAATAGTTATCAAAACCTATTTGGAAGACGGGCTAACCTAGGTGCAGACAGGTTAGGTGAACACGCTATCTTTAATGAAGCAGCCTCATCAGATAACCTATCAGCTAAGGGAGTAGGCTTGGGAAGATGGTACTCTCAATATATGTTAGCCTCCATCAGAGGAGATGTTAGCGGATTTGAAACCTTCATGAATGAAATGAGGGGTCTAGAAAATGTAGAATACTCTGTACTAGAGGAACTATTTAAGAGAGGTTTGAAAGAATGACAGCAGCGAAGCAAGACCTTGAAATTAATGCGATTATAGCCGCATTAAATACACATCTGCAAAGCACTGGCTGGGGAACCTTTACCTTTAATCACGGGTTTGATGTTAATACTCAGATCAGTGCCCCAACTATGGGGCTACATTTCCTACCCAACGGACCTGAACCTCTACAGATGGGGGATACCAATCAAAAATACTACAGACGTGTACTACAAATAGATTCGTACATGGACACAAGGGGACGAGCGATAGCCCTTAATGACGAGTTAATGGACTACCTTGATTTAATGGCAGTTTCAATAGCAGACCCACTTAACGGGAATGCTATCGTGGGTAGTATTGCATGTTATGATACTGACTCTATATATAGCGAGATTGCGCCCCCGAATTTAAATAATCCGAAGGTTATACGATGGAGAGCCATCACTAGGGCAACCTTAGATTCTTTTTATCCTAATGATTAAGTTATGGGCCGTAACATATAAATAAGGGCGGCAATTGGAAAGGAACGGAAATTATGAGCGAATGATAATTCCACTAAAGGAGGAATATATACATGGCACGAAGAGCTAGAGTACACTCTAGAGATTTGCAACCACAAATTGCAACACCAAAGGGACTATTCGCTGCTGCCCGAGTTCAAAGATTTGACTGGCCTATGAATATCCCAACAGAGTATGTTGATGAAATTGGAAGAAGATTACACGTAGGTTCAACAAGAGAAATTCCAGAAGTCACAGTATCAATGGAAGCTTTCGATGTTAGCCACAATACTTATTCATATCTAACAGGATACACACCGGGAACATTCCCACTATCAGGTGCATCAGTTACAGAGTTTAAGAATGTAGACGTTATCGGACAGATTAGAGATGCTTCAACACAGAACATCGTTAACGCACTATATGTGCGAAGAGGGATTGTTACTGGCATGGACGCATCGTTTGATGTAAGAAGCACTTCAACAGTTTCATACACAGTAACTTCAAACCAGAAGAAGGAATTTAGACAGCCGGTTTACTACCAGCAGATCACATTGACTACAACTGGTTTGGGTATTGCACTAACACAGACACCAACCTACCTAACTAGAACATCAGGATATATCATTGATGCGTTTAGAACAGGTTCAGATGGTACAGCAGGATTCCTTGATGAAAGCCTAATCGCTTATCAGGGAGACTTCAACGTAACAGGTGGTACAATTAACTTCCGTGGCACAAACGTAGCCGCAGGAGATACAATTTGGGTTACTTACTGCGCACCAGTAACAACAAAGAAATTCGAAGGACTAGATGACATTGCTCCTGCCGCAATTCAGGGCAAGTATGTTCCACTCTCAATCTCAGTGAACTCAATTCCTAGAGTACAGAGCGCAACAATACGAGCAGCATTCCAGTCAGAATCAATTGTAGAAATGGGTGGACTAGGTAAGCCAGTTGGAGTAGAAATCGGCATCCCTGACGTAACAGGAGACATTACTGTTCTAAAGACAGACAATGATCTACTTGCGATTTTGGAAAATGTTTCTAACACAACAGTTGAAAATGATGTAGAGTATGCTGTAACAACACTACCTCTAAAGGTTGAATTGAAGAACCCAGCAAATCCATCACAGACATTGCTTACATACTACGTACCAAGTATTACTGTCAACTCAGAGGGCGACTCATCTTCTGTTAACGCTAGCATGGAAGAAACCTTCTCATGGACAAGCACAACAGGTGAATTGTTCGTACTATCTGGTGGCGGCGTATACTAAACTAAACAAACAGAACAGTTAGGAATGTAACCGTTAGGTTATATCAAAGGGGAGTCTATCATTTCGGTAGACTCCCCTATTTTTTATTTACAGGAGAGGATAAGGAATGGGTAAGTTAACTAACCTTCTAAAGTATAAGAAGGAAATTATCGTTAGAGATGAGAAAGGGTCAATTGCACGCGACGAGGAAGGTAAACCTGTTATGGTTTATATGCGCGTGATAGGTGACAAGGACTTAGAGGAAGCGCAAACAACTGGGCGCATAGCATCTGCTCAGAGAAGAGCAGCACTCTTTGATACTGAGTCACAGGATCATTTGATTAATGTTAAAATTTTCAATGATGCTGGACCAGAAGAATGCAGGGCAACAATTGTACAGGCTAGTGCTACAGGTTGGTCTAGTGAAGCCTATGTCGTTGTTGAGTTACCTGAGTTACCTAGAATTGAAGAGATTGCTAAGGACCCTGATGCTCCTACATTGGAGGAATTAGAAAAGTTAGACAAGGCTATATCTGATGTTAATCTAGACTATAAGGAAAAGGTAACAGAGTATATCCAGACTAGATTAACTGAGTTACAAACTGAGCTAGAGGATAAGCCTGTAGAGGAATTAAGAGAACGAGCAAAGACAGGAATAATAATCTTGCTGTCTATCGAAACCTACTTAAACGTAGTACGTGATGAAAAGGTTTGGCGTTCAGTCTACCAAGACTCCTCATACTCTTTGAAGGAATTTTCAAGCATAGAAGAGTTTAATAATCTGCACATTAAACTAAAGGACCAGTTAAGGGATGAATACGAAAACCTAGAGGCAGGTCTAGATAACGTAAAAAACTAGCAGAGGGCAACGCATGGGGAGTAGCCTTGTCAATGTCTAAGGCTCTTGGGATTCCGCTAGTCGAGGGATTGACTACGGCAGATAACATGCCCCATCCAATATCGTTTGCTGTTATGTACAGAGAACGTATTGACTCATTTAGAGAGTTGCCCAAGGATAAAAGGCCACCTAGAAATCTATGGAATAAACCATATAGATTGGAGCAGTGGTTTGATGAAGTATTTGATAGAAAAGATAATACCACTAAGAACGAATTTGTTGAATTTGACGATTCCGAAGTCGAGTAAAGGAGGTGGCAAAGTAATTGGCTGATATAGTTATCAGGTTTACAGGAGATGCATCTGGATTAGCGTCCTTCTACCAGAGCGTAGGTGCACAGACTGATGCCTTTGTTAATAAGATACAGAAGACCTACCAAGGGCAATTTAGAGATGTTCTAGGACTTAAAACAACAAGACTACCTATTATTGATCCTGCTACAAATAAGCAGATGCGTGACGTATTTGGTAGCAAGATGTTCAAAACAACAGGATCAGACATTAGAAACATCTCTGTTGAGATGGATCGTCTTAATGATGTTATTAAAGTCACAGGTGAAACAGGCTTTAGATTAGCCAACGGGTCATTCTTTCCTGTCGGTACGACTAGCATTGTCCGTGGTAGCGTTACGGAGTTAGAAAAAGCGCGCAAGGTAATCGGACAAATTCTAACACAAAGGGACCTACTACAGGCTAGATACGGAAACGCTAAAGAGATTCTTGGCGCACAAAGAATTGCAGGACTAGCAGCAGCAGGACCCGCACAAGTAGCAAAAGATGCAGCAGAGGCAAGACGGAATCAAACACGCGCAGATAGAGATGCTTTAACGCAGGAAATTAGGGATAGACAAAGACTACGAAGACCCGGTGGAACATACGCAGGGTTACGTGGAGTAGCAGCTTCTTCTTATGATGCACTAACAAATAGAAGGATAACTGAAAGAAACGGTCTAACTGCACGTCTAGCAAGGGAAACTTCTGCGCTAGCAGCAGCACAAGCACGCTATAATGCCATGCTTGCTGATCCTAGAATTGCTCAATATCCTGCTAAACTAGCAGCAATTGAGGCTAGACAGGCTAGAGAGTTAAACAGATTACGAGGCGGATTAAATACTGCCCGTGCAGCAGAAGCGGCTGTTCTCTCTGATACAAATGTAGGTCTACCAGTCGGTTACAAGCAGATACCTCCACAGCTTTTAAGACAGTTAAAAAAGGGCGGTCTTGGTGCAGGTCCAGCGGGTATTGGTGAGAATCTTGTCAATCAAAATGCTGAGTTTAACAGAGCCGTATATGATATGGAACGTGGCCTAATTAGATTAGGTGGTTCTTATGATCAGGTAATCAAGACTAAGTATGGCGATATTACTGCAACTAAGCAATGGAATGCCACAGTAGATGAACAGGGTCGAGTGGTTCAAACCTCAACTAGAAACTTACGAGGACTTAGCAGACTAACCCAACAAATTTCTAAGGACTTCCAGAAAGTTATCGAATGGACAGTTGCTACAACTGTAGTATTCGGTGCCCTAGCAGCCGCAGGACAAGGACTGCAAATTATCAAGGAAATGGATGCTGACTTAGCCAGACTATCTCTTACTGCTAATACAACAAGTGAACAAACAAAAGTTCTTTACGAGGGCTTAGTAAATGTTGCAAATATTACTGCTACTCCTCTTGAAGAGTTAGTAAAGGCAGCGGACGACTTGGCTCTTGCCGTAAGACGACCGGGCCAAACAGCACAGCAACTAACTAGTGAAATCACAACCTTGGCAGAGGCAGTTGGTATCTATACTAACTTGACTGGTGAGGATACAGTAGCAGCAACAGATGAATTAGTTGCTGTTATGAAGCAGTTAGGTTATACTGCTACAGAAGTTTATGGTATTTTGAACAAAGTAACTGCCGCCGCTGGTGGACAGTCAGGAACAATTTCTGACATTACAAGAGCCCTATCAGTTATGGCAGAGGCAGGAGAACAGGCTAACCTAACAGTTGATCAACAGATCGGTGTTATCAAGACACTATCACAGGTTACTTCAAAGTCTCCTGCGGAAATTGCCACAGCATTCAAGAACCTAGTTGGAGCATTGGAAAACCCAGCCGCTCTAAAGGCTCTAAAGAGTTATAATATTGGCCTTATTAAAGAAGGTAACAGTATTATTGATATCTATACTCAGATTGCAGAGAAGATTAGAACAGGTGCCATTGCTCCTAATGATGTATCTGGATTACTACGAGCAATCTCAGGTGGACCAAGACGAGCCCCTGATGCAGCGGCTTTGCTTGCTAATATCAACACAGTATTAAAGGAAACAGAGGTTTCAGCAAACGCTACAAACGAAGCATTCGTTGCTAACGCTGCCGTTCTTGATACATTAAATGCTAAGATGGTTCAATTCCAGAACGTTCTAAAGGATAAAATCTTTGTAACGTTTGGAGATATCTTTAAGCAAGCAGTAGAAACCTTGCTTCCGCTTATAACGCAACTCTTGGATAAATTCAGTGGTATTAATCCTCAAATTCTTATTGTCCTAGGGGGCCTTGTTCTTCTAAGAGCAGCACTAGGGTTAACTTTAAGAGCCCTACGTTCTATCGGTATACCCGGTATGTTTACTGGTGCAATCACAGGAGCATCAACACTAAAGAAGGAATTACTAGGTGTTGCAGCAGCAGCACAATTAGTAGCCCAAGCAACAAAGGCAGGTGGAATAGGAGCAGGTATTAAGGGCGGTCTTGCTCTAACTAACAGGGGTTCTATTGGTGCAGGTTTAGTTGGTGCTGGTGTTGGTGCTGCATTAGGTGCAGCAGGTGGAGGAGGACTATCACAAATTGCAGGTGGTGGTCTACAAGGATTAGGTTTAGCACTTCTAACATTACCTGAACCTACAATGCTTACGAAGATTGCTGGCGGTATTGCACTTATTGGTGGAACATTCCTAAGTCTACAGCAAGAGGCTGGACCAACAGCGGAAGAACTAGATGCTAACGCTCAGGCAATTTTAAATGTGCATGAGTCAGCAATAACAGCAGGAAAATCCCTATCTGATTTAGCAACAACACAAAGAGATGTAAAAGAGCAAATAGCGGCTCTTGAAAAGGCGACAGAGAAAGACCCTGAACAACAGGCTCTTCTCAACGATCTTTACTCACAGTATGCGTCTAATATCCTAGCGTCCACAGATGCTCAGGTTCAACTTAATAACGCTGTTTCGGAGTTTACCACTTTAACAGCAGATTTACCGGGAGCAGAAGACTTTGGTGAAAGACTAAGAGCCGCAGCTACAGGTGGAGCAAATAGTGAAGAGGTAACTAGATTAATCCAGCAGCTACAACAAGATAGATTATCAAGCATATTCCCCGGAGTTGATTTTACTAAGGGTACACCAGCAGTCCCTATTGGAACTAGTAGTGTGCCATTTGGTGTAGTACCGGGATTAGCTGCAACAGCAGCTAAGCCGGGGGTCTTACAACCTACTGGTATCTATGCAGGAGCAAGGGAATCTAAACTTGTTGATCTTGATACTCTTGATGATAAGGGTCTAAAGAGTTTATTCTCAGGAGATTTGGGTGGAGGAGCAAGAGAGTTTAACGCCACCCTTGCAATAACAAGAACTAACATTGACGCTATTCAAACAGCAATTAATAATCTTCCCGAAGGGGAACGTGGTCCATTCCAGCAAGCCTTTGATATATTCAAGAGTAATGAAGTTAATGACAATATTGTCAAAGCATCTTACGCTTTAGATTTATATAAGAGTTCATTTGAAAGTTTAACAGGAGTTCTTCCTGCTGACGTATCAAGTCAAGCGGCTGGATTACTAGAAACATGGACTAAGATCAATGCACTTGGACCGGGAAAGACGGCTGAGTCCGCAGAAATATTCGCAACTAATATTGAGTCTATACAGGAGGCTTTAAGACGCCTATTTGACACTAGACAAGTAATTCCAGTTGGTGGGGCACAGGAATTAGCAGAAGCGTTTGTTGCTTCGCTTGATCCAATGAATGAGTTAGTAAAGGGATCAGAAGAATACAATGAGTTTGTTGCTCTGATAATGGAGGGCATCTTCGGATGGAGTCCTGCGATTGATCAAGCAACAGAGGCTATGACAGGTTTAAGTGATAAGGCAAAGGAAACGATAGCCTCTATTAGAGAAACTACGGATGGACTTCTAACTGATGTTGCTTCTAAATCCCAAGAAGCCTTTAGTCAACTATTAAGTGGAGATATATCTGCTAAGAAGTATGCAAAACTTACAGGCGGATTAAAAGAAACAGCACAAGCAATTAGAGAGGTAAGACGTTCTTCGATAGAAGCTGCTAAGGCTCTAGACGGCGATTTGGAACCTTCTATGGAGGGTGTAAAGAAGCAATTAAGTAAGATTCCGGGTCTTGAAGACGCTATGTCACTAAGCACAGTCCAGTTAATTCAGCGCATGTTTGAACTTGCCGATGCCTACGGTGTAAACGCAGCGGGCATCGATATGCTGGGCGGTAAGATGAATAAACTCTTTAAGGCTATTAGAACCATTGCAGGTATTGAAGCAAAATTCCAGATTACGGGCATAGTTGATCTTAGAAATGCTATCGCAGGATTAAAAGCGATGAAGGCTGCTATGATTGCTGCGGGGCTTAATCAAGGGTTTAACAGTATTCAGATAGCAAGAATTCAGGGCGCTATTGATTCAATGGAAGCAGCAACAGGACGATACACAAGGGCACAAAATACCCTAAAGGGCTTTGGTAAGTCAACAAGAGATATCTATAGTAGTGGTAATGGGGGCGGAAGCGGTGGAAGTGGTGGAAGTGGAAGCGGAGGATCAGGAAGTTCAGGACCCGGAAAAGATGTGTCCGAATTAGACCTACCAGAAGAAATTGCTGATGCTCCTAACAGAAGCGCACTCATTAGAGAAGCGATCAGACGTGCTAGAGCATTGCAGAGAAAGATTCCGGGCGCATCAAAGGAAGGAAGAAACGATATAGTAGAATTACTAAAGGGAACACAAAGAATCCTAGAGGTTCGTGGTGTCAAGGATGATCTACTAAGAAGGGCGCTGGAAGAACTAGCAGAAATTGAAAAGAAGAGATTGGAGCAGGAACAAAAGGCAGATACCATTAGAAGAATTAGAGTAGGTAACGGAGACTTTGCAGCAATTGCAAACGTTCCTGTCAACTCTAGAACGGGTATCTCTCTTGGTGGTCCAGAGGGTCCAATCAACATTACGCTTAACCTAAATGGTACGGTGCTATCACCGGCTCAATTCCAGCAATTCGCTGATCAAATTGCCGCAGCACTAAAGAGACAAATATCTAAATAAGGGGGTCGAAATAGATGGGCCTAGGTCCAACACAGTCATATCTGGCAAAATTTAACGATCATACGTTACCCGGATATGTTCAAGATGAATCATTTGATTCGGTCCAGCGTATTGCTGATCACTATGCAGCATACGCTGATGGGTCTAACTCAGAATATTTGGGCCTCCAAAACAAAGCACTTCAATTAACCTTGAAGGTGTGGGAGCAAGACTATTTCACTTGTAAAGAACAGATACAGCAAGCAGCTACGATGTTACGAAGCAAGAGGAATGGCTTTGCTCCCCTTTATGTCCAGTATGATGATAGATATTATGAGGCTCTTGTTGGTCCCATAAGGGTACAAAAAACCGCAGGAGATAATGTACATACACTAGAGTACCAAGTAGACTTTGAATGCAAGCCTTGGCTAGTATCAGAGACTTCTTATACTGTAAGTGGAAACGCATTAAATGGAGCGCGAGTTACGTTCAGCACCACAGGTAGAACAATTGATGACGGTGGCTGGACGTATGCTACTGTACTGATTAGTGGACGAGCAGCAACACTATCAGGTTACATTGCTAACGGGGATCAAGCGGGCTTTATAAGCGTGTCAGGAACCATTGCAAACCTGACAATAGATAGTGAAGCATTCACAGCAACAACAAGTGCTGGAACAGTGAATAGAAATGATTACATGCGCACATCAGACTACCGTATGTGGGTAGGTCCAGAAGAAACTTACTTTACAGTATCGGGCGCACAATTATGTGAGATAACATACCACAATAGATGGTATATTTAAGGGGTGAGTAATAATGCCTAATGGTTTTAGTCAATCGGGAGCAACAATAAGAGTTAGCGGTATTACTCACCAATCTATGAGTGCTATCGAAGCAGAAGCAGATAGTGGTAGGGTAAGACCGCCAGAATGGAATGATGATCACGTAGTTACAGGAGGATATCACGGTCAATACATGATGCGTGATACTACAGCCGCAGTAGGTTGGAGTTTTGCAGGAGCAGGATCAGCATTTATTGGTGCCAAGGCTGTATACTCAACAACTCAAAATGTGTCTACTACAGCAGCATTAACACTTGATACAGAGGAATTTGATACTGATAACTTTTGGAATAGTGGGGCCAATACACGTATGACTATTCCAGCAGGTTTGGGAGGAAAATATCTTTTAATAGCCAGAACGCATACTGCGGAAATAACTGCATCAGCACCGCAATCTGTTATCTGGCTTAGAAAGAACGGTGCAACAGTTATTTCTGGTTCGGGTGCTGGGGCTAATACTTCGGGAACACAAGATTTGAACTCTTATGAATATGTTAGTACATGCGTTGCTGATCTTGTCGCAGGAGAATATGTTGAAGTTATGGCATTTTCTACAACTTCTATTGCTTTTGGTCATGCAAACGATGAAATTGCTACAGCCTTTACAATAATTAAACTAGACTCAGGTAAAGTAGGTGGGGGTATTGGTGCTAAGGCTGTGAATACAGCCGGAACAAGCATTGCTAATAACACCGTAACGCCAATTCCTTATGCAGCAACCGATCTTTTCGACACAGATAACTTCCATGATACTGTAACCAATAATACGCGGATGACTGTTCCAGCAGGATTGAGCGGAAAGTATCTAATTCAAGCACAAGTTACATGGAATGGTGTTCTTGGTACAACAAGCAGTTATGCGATCATTAAAAAGAATGGTACTATAGACTTAGCCTACGTCAGACCGATGGTAGTGTCATCTGGAACAGCGGAATCATGGAATTTTTCGGCGGTTGATGATGGTGTAGCAGGAGATTATTACGAAATCCATGTCTGGCAAAACTCGGGTAGCGCAAAGACCCTTGAAGCAACCAGCCCATATAACTACTTCGCGGTTATGCGCCTTGATTCTGGCTCACAGACAAACAGCATTAAATTTCCAACTATATTACAACGAGCCCAAAATGAGGCTTCTACAACAACAACAATTACCGCCACTATCGCTGCTGCTAATGCAGGACAAAGAATCATCTTGGGGGCATGGTCAACACTAGGAGATATAACATCAGTAGCATGTACAAACGTCACATGGACACAAATGACTAATGGTAACTTCTCAACAACAGTTTATGCAGATATTTGGGTAGGAGTTGTTACCGCAACTAGCGGTACTACAATCACTGTTACTAAAGGTTTAAGCGGAGGATTCATGGGTGTGGCTGTCGCTGTGGTTAATGACCTATTGACTCCAACTGCGGTACTAAGCACAAGTAGGACTGGGACTGATGCTAACTATTTGTCAACCACAGTAGCCTCGTTAGAAGCACAAACCCATGTTGGAAAATTATTTGCTGCATTTGCAGGTTTAACTGACGGTACTAACCCTGTATCTATTATAATAAATCAGCCGCATCTAACTGTATATGCAACTAGTTACGCATTACTTATTGGATATGTTTCAACGGGTGGAACGCTAACATCGTGGTGTACAGGAACATCGGGCGCAGACTTTGTTAATGACTTGGTAATTATCTCTTAGTCAGAGTTAATACAATAACTCTAATCTAATACAATAGGTGGTGTAAACACATGGTATTCCAGAGCAATGCCTTTCAAAGCAATGCCTTCCAATCTGATGAAGAGAATGCCACGTATGTTCACGCCCAAGCACAAGCCAAGATTAACACCACTAGGGTCCATGCACAGTCTCAGGGCTGGATAGAGCAAACTTATAATGGTTTTGGTCAGGCACAGGCTACTCTAAAAACACCGCTTAGATTTGCACAAGCACAAGCACGTCTAACAGATGAGTATGAGCAACTTATCATTAATGCCGCTCCAAACGGTTACTGGCCGCTAGAAGAACTCTCTGGTACAGTTGCTTATGGTTTAGTAGGACCAGATGGTACGTATACTGGTGCATTAACATTAGGCAATGCTACAACAATGCCCACAGGCTACTATCAGTACGCTATATCAAACAACAATACATCTGGCAGATATGGTACTGTTACTCTAGCAGAAATTGCTAACACCTTCACTCTTGAAGGTTGGGCTAAACCCGCTAAAACAATTACATTAGCAACTGAATCTAACTCTGGTACCGGCGTAGGAACAAGTAATACCCAAAACTACATGTTCTACCCAACTCAGAAGGGTACCAATAGAGGTATAGGAGTATCAGTAGGAACAAACGGTATAGTTGTTGCTGCACACGGCGATGCAACTATTTGTTCTCTTGGTACCTATACGGGAACAATTAGTGGTGTGAATCACGTAGCAGTTGTTGTAAATGCTAAGGCAGTTACAATATACCTTAATGGCGTGCTGGTTAGAACAGGCTTAACATCGAGCGCAGCAAATGTTTATTCTCCAACAACATTTGCTGGTGACGGTTCTGGCTATGGGATATTAAACGGACAATTATCCAACCTTGCTATCTACCCAACAGCACTATCTGCAACAGACATCCTTATTCATAGCAATGCAGGACGACCTAAAGGATTTGCTCAGGCAGGAGCATTAATCTATCGACTGCCTATGTTTGCACAGGCAACAGCCCTGATCGATTCTCCTATTAAGAACGTATATGCCCAAGCACAAGCATGGATGCTGCACAGAGTTAGATTTGCGCAAGCAGCAGGGCATATAAAGGTTGCAACTATTCAATATGTGCAGCATAAAGAAGCAGGTATCTCAGACCTCAACCCTAAGCAAGTAACGTTTGATAATGCGCCTACACAGGGTAACTTGCTTGTAGCAATAATGACCCACCGTAACAGCGATACAGCGTCTACTCCTAGTGGTTGGACACTAATCGATAGAGAAGTTGGTGCTGGTAGTGGAAACAGCCCCATCTATATGTGGTACAAATTTGCTGGTGCGGGTGAAAGTGCTACAACGCCTGACTTTGCTGTAGGTAGACCAGTACGTCTTTCAGTAATAGAATTCTCTGGTGTAGGAAGATATGATAGTGAGATTGGATTAACTTTCCAAAGTGCTTCTGCAACTCCAACTATTTCGGGCCTCTCACCAACATCAGCAGTAGAAACATTGCTGGTTGCAGGATTTGCAGTTGATCTTGCTGACTCTGAGCATGATGGCTTTACTCCGGGTACTAACTATGTAGAAATTATGGATGGTAAGGTTGGTACTGGTACTGAATCTCCGCGTGGTGTAGGAGAGTATCGAATTGCTTTAGTTGCAGGGCCATTCTCTGCATCAGTATCTACAACTCTGTCTCGTAACTGGGGCGGAATACTTGCTGCATTCCTACCAGCCGCTACGTCTAAGAGTGGACAGGCTAATGCTTTAATCGACTCACCAATCAAAGTACAATTTGCGCAAGCAAATGCTTGGGTTATTCCAACAACCCAAGTTGCTCAGGCAATGGCTACGCTAAAGACACCAATACGAGCAGCACAGGCACAAGCATACATTGATCAAAGAATTCGTCTAGTACAGTGGGCTACTGCACATCAAGGTAATGACCTTGCAGCACCTACTGTAACATTATCTGCTACCCCAACACCGGGTAACATGATTATCGCTTATGCGATTGCTAGAGGATTTGGCGATAATTATAGTTGGACTACAGACGGATTAACGGAAGTTTCCGACGATTTTGCTGGTCAGGGGTTTGATGGAGGCCACTCTTCAATTGCCTATCGTATTGTACAGGCTGGGGACGATGCAACATATACCGCTAATCCCAATACCCTAGGTGCAGGTAGAACCTCAGATATTCTTGTAACTGAATGGACAGGATTAAAGGGTCCAGCATTATATAATACTCAGTCAGGATTAAGCGCAACATCAAGTATGTCTGCTGGACCTGTCACAACAGGTCTTGGTCCAAGACTTATCTTTGCTGGTGTCAATGCTTCATCTAGACTTCCTAACCATACATGGGGATCGGGGTTCACAAATCTAGGCGGGACTCTTTGGGCTAACGGTTCTGGTCCTGCGGGTAGTGTAGGCTACAAGATTATAAACGGTACTGGCGGAACAGAGACAGCCACAGTCAGTTCAGATCAGAGCGATACTTACGGGTATCTAATCATCGACTTTGGTAGCCCGACTATTCAATTTGGTCTGGCTATGGCTTCTATTCTGGCCCTTACCAGTAACTACGGTCATGCCCAAGCAAATGCATCTATAAAGCAAACATACTATAAACATGCACAGGCACAGGCATCTATTGTTTACAAGCGATGGGGACATAGCCAAGCACAGGCTATGCTTATAGGTATTGGAAAAAGTCACGCTATTTGTATGGCCTTCATTCGAAGACCTAACGGATTAGCACAGGCACAAGCCACAATATTTACCTACACAGGTAAATATGCACAAGCGAGAGCAGTAGTTAAGTTACCGGAGTGGCAACTAGCACAAGCACAAGCGCATATTTATACAACAAGTCATGGCTTTGCTCAGGCATTAGCGTTGATGAATCAATACTGGGCTTGGGGGCAAGCAGAAGGATCAATCAAGGCTACAGTAAATGCACATGCACAAGCACAGGGAGAGGTTAGATTCTCTGGAGCCCACGGCAATGCAATGGCCTTCATTGATAAATTTGAGGGCTTTGCACAGGCACAGGGTCGTATCCTTGCCGCACTATTAAGTAGATGTGCACAAGCACAGGCACGCATAGTTAAAACTTGGCGAGCCTACGGACAGGCTATGGCTATGATTGAACAAACACAATCATTTGGATATGGTCAATGCAACGCCTTAATCAACGGACGATCTGCTTGTGGACAAGCGGAAGCATACATAGGTCCAGTAAGAATGGCACATGCGCAAGCAGAAGCCTTCATCTTCGATAGACCTAGAGCATGGGCTCAGGCTCAGGCTCAGATTAGTAGACAAGATTTCTGGCTTAGATATGGCACTTACACGTTACCGGGATATCTACAGCAAGAAAATTCTGACAGCGGTAACAGATTAACTGCCCATGAAGGTCCATTCAAGGACGGTTCATTAAGTGAGGATTTGGGTCTGTCTAATAAGAGTCTTAACCTACGGTTTAAGTTGTTAGGTGAAACCTATGATGACCTAAAGACCGAAGTATTCAAGGCTGGATCAATCCTACGAAGCACAAGGGGAAGATATGAGAAATTATACCTTACTAACCTTGATCGATACTATCTAGTAAGACCAAAGACTATTAGCATGCACTCAAATGCAGCGGATGGTGCTTTAAGAACACTAGAGTATGAGGTAGAATTTGATGCAAAGCCACACATTTATACCGATGTTAGCCACACAATAGTAGGAGCAGGAAATATTGATACAGGGATTAGACCTATAAGCGAGGGTGGCTGGACACCAGCAAGAATCACTGTAACAGGTACAAATGTTACAGTGTCAGGATACACAGAGTACAACGAATTCACTGGGTACTTTGCAGTATCGGGCGCAGTAACAAACCTTGTAATTGATTCAGATACTTATACAGCAACTACAAATGGACAAAATAAAAACAATCTAATGAGAAACTTAGACTACACGATCTACGTGGGACCGGGAAGAACATACTTTGCGGTAAGTGGAGCAAGTAATATCGAAGTTACATGGAGCAATAGGTGGTAAAGGAATGTTATTAATAAAAATTACAGAGAGCGATGGAAGTGATCCAGTCATTCTCCACGGTACAGAGTCAAGAGAGTATTCAAAGTCTCTTAACTCTCCTGATGAGGGGTTAACTTTTGAAATCTCTAAAAATGATCCCAAGGCTGATGTTGTTAACCCATATAATGAGACTAGCTATACGCGCTTTTGGGAAGTATGGGAAACATCTACCAATACAAGGCTTAACTTCGGACCTATTACTAGCATAGAAGATCAGGGGCAGAACTATCGAGTTACAGGCTCAGGTAGGTCTGCCCTGTTGTCTGACCATTTTCAAACATTAAAGACCTTCTATGGAAGAATTGATTCTATTGTAGATGAAATTAGATTTGAAAATATAGCAACCTCACCATCTACTGTAACACTTGTTAACAACATGGATGAGGATGACACGGATAACGCTCAGTTCTTTCCTATGGCTAACATCAATAGTAAGTATTGGAATCTTAGTAAGCGGTCTAAGGACTTTGCTATTGATGATGAAACAAACTATATTCCACTAGGTAAGATAGAGCCACCAAGAACATTCAGTACCACATCACAGTATTGGACAGGCATGAGCCACAACGATGCCCTGTGGTTAGACTTCGGAGATACCTACCAGATCGATAAGATCAAGGTACTCTTTCCGTGGTGGGGCGGGCCGCAGAGATTATCAAACCGAACCTATGACTTTAGAATTAGATATGCTACAGATACTCCTACATATGACTTCCAAGGTAGGGACGCATCGGAGCCCGTTGAATTGTGGGATTCCAACGACCAGTTTGGAGAAAATAGAATTGTAACTGTGCCCTCACGTCCTATGACTTGGTATATAGGTGCTACATTAAGTGGTACTGGTACAGAATTAAATACATTCTACATGCAGCCACATAGAACTACACCACTAGAGTTTAGGTATCTACAGGTAGCCATTCAAGATGTACATGCTTGGTATGGTACTGAGTTTGATAGACAGCCATCCCACGATGGCTTTGACTTTCAATGCGATCCATACTACGAGCCGGGGGATGACTCATACTTTGGTAACACTATTGGTACAATGACGTATCGAAAGAATGGCAATCTAAAGAAGAGATTCATACCGGATGAGGTAATCAAGCCCTCCAACGACTGCCATGCATCGATTGTGGAAATTGGGGCATATAAGCAGATCGTTGAGAAGCGATCAGTTAAGCCTCTAGCCTTACAGCGTATCGATAACAACAACAGACAGATAACTTACTCCCGTGTACCTGATGCATCTGAAATGAAGCGTCATACCTACGACGGTAAGGTATATCGTAAGTTTGAGCCGGGAACATTCTTTAGAAAGTTTACTATAGACTGGGCCTCTGCTAACAATACATTCACCAAGTTTTATAAGGACGATTGTGATGATTGCTATTCAGCAGGATTTAGTTTCGGTGTTGTAGATGATGATAACTCCTTGATCTACAGAAGTGATAGTGCTTCTGGCACTAGTTCAGTACGAGGTAAACAAAATACTAAGCATATAATCACACGCGGTACTTCTGATGTGGAAGTTACTCTAGTGGATGCATGGAAAGGCAAGACTGATCCTCTATCATGGGGCGGTTCCTATTCCTACACAGAGAAAACTGGGGATTACTTTGTTGTTCACTTTAGAGGGCAATCCTTTAAATGGTATGCTACGATTCCTGCAAACAAGACAGGAGCAACAGTTAAAATAGAGAAGAGAATTAAAGCACTAGGCCAAAGACAAGGCTACGGATCGATAGCTGCTAACTTTTGGGGCGTATGGGAAACACTTGAAGCCTCCCTTACGTTGCCTAATGACATAAGTAATGAAGTTGTTTATGAAATCCCTTACGGAAGTAGCGAGTTACTTGCTAATAGAGTCTATGAAATCAGAATTACACTCCTTGACGATAACTATGCTTCCGTGGATTCAATAGAGGGCTATTGGTCAGCCTCATTCACTGAGTATAACGAAGACAGTAACAGAATTAGACTAAGTAAGCCGGATAAATTTACTCAAATTTATAACAAGAAGTTTTCTGGTGGTTCCATGTACAAATGGAATACAAAGGGAGCAAGTGCTTCTATCCAGTTTGAGGGGGATAGAATAATTATTGCTTCGGCTAAGGGAAGAAATCACGGTAGGATACGTATACTTCTCTTCCAAGCGGTGGAGGGTTCATACGAGTATGATCCCGGTGAGTCTAACCATATCTATATTCCGGGTGGAAGTGCTAACGGTAGCCTAGAGGTCGATCTTGATACAGGGCAGGTAGGTCAAGAGTTTCCTAACTACATTGCCTTTGATAGCAATGATTATTTCACAGATGGTCTACCTTGGGGTAAATATACAGCACTCATCAGTCTACAAAACACTGATCAATATACTACAAGCAAGTATGAAACAGGATCAGATACATTCAAGTATCGATGCCAGTCCTGCGACCCTAAGACTGGTACACAACGAGAGATTAATAAGTATGTATACTTAGACTCTATCGGGGTGCATGAATTAGTAGGACTATCAGTTAACTTTGATCAAGAATCTCATCTAAATATACTACAGTCTGTTGCGGAGGCCATTCAAGTTGAGTGGGACGTATCAGAAAGTGGCTTGATGCTTGAACCTAGACTTGGAAGCGATACATACATTGCTCTACGAGAAGGTGAAAATACTCTGGTCAATTTCCAGATCGCTAACGACTTTAGTAAGGTAGCAACTAAACTTCTATCCTATGGTACAGCCATTGATGGTATTGATATGTTCTCTATCACTGAGGACAAGCGATCAAAGCGACTATTTGGTAGAACAATCACTAGACAAAACGACTTCCGTGATATTGGAAGTTATCAGCAACTAATTGGTTTATCAAGAACGGAATTAAAGAGAAGGAATAGACCGGAGAGAAGAATAACTGTAACTCATACAGCAACTAATCTTGACTTAGAGAGAGGGGACTCGTTTGTACTCTGGACGCGCAAGGCAGGGGAAATACGAGTGCGCATTCAAAATATACGAATCTCAGAATCCTCTTCTGGTAGAGTATATACAATGGAGTGTGTAGAATGGCCTCAGATAACCTAAACGAAGTAGGAAGATATATAAAGAACAGCGGGGATGCAGCAGAGCGGGCGCTTAAAAAGCAGAAGCCTACTCGTCCCTCTGTAGAAAGAACTAGGGATATATTCGATGCGGATATTCCATTTGAAATGTTTTTCACAGTGGAACCAACACAGAAGAGTGTATCCCTAGACTTAGAATTTAACAAACCTCCCCCGATGAGTGGGTGTAGAACAGGATCAGATGTTAAGCCGCACTGTGAGGAATTCACACTCCCTGCGGGTGATCATGAGATTCAACTATCACACGCTGCTAAAACAGGGAGCATAACGGTCTTTGTTAACGGAGCAACCTACTCCCCCTTACTGTGGGAAGTTATTTCTTATGGTGTTCTTGATGAGGAACCCGCATCTATCATGGTGTACCAGTTGCCATTGGAAACAAACACAGTCTCAGTTTGCTACATAGAGCCAGTAACTCTTTACTATACTGGAAGTGCGTTTGCTGAATTACTGGCCTCCAATGATTTTGGTTCAGGTGGAGCGGGACAATACCTTGCATTTTCATTTACAGGTGATAACCCCGGAGCAGGGTGGGCAGGGTATGGAAAAGTAGGTCCAGTAGAATATGGACCAGTAGATTATACTGGCGGAACTAACTACTCTAGTATTGAAGTAACTGCAAGCATGGTAATAAGAATTAATCTTGTCATGGGCTGGTCTACTGTTATTAGTAGGGCGACAGGAGCGACTGTAACAGTTAAAGTATGCATAGTACGTGGCTGTTCGGTTGTCCAAGAGTTAACAGAACAGGCTGTATTTCCCGGTGGTGGAAGTGGGTTAAGTGGATGGGTTAGTGGGTTAACACTAGACCGACACGATATAGAAGTTTTAGCCGGTGATAAAATTATGGTTAAAACAGTTTGTGGTACACAACTATCAGGAAATACTGGATTCTTAATTGGTGGCTACGAAGCAGGATCAAACGGTACATGGCTAAGAATCGGTAGAGGAACACATAACTTATTCCAAGGAATATGGACGGGACCTTAATGTATAATGATGGCATAAACCAAATAGGTAAGTACGTAGGAAAGACTGGTAAGAATGCTAACCGTGCGTTAAAGAAATCGGAACCCGATTACGCCGCTGATGAAATTGCCAGAGATATATTTGATCCCGTTGTATCTTATGTCATGTACTTTACTACGTCCCGTCCTAACCAATCTATTAAGGCTGATCTAAAATTTGAGTTACCTCCTCCTAATATTGGATTGGGTAAATGCTGCGGAGATTGCTACTGCTCTAAGTGTGAAATATTCTTCTTTGATGACTTTGATAGTCAGATAATACTGACAGAGTATCCTTACGTAGCGGGTACAGTAAGGGTCTTTGATGCTTACGGTAATACTAGCCTTGTAACTGAGACTGATCCCGATGCTGGTATTGTAGACTTAGGCTATGACCCTGATCCAAGCCCCACTAATAAAATCTACGTGTGCTATGTTTATAGATACGATGGTAACTGCACTACTAACGAACCTATACCAGAGGAACCGTGGGAACCGGGCTATGATCCTACAGATGGACAGGGCTATGCACAATCTGCTGCGCTAATTTACTCTACTATCAAGCAGAGTCTTGGACAGGCTAGAGCAGTTATACTATCAGATCATACTGAGGTATATGTATTTGCTCAGTCCCGTGTAGTGATAACAGGTGGGGATCGTCCATTTGCTGCACCACATACAACTGCTACATACACAGTACCCGATGCAATTGATAGAACGGGAGCAACAAATGCCGCAGATGATCTTCAATCGTGGATTAATAGTACAGTACCAGATGGATCGATCATTGACTTCGTTCATGCTGGTGGTATTTACAGGCTAGATGATGGATTATTATTTGAGGGTAGAAATAACTTAATTATACGTGGTAATTCAGATACTACACTAATAATGAATGGATCAGACGCAGAGACATTCTCTACGTTCTTGATGCGTAATTCTCATCACATAGCCATCGAGGGCTTCACAGTTAATGGTGCCTACTCTACCTTCCCTAATCAGGATGGAGAGTTGTCGCATTGCTTAGGTATCTCAGGATTCTTTAATGGGGGCGCATCAACATACATAGAAATGAAAGAGGTTATAGGGGATCACTTCTACGGTGACTTCGTGTACGTGGAAGGAAGTAATGGCGGGGCATTCCCACCAGCACAGTACATATGGGTACACCATAATGACTTTGATTACTGTGGTAGAAACGGATTCTCATTTATCAATGTTCAAGATGCTTGGTTCCAGTACAACACGGTAGACCATGTTGCTTATCATGCTATAGACTTTGAAGCAAACTTTGATGCAGAGGAAACTACAAGGATCATCATTGAGTTGAATGATTTTGGTAGTTATGGACACAGGGGCGGATTAATTGGGTACTTTGCGGCAGCATTCTCACCCAACAATCCTAGCGTATCTGAGTTAACAATCAGGAACAATACGGTTGCTGGTATCGCTGCTAATGGATACAACGGAGCGCCACTTGGGCTTCATTCAAAATTCTTAGGAACAAGCGGCAATCATTACACGTACATAATATTTACAGGTAACACATGCACACAGACAGTTTCAGGATCATCAATCATTTACTTTGATTACGTTGACCATGCGACTGTCACAGGCAACACACAACCGGGAGCAGGTACATTGGTAGGAGCAGCAAACTCTACAGACATTACATCTAACCCTAACCCATAAGGAGGAAAGGTATGGCAGCATCATATCCAACAGGATTAAAAATACTAATAGATGATGAGGACGTTACTAATTGGATATTTGGAACTGAGACATTTGAAATCAACGAATTGAATGAGCGCTTTAGGGACATTGATCTGTCTCCTTTTTGCGCTGATCCGGGTGAGCATAAGTTAGAAATAACTTGCGAAGAGGGTGTAGGTAGAGTCGAAGCCCGTGTGGAGATACAGTAATGAGCATAACATTTACCAATGAAGCAGAGAAGCGAAGACAAAGGGCGATACAAGAACAGCGTGCAAAGAAGGCACCTACTTGGGAGTTGCTAAAGACTTCAAGTCTAGTAGAAGCACTACAGTTTGCTAGAAAGCATGGCTGGGAGCATCAAGAAGTACAGGTCAAAGCATACCGTATAACTACAGAAGAGTTTGAGTATCATGTTGAACCTTGGGAGAAGGATTGTTCTTGTCCCAATCTTCTGTATTATGAAGATTACTTTGATGAGGGTCCTCATACTCATGAGGCAGATTAAGGAGAACTAAATGGCAAGGATTTTTTTCATTGGAGATAGTCCAACAGTCTCTACAGGCTTTGGACAAGTTAGCAAGCACCTATTAAAAAGGCTAGTAAAGTTGGGGCATGAAGTCCACGTACTAGGCATTAACTTCCACGGCGACCCATATGATAGAGAGGAGTTTCCCTATGATATCTGGCCCTGTGATAAAGGGTCAATGGATTTAGTGTATGGTTATGCCAAGATGTGGTACCTAACACAGAAGATAAGACCAGATGTAATATTCTTTTTGAATGATCCTTGGGTCATTGAGAAGTATTTTGAGTTTAGACCACATGACTTTCCAGATACTTACATAAAGTATTTAGCGTACTATCCTATTGATGCTGGTCCTCTAAAAGAGGGCTGGGCACAGATGCTTACAGATAGATTTGATGCACAGGTTTGTTATTCACACTTTGCAGAGAATGTTATTATTGAGGCCAATGGTGGAGTCAGGCCAGACAATCTGTACCAGATATATCATGGTGTAGATACAGACGATTTCTTCCCAGTACCTCAAACAGTAGCAAGAGCAGCACTAGGATTACCACAGGATGCATTCATTGTAGGCATGGTAGCAAGAAATCAATACCGAAAGAGATTTGATATCCTTGCTAAAGCATTCGATGAGTTTTCCAAGGACAAGCCAGATGCCAAGTTATACTTGCACACATCACTACATGATGTTGGATTTGATATCGTTGATATCTCAACGCAGTTTAACTTCAAGGGTAAGTTAATTCTTACCGAAGGTTTAGAGTTACCAGAGGGAGTACCGACACGGGCACTCAATATGATCTATAACTCTTTCGATGTTAATGCTTTAATCTCTCTAGGCGATGGCTTTGGACTACCTGTAGCAGAGAGCATGGCAGTAGGATGCCCGCAGATTGTATCAGATCATTCTTGTTTACGAGAGTTAGTTGATGGGCACGGTGGTCTTACTGTTAAAAATGCCGCATGGATACTCAATGTATCGGGTATTAATACATGGGGTGGAGTATCAGACGTAGATGATTTAGTAAAGAAACTAAATCTACTCTACACTAACAAAGACCTACGCTTAAAACTAGCGGAGGATGCTTACAACTACATACTCCAAGACAAGTTTAATTGGGATACAATCGCAAAACAATTTGATGAAATCATAGGTACGATGCTACATCTACTGCCGGTTAATAAGCGTGAACTCGCGTTCAGTAATTACTAAAGCGCCCTCAGACACCAGACTAGGGGATAAAACCGCTCTCCGTGGCTTCTAGGGGCCTTGTAGGGCACGTATGGGAGGTTAAAGGAATGGCTCTACCACACAGCAGAGACATATTTAAGTACCCAGCAAGATTCCAATTTGGACAGAACCCAAAGGGACCTTGTTTGGGAAGTAGCTGTTGCACAGATACTTGTATCCAAATGGTAGTAGAATACTATAAGGATAAAAGTTTTACACTCGATCAGGTTAGACGACAAGCACAGGGAGATACAAGATTTAATGAGGCTCCTTGCACAGGAATCAACCACATTGAAGTATTAAATGCTCTTGAAGGCTTTGGTATAAATCACTACAGGGTAGGTTTCGGTTCTAATACGAGTGATGTGTTAAACTATGTTGAAATAGGACCAGTTATTGTTGGCGTGCACTATGGATCATATCCAATTAGGGCACAAGCAGAAGTCGGGGGCAAGACAGATCATGGATTCAATGGTGCACATGCTGTCCTAGCAATAGGAAAGAGAGTACATGATGCACCAAAGGACAGACATAGAGATATCTTTGTACGTGATCCAGACCATAACTCACCAGCAAGACCAGAGAAGCCTGATTTTGACAGAATAAGAAGATCGCAGTTACAGAGAGCAATGGAAAATCTACCAAGATATACAGCTTTCTCTAACACATATATTTTATATCCAACAAGACGAAAGTCATTATAAGGAGGTGATGTTACGTGTCCAATATTTCATTATTTGGTTGGCTAGATAACATTCCATTTTGGAGAGATTTACCATATCCAACCAAGGGAGCTTTGCTACGAGCATTAAAGGCAGGACTATCAGTTACAGTAGGTATCTTACTTGCTGCTGTAACAGGAGGAATACTATTTCCTGCGGAGTTTAGTCCACTAGTGGTGCTTGTAGTAACATCAGTGCTTCAAGCACTGGATAAGTTCCTAAGAGAAAACGACTTAGAGAAGGAAATGAATGCTAATCCCATAGCGTTAACAGACTCTCCTAACGGAGAGTAGTCAAAAGGAAACTAGGGGAGGGTTAAAATCCTCCCCTAAATTTTTTTATTTTGACTTGAACTTCGGGTACCGATGTGCTATACTTTTTAATAGAGAATACGTAGTATTCTCTAGAGTAGCTACTATATAGTAGCAGTATATAGGGGGAGTTATAGAGGGGATTTTTTATCCCAGCATCAAAAGGAGGAGCGACTTGAAGTTCAACTAGCCCATAAGATAGTCTATGAATGTGCCCAAAGGGTCCGATGTACGGACTCAGGCCAACTGTACCAGATAGGAGTGTTAAATCAATGCCGTTCAGTGAAGAGCCAAGAACATACAAGGAAACTCGCACAAGAACCAGTAACCAATATGTAAAGTTTTCTCCCGATTATCGTATCACCCTACGAATTCTAGATACCAAGGCCCAAATGGTCTGGAAGCATTGGCTTCCTATGGCTAATGGTGGCAAGGGATTTGGTGTAGTTTGTGCCAATACCTCTAGCCAAGTAAGACCTTGCCCCGTTGAGCATCTAATTGCTACGCTCAACGATGACGACCCGCTTCTATCACAGATTAAGGCACGCCGAAGATTTATTGTGAATGTTCTGGATCGTACCCCACATACTGTTTGTGAAGCCTGTGAATCTACTACACCCGGTAAGAAGTGCATTAACTGCGGTGCCGATGTTAGTAAGAATGAATTCCACCCTCTCAACGTTGTAAAGATCATGGAGCAGGGTCCTAACCTGTTCAACAAGGGCCTCAACCCTATTGAAAAGATGTACCAAGAAGATCATGGTGTCGGTATCGATGGCTATGATCTAGTGTTCATGACTCAGGGAAACGGGCGCGATAGACAAATCGTTGCCAATCCTCTAAAGGTAGAACCACTACCGGAAGATGCATTCCTTGATGCAGAAGGTAATCAGCAGAAGTTATACGACCTGTCCCTGCTAGCAGAAGCAACTAGCGTTGACGAGATTAATATGTACCTAGAAGGTGCAACTATTTCAGAAGTTAACGAAGCAAAAGGCGTAACAAGCGCAGCAGTCTAAGCCCGAATTTCCCATAGGAGGACAACATGGCACTACAACATCTTATTAACCACATCTCTCTTGTTGTTGACAAGTCATCGAGCATGGACTACCACACAAACAAAGTGGTAGAGGTCTTTGATCGAGAGTTAAACGCTCTAAAGCAAAGAAGCGTTGACGCGCATCAGGAAACTCGTATATCTATTTACTTGTTTTCAGACCCGTCCGCATTGGAAGTGCTTACGTTCGATATGGACGTGATGCGTTTTACTTCCCTAAAGAGTTACTACAAGCCTTACGGTAACACAGCACTACTAGATGCTGTAGCCAAGAGCATTGAAGACCACAAGAAGCTTCCTGAATTATATGGCGATCATGCGTTCCTAACGTATGTTATCACAGATGGTCAGGAAAATAGAAGCAGGGAGCAAACTCCCGGCTCGCTTACCACGCTGCTAAATTCTCTAAAGGATAACTGGACTACAGCACTACTTGTTCCTGATCAGCAAGCAGTAAACGCTGCACTGCGATTTGGATTCAATGCAGGTAGTATCTCTACTTGGAATACAAACTCCAAGAACGCTGTTGAAGAGGTTGGAATTTCCTTTGCTTCCGCGACAACTAGTTACATGGCAATGCGCTCAACTGGTGTTAGAGGAACAAAGAACCTATTCGATCTTAATCCTGCTAACCTAAATGCCTCAACAGTTAATAAGACTCTAACAGAATTACCAACATCAGAGTATGAGGTTATCCCTGTTAGAATTTCAGGCCCAAAGATTGCAATCAAGGACTACGTTGAGTCTTGGACAAAGCAAAAGTATCGACTAGGTTCAGCTTACTACCAGCCAACTAAGCCGGTAGAAGTGCAGGACTACAAGAGAGTCATGCTTCAAGATGTAAGGAACGGTAAAGTGTATGAGGGTGTAGACGTTAGAAGAATTCTAGGTCTACCTGATTATACTGTAGAGATTAATCCTCTAAGCCACCCTGATTATCGTTTGTTTGTTCAGTCAACAAGTGTTAACAGAAACTTATTCCCCAATACTTTCCTTCTAATTAGACGCTAATGGATATCACTCAGGTCAAGGACAAGACTAGAACAGTCAAGGCTTTCAATGATCTTCTAGATGCTTTACGGATTGAATATCCTGAGGAAGCATGGACTGGTCGAGAGCAAGACGCTGTAAATGTCCTAATATCAATCGAAAAGGTACTTAAATGGTTGAGGTTAGATATAGACGATAATGGAGCAATCAAAGTCGCTGAGTAGGTGGCGCTTTGAATTGCAGTCCATAGGTAAAAAGCAGTGGGTTGTCTTCTACAGAGAAATGCTGGGAAGACAACCCACTTCCATACCTAGACTGTACAAAGCACTAAATCAATACGGATTCTGGCCTCTGTTTGAGGCTATAGTTGCAACGTCGGATAAAGAGTTTGATACTGATCCATTTAACTACGTCATAAAAGTGGCGCAGAACAAATGGAAAGAATCAGAAGAGCAAGACGTACAAGACGAGTCTTATATCTCTGAGATAGACGCTGCAAAAGATAGGAGTAAGAAAGCAAATGACGAGTTGGCTAAGAAGTTGGGCAAGATCAAATAAGATCGCAGTAATTGTAGGCATCTGGATAACCTTTGCACTAGCAGGGCTAGCAGCCGCGCTATTCCCGATATTATTCGTAGCATACGCTGCTATATTTGCTATAAGCGTGATTACTTTTATTATCTATGTATTTATAGACGTGTTTACAGAATGAGTAACTGGTTTACTAAGTTACTCCTTATGGGAGTACCTAAGGAAACTATTCCGCCCCCTACACCACCTGAGGATGGACCAAGGGTGGTTTATAAGGATACTCCCGTACCTGAACCTAGAAATCCTCTTACTCCACCAGAGCATCCCAAATATTGTGAACGCTGCGGTGATCAACTTGCTTTGTATAAACACACTAACTTCAATACGTTTACAAAGAAAGAGAACGTCGATTACTGGGTAGCCATTTGCCATGATAAGGCTCGATGGCCCTCTCTATATACTGAACACAGTAAGTTTAAGTTGATGCACGACGCTGATAAGTGGGTTAGAGTTAATGAAGGGTTCGATGAAGAAAACCATGTGAGGGTAAGATGAAATGGTATCAAAAACTACTTCTTATTGGAGTAGAGAAACCAAAGAAAGCACCACCAGTATATCCTGATCAACATTGGGAGATAGACTGTCCTAGGTTTTGTGTTGCTTGTAAGGGTGACATAAGCGTTAAACGATATTCAAAGTTTAATGAGCAGACAGGGGAGGAATATGTCTCTTCCTGTACTGCCCAGTGTATCAATCCAACTAAGCCACTGGATAATCCAGAGATAAAACATACCGATAAGATATGGAAATATGGGAGTGGTTGGTATGACACCCCTTTAGTTTCAGCGGGTGGCATCACCCGCTCCTCGGCCAACAAATCATTCACAAGTAGCAGCATACCATTCTTTACTACTACAACATACGATGAGGTCTAATGGATACAACTACATGGTTATGCGGACCACCACCCGCTACTGGACAGTTTCAACGATACCCGTCCAGATTTATGTTCAATCTAAAGAAGTTTTACCCGGAGTTTATCGATGACAATACACTCCATATGTTCTCAGGCTCTAGTGAGTTTGGAATCACCACTGACTTTCGTGCTGAGACTGGCGCTCAGATTATATCTGATTACGATAATCTACCTGTGGATAACGATACTTTCAGTAACGTACTTGCTGACCCTCCCTATGCAGATCATTGGCAGGGTCAATGGCACGGGGAATTACCAAAGCCTAAGCGAATACTTGGCGAGGCGGCTCGCACCGTAAAACCGGGGGGATTAATAGGCATCCTTCATATCATCATAGTACCAGCATACAAAGAATACGGAGTAAAGAGGATAGCACTTCATCCGGTTCTAACTGGCCCCAACAATGCTATCAGGGTGTTCAACGTATTCAAGAAGGAGGGGTAATGAATCTAATTCCATATAACGAAGAGTTTGAGCGAGCAGTTATCGTTGCTACTATCTCAGACCCACTCTTACTACCAAGGGTGCAACAAACAATCACAGCGGATGATTTCTTCAAGGCTCAGCACAAGGAAATCTTCTCTGTCATTGAGGACATAGGGGTAGACAACTTAGACTCCTTAACCGTACAGGATAAACTAGCATCCGATACCAAGGACTATTTCAAAGAGTTGGTAGAGGATCAAACTAAATACCTACCGGGGATGAGCAACGTCCTCTATTATGCTGATACGATTAAAGGTAAGAGCCAGTTACGTGCTGGCATTGAATTAGGTAGAGAGATTACTGCTCTATGCTATAATCCAGAGGCAGACTCAGATGAAACTCTGCGAGCATTAGAGGAACGTTTCTCCACATTCTTACAGCAAAAGATTCTTGACAACAAGATCGATTCTAGTGGTGAAGCCTTCAAGGATTTCATTTCTAACCTAGGTAAGAAAGCAGCCGATCCTAACGCAGTACGTTCAGGGTTCCAAGCCCTAGACCTTATGCTACACCGTCTAGAAGGGCTCCTAGTCCTCGCTGCCCGTCCGGGGATGGGTAAGACAGCATTCGCAATTAATATTGCACGCAATGTTGCAGAATATAGACCTGTTCTTTTCTTCTCACTAGAACAAACCCGTGAACAAATCTTTGAACGTATGCTAGCAGCAGAGTCAGAGATAGGGTTAGAAGATATCAGGACCGGAGCATTTGCCGCAAGTGAAAGAGACACATGGGAGATTGAAGCAGCCAACAAGAGATTGCAATCTATTATGGATCGCATCCATGTAGATGAGAAGGCAGAGGTTCCATCCTCCTACATATCAAGTGTAGCACGTCAGAAGAAGTATGAGTGGGGAGACATAGGGCTAATTGTAGTTGACTACCTCCACATCATGAAGTTGAATAACAAGAGTACAGTCGATGCTCTTGGTGATGCCACAAAGGAAATCAGGGCGCTAGGAAAAGAACTAGATTGCCCTGTATTACTGTTGGCTCAGTTATCTAGACAGAATGAGAACAGGAGCGAAGGGCGCAAGGCAAACAAGCGTCCAGAGTTATCTGATCTTAGATCATCAGGTGAGATTGAACAATCAGCAGACGTAGTTATCTTCCTCTACAGGGATAGTTACTACGGTCAGTCAGGCTTAGCCCCGGATGACGACTTAGTAGAGGTTATTGTAAAGAAGCACAGAAATGGTAGACAAGGTATAGCCACAATGAAATGGCTACCAAAGTTTGTAAAATTTAAGGACTACTAAGGGGGTCATCAATGTGGCAGGAGAATTTGTAGACTACGAGAGGGCACCGGGCTTCTGGTTCCTGTTTGAAATGGCTTTAGCTGTAGATATATGCAGACAACCCCTGCTTTCAGCAAAGTATGCAGAATATTTTGCTTACATAGGGGGCAGGGAAGACATATACAAGACGATGGATGAGGGATTACAAATTTATGAAATGGTAAATAGCAGAAAGAAATATACAGGATGGTATTAAATGGGTAGAATGGTTAATAGCAAGAGGAAATTTGTATGTAGTGCATGCAATGGCGTTCAAATGGTTTGGGAAGGCAAGTGCAGATCATGTAATGCTGTAGCTACGTTAGAAGAGGTAGCAATAAGTGCACCAAGAGTTAGATCAACGGCAACCGATGAGCAGAGAAGACTTAGACGTAGGGCTAAAGACTCTGAGCGTGGAATTGCTAAAAGAATGGTGGCGGCAGATGGACCTGATCCATCGTTCAATAAAATTGCTTCCTCCACCGGAAGAATTGGACACATTACGGGTCTTAGAGTTGACGCTGTTAGCAGAACTTACGTCACTGAGAACAAGAATCGAAAGATGCCAACGTGGTTAATAGAGGCATGGGTACTGATAAATCAACGTGGTCAAGACTTTAATAAGCACGTCCTACTTCATGTTGATCCACCGAATATGCCAAGAGACTATCCTTCGCAAGGTCTAAAGAAGAAACTGGATACTATGGCGATCATAACACAAACACGCCATGAAAATTTAATTATTAAGGAGAAGGCTTTAGGTGAGTTAGAGAGAATATTATTCTCAGAAGTCAATATAGAGGCAAAACTCCAACAAGCCCAAGGTATCTTTAACTACGACGAATTGGACAAGTCATCTTGAAGTTCATCTAGCCAACATGATATGGTATTGTTAGACGGATAGGCCCCCTTGATAGGCGGGCTTAGGGCTTCCTTTTTACCTCATGAATGGGGTTTCACTATATGCGCGGTTCCGTTGTAAACAAGATGCATAATTACACGGAGGTTCTATGCTTATTGGCGAAGTTTTTTGGGATGAGTTTATTAGATGGGCAGTACCGTTTGCAAAAGTAAAGCCTGATGCTGATATCTATGATGTTTTTGCTTGGATTAGAGAGCATCAGCAAGGGGCTTCGCCTTACTCTGAGTCTTTTCTTGCAAAGATAGATGCAGAGATAGAACGTGAGTTAGGCCCGTGGACATAGACACGATATATGCAGAGATAAACGGTTACTACTACCAACTGGAAAAACTACCAGAAGGTGAGCATCTAATTGATAGGTACAAGCAAGTAGTAGCAATCATGTTACGAGTAGCACATATCAGATCGGAGTTTGCATTTAGGGAAGTATTAGGCGTGGCTGATGCACCAGAAAAGAAATTCCGCACGATGGTTCTTGATCCATTCATTGAGCGCTTACAGGAGTTAGCCCGCTATGAATCAAGAGCAATCACTGCCAAGGAAATTGAAGCAAAGATGGAGAGATAGTGAGCGACGAGTTATTCGCAAGCATCAACGGTTTTCTAGCCGGTAACAAAGAGGAAGAGCGCATCCTAAGTGAGGATGAAGTCGAGACTCTTATCCTAAGCCTTGCATCTGCAAGAGGAATTGAAGGCTTCGAAGAAGAGGAAGCATTTAAACTTGTGAAGTGGGCAGAGAATATCCGCATAGGTGAGGCTCTTCTTGACCTAACCTTAAAGGGATTAACCACTGCTGACTGGGATAAAGAGGTAGATGAGCCTAGATTCAAGGCTACTGACCTAGGTAGAGAGATTACACAGAAGGAGAACACCCGTGGGCTTAACTAACATGACGTATACCGATGACTCCGTACTTGTTTCTGTAACATGGAGAGGAGCATTGACTACGGCTTTTGTTTACCACAACCTAACAGGTATCTATGCCAAGGGGCATGCAAAGCATTTCGAAGAAGATCAGTACAGCCAAACTGTAGGCTCTGATCTTGCAGTCGCGCGAGCAAAGTCTCGGCTATACAGTAAGATTAGCAAGCATATTGCTAAGAATCCCATTGAGTCAATCGAGGACGTGATTTAACTTGCCAACAGATCATCAAAGCAGACTAGCGGAGAAGATTTATAAGCGACAGTGGAAACTAATGAATCGGGCGGGACAATTAGGGAGGCAGGGTGTGCATGGACCAGCAGAACAAAGTGAAAAGCGTCTACTCCGCACTACTAAAACGAAGGCGACACCTAAGAGTCATCGGCTTAAATAAGAGGAAGGTATGAAGAATTACGCTACTGATACTAGGGAGGGACGTTCAATTGTAATGAACCCTAACGAGGTTTGGGTATGCATGGTTCTTATTGAATTGTACGTTGCAAACCCCGGTGGATTTACAAATCTATTTGATATGATAGGTGTTCCCCCTGAGTGGTATCCTGACCCGGTAGAAGCACAGAATTTCTGGCACAGGTTAGATAACCTTGTAGGAGTTGGCCTAGAGGAAGGACCAGTGAATTGAAGATAAAATTTTGGGAGGAAAAACTCCCCAAGTTTTGTTATGTTCATGGCTGTGAGTTAATCATGAAAGAGGTTAAGTGGAGAAATCCACGCTTTGATAAAAATACAGGTCAGGGCTACGAAGAACGAGCAAACGTCCTATATTGTCCCATCTTAAAGAAGCATAACGAATACTATGACGAGGATATTCTAGTAGGGAAGCCTTGGAAGGTCCCGGTAAAGGCGAATTGTGAATGAGAACACCTATAGCACACACAGAAACATACCCTGATGCTGCCACGTTAAAGGTAGGACTGTCAGAGAAGTATCCAGATAAGGTATTTCAGGTACGTAAGCGCAAGAATGGTTTTACCATAGTTGAGCGTACATTTCCGGCAAACAAGCCAGAAGTTACTGAACGTCGAAGGAGCAAAAAGCGTGGCATATCTTTCTAACACTACTTATAACCGTATTGCAAAGACCCCTGAGCGCGCTAAGTTAATTCTTATCAATAGCAAAGGTGAATCTTCCACCGCAGGGGCTTTGATTAAACTGACCAAGACCAAGGGCAAGATTCATACTCGTTGGGAAACACTAGAGTCCAAGAACATTCATCCCTTCACTCATGTTGCTCTGGTCATTAACAATGTGAGCCAAGTTATCTCTGGCATCAAGCCGATCCAGAACGCTGAGTTTGGCTTCATTGATATTGATTACGAAGGTGACAATGAGTAGTAAATGGGGAGAAGAGCAGTACGAATTAGTACAGCTTGACTGGAAAGAAATACTCTGGCACGTTAACTTTTTAAAGGACTCTGCCATTAGATTTGAACCTAACAACACCGATGTTAGGACCTATGATGCATTATTAAAACAGGCATTAACAATAGTCAGTGTAATTATTCACGGCAAGGTTGATGCGGAGGTTTTACAATCGATTAGAAAGGCGTGATTATTTGATTAAGCATATCTCCTATAGTTATCTCCATCTTCTAGCCTGTCCCTTTGCTGCGTTCCTACGGTACGAAGCAGGGATCAAGGCTCCGATGAATGAGTACCTAGCACTAGGAAATGCTCTTCACAAGGCGTTAGAGGATGGACATAAGGCCGCTTCATTTGAGGGGTCTTATGTCCATTCTGTCTTTACGAAAGAGTTTAACAGGATCATCACAGATGACGAGGTATTTGTAGGCTACCCACAGAAAAAGAAACTAGAGGCAGCGGGAGCAGCCATGCTTGCTCTCTATACTGGACAGATTAAATCAGGCTCTATCTCCTCTACTCCATACAAGATAGAGGAAGGGTTTAAGATACCCTATAAGAACATTGTAATTGTTGGCCGCATAGATAAGGTAGAGTTTGATCAGGCAAGAGGCTACGATATCATTGACTATAAGTCAGGTAGCAGAGAACCTGATCCTTGGTTTCTACGTCACAACCTACAGTTAACAGCGTATGCATGGGCCTGTCAGGAATTATATGGGGAGTTACCCCGCAAGGTTATCTGGCATCACCTACGAAATGGTAAGAGACTAGAGACAGACAGAACCCAACAAGATATCGATCAACTAAAGAAGATGATCGATGCTGCTCTAAAGATGGAGCAACATAAGATACGCTACCGTGTCTTCCATGAAAAGATATGCGAATGGTGTGACTATGCTGGCGAAGGTAAAGAATGCGAAGACTATGACATTGAAGAGAGAATACTAAATGCTAAGAAGCCAAGAGCAGTGGGAGTTGATTCCGATAGAAAGGATTGAACCCTACTATAAGATAGCCCTAAAGGCGGCTAAGGAATCACCTTGTACACGTAGAAAGTATGGCGCGGTGATTGGATATGACTCTGATCCTATCATGGTTACTGGTACTAATGCTAGAGTTAGTGGGTGCTGCGATGGTTACTGTGTTCGTGATCGTGCTGGCGTCGTTAATGGTTCGCGTACTGAATTGGGCGCAGAAGTACACGCAGAACAAGCAGCCCTAATCAATGCCCCTAAGAGGGGAGAAGTATTTGTACTTGCTGGATGGCAGGTACAGAATGGCTTTGAGTTAACAGAGTTGAAAGGCACGGCTGTATATCCTTGTCTTGTATGTGCCCGCATGATTAAGTATGCAGGATATAGATGGGTACACATGAAGAATTTTGCAGGTAATCTAGATGTTTTTCACATTGATGATATCATTACAGCAAGGGAAATGGAGTTAGGTCCCCACTATGAATAACTTTGCAGACATTATCCCTGACCTTGGGATACAGTTAGGTATCTCTGACATTACCTATTTAGATGTAGCAATCAATCAATCGAGGTACTATGGCTACGAAGAAACAGCGGAGTGGTTCGAATACTGGAAGGAAAGGTTTGCACGATCCATCAGGGAGGAGTGGTATGTCGTGGGCGATCCCGAAGCTACCTTCGATCCCAACGGGTAATCGAATTGCTTTCTTTGGTCCAATGGCATCAGGTAAAACTTACTGCGCTGACTATCTTGAATCCCAGTATGGGTACCACAAGTTTACACTAGCAAGTAAGTTAAAGTCTATATGCTACGAGTTATATGGGATTCAAAGCAAGGACGGCGATGGCAGGAGAATGTACCAAGAAGTAGGTGATGCGTTAAGATCATTTGATAACGACGTATTCACCAAGTACACTCTGTCCTCTATCAATCAACGTTACTCTACTGAGAAGGTTGTTATTGATGACCTAAGATTACCAGCAGAGGCTACTTTGCTCAAAGAAGCAGGGTTTATTCTGGTGGGTATAAATACACCGTTTGATGTACGGCAGGAGAGGATCGACCGGCTCTATCCAAGCGTCCCACAAGGCCGACAGAGCCACGCTACGGAGGTTTCTTGGGAAGCGATACCGATGGACACCTCCGTCAATTCCTCTGGCCCAGCGGACCTCACAGATTTAGATGATTTAATGGCGTTCTATGACACAGATTAAGATTGTTTTAGTAGGCAGCAATTCCATTGCTCGTCAGCGTGTTGCACGCTACCTAATGTACGAGGGCTTCACTCGTATGCATATGCTAGAGGGAGCCAAGCGAGCATTCAAATTGTTCTATGGCCCATCGTTTAGAACTAACACAGTTGCACCACAGAAGAAGGTGGACCTCTATGATGCTGTGTACAAGGTACTACCCGATGCATTTTTAGAGTACCTAAATTACCGTGTAATAAGAAGCGGGAAGAATATTGTAGTACCAGATGCACGGTACGTTGATGAGGTTACATACCTTCATGATGAGTTAGGTTTTTGTATCGTAAGAGTCACTAGTGACTACAAGATGGTACGTCCGGGTAATGCTGTACGTGATGCGGGACCGGGAACAACTGTTCTTTATGAATCCTTTCTTCCATCCTTTAATGCTGCTAGTTACATGTACACACCTTACTACAGTGTCCATTGGTACGGAGACAAGGAAAAGGACAGGACAAGGGCCGCAGTAAAGCAAATGATAGACACCTTGAACCTCGGCTGGAAGTAGCGTACAATATTTGTGAACCCCATTCATTGGAGGTTCATCATGAGTAAAAGAAGTGCACACCTAACAAGGTTAACGATAGAAGGGATCAGCAGCTTCTCAGCATATAAAGGCGGGAGGCTTAACTATATCAGGGACTATGATCCTGACCCGACAATCAACGTTGACCTAACAGCAAAGATGGACGTAGAGCGGGCCATAAAAATCCTCTATGAAAGAGGGGAGTTAACCAAACAAGAAGTACAGATGCTTTTCTATGTAATGCTAGATGGTCGTCTATCAAGGCGGGATATAAGCAAAATGATCCAAGACCATGAAGGCTACTACGTAGACCAAAGAACCATCAGTAGAAGACTTGACTCAGCATACGGCAAGATATCAAAGTTTCTTGGCTATGAATACTCTGATGGCAGGGTCTTTAAGATGGTAGCAAAAGCATGGGGCAGACCTCATCCCTATATACTATCTGATGAGGAGATTGATAAGGTACAGACAGTTATGGAGCGTGTGTAATGCCTAGGGGACGGCCTAGAAAGTATCCTGTTGTAGAAGAGGAACAACCAAAGACAATTCAATGGCTCATAGCAGAGGTAGCGCACGAATACTGTGGCATACCCGGATGCACAACTAAGTTACACTTACAGGAAGCATCACAGATAATGGACACCCTAAAGGATAATGGGTTTCAGATAAAGGAGAATGGTTAATTTGGCACGCTGCGTAGTATGCGAGCGAGTTACTAGTGGTTCGCTAGAGTTTTGTAGAAAGCACTATAACGATTTCAAGGACGACATTGCTGATAAGAAGCCTTGGGTCCGTGTATTAAAGAATGAATCCCAAAGAGAGCGAAGACGAAACAATAAAGAGTACGATAACACATCATTAGATGCAATCATTGACGGAGAATATATGTCTTACCGGGATCGCTATTAAGAAGGGGAGATATTTAGTTGGAAGATTTCATACGTTGGAGCCAGTATCCAGAGATACTTAACCGACTACTAGAGTTAGATGCCTCGCGGTATACGCAAGGTGAAATGTCAAGCATTATTAGAAGTGAATATCCTGAGGAAGTCAAGAGACTACCAAGCAGGGACCAGATAAAGAATGCCCTAGCCTATGCACGGGGACGAGCAGAATACATTGGCAATCGCCCTCGCGCACAGATCATGCCTTACTATGACAAGTATAGATTAGAAATCGAGGGAGTGAATGTAGTTGAGAAGGATTATGCCCTTTTACAATCGATTCTTGAAAAGCCAAAGCGCAAGGTACTCGTACTATCAGACCTACACGTACCATTCACAAATGAATCGAAACTACAGAAGGCCATAGACCTTAACCGCTCCGCTGATATTGTTGTTATCGGTGGAGACTTTTTAGATATGTATGGGTGTTCAAGGCACCGAAAGAGGACCAATGTTCCACATGAAATTGAAGTTGATAACGGCATTCGCGTACTTGAATATCTCTCAGATGTGTTTCCTTGGGTGCGCATCATACGAGGCAATCATGATGCTCGCGCGATGAAGAAGGTACAAGATGTTGTACCCGCTGAGTTGCTATACCTATTTGATAACGAACCCCTAGACCTAATGGTCAAGCCATTCTCCAACGTGGAGTATCTTGGTAACTGGTGGACACAACTAGGTGATACAATCGTAGCACATGCAGAAAGAAGTAGCACAATAGAAGGTAGACCGGCAGTATTACTTGGTAATTATTTTGAAGAGAAGGGCTGGGCCAAGAGATTAAAGCTACCTGAGATACGTGTCTATGTACAGGCTCATACGCACCAAGTATCCGCTGTCTATAGAGAAGACAAAAAATACTTTGAGTGCGGAGCATTAGTAGACGACCAATCCACTGCCGCAGAATATGTGACAGACTCTACCGCTTTCATGCGACCACCCCTTCATGGTTGCGTGTCCTTGACACAGGTTAATGGTAGGACGGACTTCAACCAGAGCAGGGAGTATATCTTATAGTGGAGACATTCTTATTACTCATCGTGCTTGTGGGTGTAGTAATCCTATGGGCCTATGACAAGTACAAGTTAAGACAATACACCGACGAGTACAACCATTTCAGTGAAGTGTTTGAGCTGGTCATGGACGGACAGGAAGATGTGGTCAGGGTAGTGAACGTAAATGCGTCCTCCCTACGCAGCCTACAGGCCACCGTAGACAGGCAGGACAAGAACGTTGCGATCCTGAGTACCCTCGTAGAGTTACATGCTGAGACACTAAAGGTAGGGGCAGACTTACGAAGTAAGTTAGAGTCAACAGCAATTCTTGATCTGCCTGTAGAGGAATTAGTTGATGAAGATGTTAACGAAGATTGAAGACGAGAAGATACTTAAATTAGCACTACGATTAGGACAAAAAATAGCGCCTCTAGATGCAAACCTAGAGGCGCAGGTAATAGAGATCGTTGAGGTGCTTAGAGAAGCATTCGACATAGGCTACTGGTCAGGGTTTAATGAAGGTGATCGTGACGGATATGATCGTGGCTATAATGATGGACACGAAGACGGGTCTAGACAGTAGGAAGGGGAGCAATCAAACGATTGCTCCCCTCTTTTTTATTTACCCTGAGATTGCTAACGGGATTCCTGTTTCCCGTGAGGCAATTGCTACCTCAATAGTTTCATCGAAGAATGGCTCTAGGACTTCATAAGCCATCTTTGCTACGTCTTTATATGTTTCTAGTACATAGACAGGGACTTGGATTTCCTCACCATCAATCATCTTAGACTCGTACTTACGAGTACCATTCTCATTGACTGCTCGTAGGTCATTCCAAGCGATAATCACTTGGCCTATCCCCTCGCCCATGCGATCACCGGCAGGTCCCCGTAGCCAAGGACTATCAGGAGCCTCATCTTCAAGGTCAAACCTATTAAGTTGTGACTCTAGAGAATTGTAATCATCATAAGAGGTTCTATCGGCTACGTCACCATAGCCCGCATTATATAGGAAGTTGGTAATCAAACCATTGTTAGCGGCTACACCTAGATTGAATGCAGTTTGTGCTAGGATACAACCAGCCTTTGGTTGAAACTTATCCTCGATGTAGACGTTCTCCCCGAACCAAGTTTCACGAAGATGCTCAAAACCATTCTTCTCTAGAGCAGCATAGACCTCACGTAGGGTGATGGTCTTAGTCTCTAGTTTGATATCGTTCTCGGGATCAATAATAATCGAAGGCATTTACTTATCTCCTTTAAATATTATAAGATACATTATCCACATGATCAAACCTAATATCAATATCTCCATACGATCATCCTAAAATTTTGGGGGAGGAATTTCTCCAACTTTTTCCAAAGACATTGCTGCATCTATTAGGGCAGCATACCAAACAACGCGGGTAGGAAATAGCCCACGTTCATACTTGCTAACAGTAGATAGAGAAACACCAGCCATGTTAGCGAATTCTTGCTGGCTCATCCCATTTAAAAGGCGCGTACTCTTTAGTACGCTCATTGTATAGTTAAGGCTCTCTAATCCTGCGGCTTGGTGGTAGTTGGTTAGATCAAGTTTCCTCAAAAAGCACCAACCTCTGCTAGTTGCTCATCAATCTTCATGGAATCATACTCAGCAGATATGACGTAGATTACCTTCTTAAAATGGGGCTTCAAAACATCATAGGCCATATCTAGTACGTCTTTGTAAGTAGGAAGGGCATAGTTTCCATTTTCATCCCCCTTATCATTCCAATGAATGATAGTTTGAGCGCAGTTTCCAAACGTATGCCATTTACTGTCGGGAGGAACACCAAAGCGATTTAGCTGGTGGGATAGAGTATACTCATTAAGTCTTTCTATAAGCACATCGGAGTTATTGCTGGTACGGTAGATATGGGTGAGGACAGGGACTTCTTTGGCCTCAGTCTCTATATCCCACTCTGGTAGGAGATTGAGGTTGAGTGCTGCTTGCCCCAAAATACAAGCACCTACAATCTTACCCTTGGCTTTGCTACTATAATCCTGTAATAGCCACTCGCCCCGAAGGTGGGTGAAGCCATTCTCTTTAAGGGCTTCATAAACCTCCCTAACTGTTAGTTTGGTTAGGGAAGCCTCGTATACGTATACACCTTTACCATCGTAGCCGTACTTGATCTTCTTAGTAACCGTTTCCATATCAACTCCTATTGTAGTAGACGGACTTTTTTATTATCCGTGACAAACACTTTGAAAAACTTTACCATGCCATCTGTAACTTCACCAAAGCAAACAACATGGAATCTCCACGGTGGCATTGGATCAGGTGGCATGACAATTATATGTTCAGGATCATCGTAGATGCTAATATTGTCTTTACATTTTACACAGGTAACATAAGCCGGTGTAGTGATAAGTTGTATCTGAAACTGGTCATGTTCCCGAGTCATCAAATGTCCTAGTAGCAAGGCGCGTCTTATACGTTTCTGCGTTCTGGCGCTCTGCCTCTAGATCATTTTTGAGAAGGAGATTTTCTCGGTTTCTTTCCGTTAGTGCCTGTAATAATTGTATCGCCTCCTCGCCTAGGGGATTAGGTGTAAAGGACATAACCTCCTCTGGATTCATGTTGGCTTCCATAACAGCAGCCCTAGCCTTCTCGATTGCTAGACGCTGATTTATATACTCTAGTACATGGGGCACTGTCATAGACATTTTACGAGCATCCTGTGAAATCTTAGTTTCTACTAGGCGATCTTCATTACGGGCTGAAATACCAGAGATTGGTGCCATACGTAGTAGTTTTACACCTACTACCGGACTTCTCTGAGCAGATTCATCTTCTCTTATTAATTCAATTTCACCAAGACGCTCCAAACGATAGAGTGTCTGGTATACTTGTGAATAATTAAGACCCGTTTTACCTATTAGTTGATCAACTGTGATATTTACCTCTCTTTCCCCCGGAGACAGCAGAATTTCTCGTACCCTATCCTGCATTGCTCCCCGTAGAGAGTCCTTTGTAACCATAACCATTAGAGTTCCTTCAATTTGACTCTTCCTCTAGGCATTCGATCAATCCGCCCTGTCTGTAGGAGATAGGGCTCAATTTCACTCTCAATTGTCTTGGCATCGATACCAGTGACAGATGAGAGATAGTGAATTCCTACTGGACGATCAACTGGTAATGCTTCCATGTATTGATAATCACGGGTTGTAAATCCGTTTTTATCCACACCTAACGTATCAAATGCCTCCTGTGCTACTCTCATAGGCACGGTGGATAAACCACGCACTACTACGAAGTCAAAGACGAAGGCTAGATTGTTTAGTGCTACCCGTGGGTTAAGGCGGGAGCGTATCGCTAATTGGGTGACAACGCTAGTATCAATGGCAACACCTTTACGTTGTGCTGCCATAATAATGATTTGTTTGATTTCTCCGATAGTGTAACGCTCTAGATTGATAGCCCTAAAGCGTGATCGGAATGGAGCAGGTAAAGCACCCGGATTAGTGGTACAAGCAATAATCTTTGCCTTACCTGCATCCATTATGATATTGAGTGAGTCTGCTACCTGTGGGTCTAGGTTATGAGCCTCATCAATGATGATGGGCTTGTTAAAGTTAGGGAGGTTCTTGTTTATTGCCGCAGCATCATAAACGAGGGCTTTCTCTCCTGTTTCATAGCGTAGAATCTTTCCAAGAGAGGATTTACCTGTACCATACACACCACTGATGAGTATGTTTGGTAGCGAACGATTCTCGATGCGGGCAGCATTTACCATAACTAAGGCGATTTTCTTTGCCTTAGGTTGACCTATGTATTCGGAAAAATTTTGGGGACTGAAAATCTGCAAGTTTCCAGATGGAGACACGCATCTACTCCTTTATAATGGAGATAATCGTATCCCCATGCTCCTCTCGTATACAAAGATCACGCACAGAAACATCTTCACCCGTTAGATGTACTTTGTAGCCACCATCCTTTTTACACTTCCCCATATAAAAGCCTAGTTTGTACCCTACAAAGTTATCTGGAGAAGATACCTTTACAGGGGTATTTTCTTTTATGTTCAATTGATTGATGGGCTGATAACGTTTACTTCGATATGATGCACAATAGCCATAAATGACTTTATGTCAAAATCGAGTGTAGCCTCTGTAGGATCAACCTTATTAACTTCCTTAACGAGCATAATTGCCCGTACATCAGTATCGTTGGTAAATATGCTAGACTCGATAACATTGATACCCGTAGGATCAACACTATCGGCTAGAGGATTTTTAGTCTTAGCAAGAAACTTTTGAAGGTCGGTTCCGTAAATTACGGCAGCGGATTCCACAGTTTAGTCTCCTTCGATGGAATGATGATAACAGATTCGGGCGCAAAAGTCAACCGGAGATATTAACCTCTATAAGACGAAGTATATCCTCCTCTTCGGTACACTGGAATAGATCAACGTAGACCATTGTCTTTGCTAGAGCGATAACGTCCTCGACTCTCACATTGTTGAAAGCAGGATCGTCCTCGTTGATTTCATAGCGGAATTCTGGCGAGTTAAATTTCGCCGTAATTGTCTTCATTATCCCTCCCCCGTAATACTATGACGGGTATATTTTGCTTTCTAGCGCGTGTAACCATATCTTTTGTTCCAACGCTTGACTCTAGATCAGGGTGGAACGCGATAACTACGTCAGGATGACCTTCATCGATCATTTGTTGATTTCTAATAGGTCCAGCACCCTTTCCGTAGATGTTCCATTTGGCAGGAAATGACAAAAGAGAGACTTTGCGGGAAATAGCCCAATTACGAGCAAATGAATCCGCGCCTTTAGCCTCTCCCTCTATGATGACTGATATTAGCGAATTTTTGTGTAATTCGTCTAAAATTGACTCAATATACTTAAAATCTCGCCAATTCCTATCGCCAGAGACTAGGACCCTCATTTAGCAATGCCAAGTGCTTTAATCTCTTCCTTATGAGGGGTACAGACTAGCCACGTAGTCCGTGTTTCAGTATCCTCTATCAGCCAAGAGAAGTCATTATCGCACCCGTCAGCCTTAAAATAAGGCAGAAGGCTACTATCTACCTCACAAGGAGTGGCCTCATCTTCATCCTCGTCCTGAAAGTAAATCCTTTTCATTTTATTCTCCAACTAAATCTTTGGAGCCCACTTAGCAGCTTCCTCAGGTAATCCTGCTTTTGTTAGGTCCCTATATAAATTTGCCTTCCATTTAGGATCGATATCTACTGCGAATGACGGAATGTCCACGCATACATCAGTATACCTACAATTTTCACATGGACCTTTACTTTTAAATGCTGCATATGCAAATTGCTTTTTATCTTTAATACAACCTTGACACACAAACACAGAAAACTCCAATAGGGGAGAGCCGAAGCCCTCCCCTATCAATTGATACCTACTTGGACTTGCAACCAAGATAGGCGATATAGACGTTGATTGCCTCACGCTCAAAGTCAGAGAGTGTCATTCTCTCTTCTAGCATGATTGACAGGTCTTCCTGACCCGCTTCTGCTAGCATCTTTGATGCATTCTCCATCACTTGAACCTTGTGGATCAGTTTAGTGATGAGGGGGAATTGCTTGATGGAAACCGCTAGGGAATCCTCCACAACAGCGGAGAACGGCTCAGGAGCGGCGATAACCTCAGGAGTGGACTCAACCACTACCTCAGGAATTTCCTTCTCCTTAACGACCATTGATGCTCCCTTGGCGAGTTTGATCCCATAAGGAATCTTGTCGTTGGTTGAGCCTGTGCTAAAGGTGATCCTATTCTCCCTCTTTAGCGAGTGGAGAACATGGGTGAGATTGTGTGTGTCAGTAGAAGGCCATCCATTAGCCTTTAGTGCACGCGCAATGTCATTGGGAGATTGCCACACACTACCATCGGAAAGAAGAACCATAATCCTCTTCTTTAGCGATAGCTCTGCGATCATTCCCTTCTGATACTCTACGAAGAGCCTCTGAGCATCGACTAGGGGAACCTTTAGCGTGTAGTAAGCAGTACGACCAATGACACCGTTCTCACGGTACTCAATGCGCCTCGATAGGATTCCCTTATCTTCAAGGATTCCGATGACCCTTGTAATAATGGAATAGGTAGTGTTTAGTTCATCTGCGAGTTTGTGTGCAGATGTAACAAACTCTACGCCCTGAGGATACTTCTTGTAAAGACCCTCGATGATACGAGCCTGATTCTCTGCCGCATCAAAGAAGTTCTTCTTTGGAAGAAACTCATCCGTGTGGGCCATAGCAACCATTACTTCTTCTTCTCCACTATTAGGTGGTGCCCATTTCTACAGTAACTACAAAGGGTTGAAACACTAAACTTGGATAGCACCTCACTACACTTAGGAACACATTTGTCACAAGGACATTTAGTTGTTGTTTGCTTAGCCCAAACACCCATCGTAATAAGTATCTTGTGCCTTTCCAGTGTAGAAAAAATCAAAAAGGTCGGGACTTGACTTCTCTAAATTGCCGCATACATTACATAGGGCAATACGATTAGTCAGGTCTACGACCGTTTTTGCATCGACTGGATTGATCTTGATACAGTTTGAGCATACAGGAATCTTTGCGCCGTCATCCTCCGTGTAAAGGGCATTTGATACATGCCCGCATTTCATGGTGGGTTTACTTACCCGAAAATATCCCGAGTCATGCGTCTGCATGGCGCAAGTGTACCACGGATGGGACTACTCGTCAAGCGCAGAGTTTCTTAGACGACCCCGGATCGTCAAGATGAGCGTTTCTAGGCCCATTTCTTCGACGCCAGCCCGCTCCGCATCAAGGATAATTGATCTTAGCAGGGTATTAGGGATTTTAATTGCCTCCAATGAACCGTCATAAGGTTTATTCTCAGCAATAGCTTCCACAAGTGCTGAAAATCCATGCGCCATAAGGCGCATAACTTGTCCTAGTTGCTGCTCACCGACTGGAATACTTTGGGTATTATTCCATCCGTATATATCAGCAAGGGCTTCTGCGGCAGCAATTTGTCTACGTGCTTCGCTTAAACTCATAAAGCATATTCCTTACGATCTAGGCCATCATGCTTACCTGTCTCACAACGTAAGCATAAAGATGATTGCCTCTTTGTACCTCTAAAACATAAGCAAGTTTTACAGATACAATCTACAGCATGAAGTTTCAATTTCTTAGCCAATACTACCACTATTTTAGGTATCCTTTTAGCGAAATAAAAAAGGGACCACCCACCTCTCCCGTCACGCAAGAAGTGGATGATCCCTTAGGTTTAATCAACTGATATAGTTAAGAGAGAGGTTAATCTGGTTAAGCGGTAACTGCCGCCTCAGTATTAGGGGTTGCATCCTCGTTAGAGGTACTACCCTCCCCGGTAGTATTCGCGGCAGAAGCCATTGCAGTCTCAATTGCACTCTTGAGTTTAGCAAGTTCCACCGGGTCAATACCGGATAGGGTTTCAGGGTTAATCTCAGAAAGATTATCCACACGGAAAATCTTCTTGCGGGGACCGCGCCGCTTCGCAAAGCCCTGATCCATCTTGTAAGATGCAGTAGCGTCACGAACATACTTCGGAGTACGCGAAGAATTCTCCTCGACAGCACCACGAAGGAATTGCACGGCCCAAGCCGTAATCTGCTTGGCATCAGTATAAGGCTCTGGAGCCTGACCCTGAACCCAAGGATAAACGTCTAGGAAATCTAGACGCCGATTACGATGAGAAATGTCCTCAACGATCTGGTTAGGATCGTAGGGGGCAAGAACAGAGAAATTCTCTGCAATTACACCTTCCGATGTAACTACAAAGTTAGCCTGTCCACCGAAGAGGTTATAAACCCCCTGCCAAGCGGCAAGTAGAGCGTTACCACGCCCATCCTCAGTAGATACAGTAATTGACTCAGAACGCTCAGGAGCGGTCTGAACAGGAGTCTTAGCCATTTAATAAGGTTCCTTTCCTTTAGGCTAGACTAACCTATCTCTCTCAATCTATATTCAGTTGTTAAGGTGCGGAGTGTTTTAGCCACTCCCCGCGTCCCGGTGTCAGATTTTGTGACTGATTACTCAACCAATTCTCTGACCCGTGGTCCCTGTCCGCGAGGGGTCAGGGTTCGACCGCTAGGAGCATCCTAGGGCATAGGCGGCGAAGAGTCAACATCTATTTTCAAATCACGTTTATTGGTCAGCGTTTCTTTAAGGAATTTCATAACTCCAGATTTAGGTGCCATTGTTCACGCAATTCCTCCATCGAATTTCAATCGGGGCGCTGTTACCTAACGGCAATGGGGACAATATTACCACGTAATATACATTCTTTTGCTGCGCCGCGTAAATCATCCTAATTCATCGCGTAATATGAGGTGCAATGCACCGCGTAAGAAGGGCGATTCTTGCAATCATTCTTGCTATTTCATCTTTTCGCTTGACAAGTCAGACGATCCGTGCTACGCGCGGGGGCCTTATTAGGGGCTCACAGGGGCCATTTTATGCGGTAATATGCCCGAGCAATTTATGAGGCGTTTCTTACGATCTGCAAACCTGTGCCATTTTTTGCTTGACAAGTTACGGCGATCCGTGAGATAATACGAGTGTCGGAAACGCACGGGCAAATGACCCGGCAAAGAAAGAAATGGAGTAGAAATTGAATTCTCTGATCATCAATAGCAACCAGATCAAGTCCCGTCGCTATAATCTTGTTATTGATGGCAAGATTGTCGAGGAAATGCTGACGGCTAGGGAAGCCAATCTCTATCGGGATGAATATCGGGCAGAGGGATTTGCTGTAGATAAGGTCGAGGTCTTTAGCGTCACTAAGGGCATCGAAATTGTCGGTGAGAATGCGGTGGTCAATAGGGATGAGGTTGCTACAAGGGCAATCGGAACCCCTGAGGCTACTCCTAACAAAATCAATTACGATAGGTCCCGGCAGCGGGCTAAGAATAACGGAGCCAATAAGAAGCGTCATACCGATGGAATTCGGTACACCTCTTATGGTAGGGATAAGAATTCCACCCTCCATGCTGAATATCTTGCCAATCTTCGCAAGAATGGCTTTAGGGTCCACAATCTCCTGACCGATGAGGTTTGGATTGGCCTCCAGAAAGAAATCGTCCCTCGTATCGTCAATTACGTGAAGTTTGGCGGCAAGGTTGACGATCTGAATATCAAGTTCCTTGGAGCAGAGTAAAATGGATGATCTGGATTTCTCCTATCTTACCGAAGAATTTCATCACTTTAGGGTTGGTCCCAGCAGCACTTGGATTGTTGAGGGATTGGTTGCAGATTGGTGCAAGAATAATCCAATCCCTGAGAATTTCGATGAGAATGACTCTTGGCATTGGTCCATTGCAGAGATGCATAACCTCCACAATCAGTTGAAGGAAAGGAACAAGTAGTGGAAGGGTTTTGGGTAAAGCAACTGAATATCAGAAACCTTCATCTGGCTATTGCTTGTAATGATAACGTTGCAGAAGCCATGATGAAGAGAAGCAAGAAGAAGTGGAGTATCAATTTCGATAGCCTTAGCGGTCAATTCTTCTTTACCCTTAGGATCAAGACAATTTTCATCAATGTGGATTGGACGTAGAAATGGCAACTCGTCGTGGTGATAATATTCCTGATGTGAGCGAATACGCTCATTGGAATGAAGAGGCTTATTCCATGTGGTATGCGGAAAACCGCTACGATATGGAACACGCTGATGAAATCATTGAAGATGATTGGGATGATCAGGATCGTAATTACTACGAGCCTGAGCCCGATATCGAGATGGAGTTTGATACAGAAGAAGAAGCCCAAGCATTCTTTGATCGTCCTCAGGATTGGGGTTACTCAATTCCTGTGCATTCAATGTCAATGAGGTACTACGAATACAAGAATAAGTGGGAAGTCGAAGGCTTTACCAAAGAACTTGGTGAGAAGGCAGTCGAAATCAATAGAAAGAGAAGGATGCGCGATGGATAATTGCAATGCCTATTTCGATGGCATGTTTGCTGGTTTCATGTGCATGAGAAAGAAAGAGCATGGTGGTAAGTTTCATCTTTGGTTTATCAAGGGGCAGGGAAACAACAGCCACAATAGAATTTACTGGACTGACGAGAAAAACTCTTGGAAGTCAATGTACAGAAAGGCTAAGTAAAATGGCTACCATGCCGGAATACCTCAATGTTGAGAAGTACGTTGCAGAAATTCTCAACTATGAGCATGTTATCGAAGCAACCCGTGAATTGATCACGGTCATCAATCAAGATACGGAGGAAAATCTCCCCATCAAAGAAATTAAGTCCCTTCGTAATAAGTACGGAACTGGTTGGACAGTTTGGGCTATTATGGATAATGGCAATCCCTATAAGTATGCAATGTATATCACCGAAGATGGTCAGATCATTGCGGATGGGTTTTAAAGATGGATTTGGATACAGATCACAGAAGCACTTGGAGTCATCAAATTCAAGCAACTAGTTATGGAGCGGCTGTAGATACAGCAATTCTTGTACTAGGCAAGCAACTAAATAAGCATATTGTACCTGATGAGGTTTGTGCTGTTGGTCCTTTTCCTATCACAATGCGCGAGGGCGCAGTAAATCGCTATAACAATTTCGATGGTGTTTGGGACGTTACAATTAGGTGGTATTAGATGTTGGATAAGAAAGACGTTCTCACTACAATCCATCGTACACTTAGGGATCACACCCCTCGTCCACAATTCCCTGAGTTTTCCCAACACTTTGCAGAGGGTTCTGAAAGTAGTTTCATCACAATTCTTTGTAATTGCAGCGATATGGAGGATATGCATCCAGACGTTTATCGTGAGCATCTAGCAGCAGAATTGTTCCGGGCAATGGATGAATTGGAGCAGGATACAAATGAGTAACATTAGCCAAGAGCATTGGGAAGACGTTATCCCTGATCCTAATGAGGATGGGGTTGAGGCTTATCTGAGTTTTTACGATAGGCTCCATAAATTCACCCCCGGTGAGCGTATCGATAGTAGATACGGTTCATATTATCAGTGCACATACACTCTACATAGAAGGGATGGAACGCCATACGTTTGTAATGGCTCTAGTCACGACTCAATGCATGAGCCTATGGATTGCTGTCATTGTAAGCATGGAGTTTATCTTCATACTTCTTATGATATTCCATGTGGAAGATGTGAAATGGAGTCGTCTTTTGACGGGCCTTGGGATGACGACGAGTAATATGCCCCAACTTATCAAAGAGTGGGAAAAGAAACTAAAGGGGTTAGATGAAGAAGAATTCCTAGCAGCCCTAGTTGCTTTTGAAGTCGAGAAAGCCCGCAGGATGCGGGAATTGATGGAGGAAACGAAAAATGCCGAGTAATACGGTTGCTGATCTAGAGTTGGCTCTGTCTGGTAAGGGATATCACTGGATTAAAACATACGATCAAGAGAAGGGTATCTGTGTTGTAAAAGCAACGCGCGATATTGGGGGATCAACAATCGTTTCAAAGAATTCTTCTAGGTCAAGTCTTTGGTCCGCTTATAAGAGGGCTCTAGAGTTGACTTTGGAGCAACTAAATGACTACGAGAAAGCCGCAGGAAAGACCTTCTGAAATGGCTGGTGAAGATAGTCACCTAGAGTCTGATTACGAAGATAGGTTTATCGCTGATACAGATATTGACGAGGAGATTGATGAAGATATCGACTGGGATGGTGGTCCAGTAGATTTCACCGAAGAGTGGTTTTAGTTAGTTCCTAAGTTCATCCATAGCACACTTCACAAATATTTGCTTTATCCTAGTGAAGTGTGCTAAAATGAGGCTAGGAACCTCAGGTGGAAAAAAAGAGAGCAGTGTGATATCGCACGTTTTTCCATCTAAGTAACATGATGATTGCGGCTATAAAAGGGGCGATACTTTTATAGTACCTATATCGTCCATATCATGTTATCCTCCGTGACGGCTCCGGTTATCCGTCGCTAAAATTCTATGGCCCCTTAGCTCAATGGTTAGAGCATTTGTCTTATACACAAACGGTTCTAGGTTCGAATCCTAGAGGGGCTACCAAATAAATTGGGACTGTGTATCGGTTATTGCTGGGGCAATAACCTTCGGGACCTCCCGTCCGCTCCAACAAAGAGTCACAGATAAGTTGTGAGCATCCGAAAGAAAATGGAGTGATAATCTTGGCAAACTTCAAGAGAAAGAAGAAGAAGCAATACTGGCATGTAACTTGTTGCCGTGGTGAAGCAACAAGAATGGGAGGAAACTCGCGGGATAGGTTCCCTGATAAGATGTACCGTCAACCTCAAATGTATGTTTACAATGAACGTGACCCTGAGAGATACATTCATCAGAAAGTGAAGTACGAATGAAATTCAAAGTCTCTGATATCAATGATGACGATCCTGAGATTTGGGTAAGTGTATTCGGGCGCAAGATAAAGACTGCTGCCGATGCATTTGAATTTCTCTATGAGCATCCAAACGCTTATGATCACGATGATCAAAATGAATGGGATAAACTCACACTAAAGGATCGCTGGTCTGAGTCTCATGGTCAATTCATTGAACACATGACTCTTAGTGTAAGTAAAAAGGGTGTTTGGCTAGAGACTGGTCCTATCTATTGGGAAGATCAATTCCCTGATATGTACAAGCCTAGATGGCACACCAATATGCACGATATCCGTCTTGATGTTGGTGCAAAGACCTTTGAGAAGGCTCTCATTAAACTGGCAAAGAAAGTGAGAAAGTATTACGGTGACTATTAAATATTACAAAGTCGGTGGCGCAGTAAGAGATGAAATCCTTGGTGTTAGGTCCAAGGATATTGATTTCGCAGTCGAGGCAGATAGTTACGAGGAAATGCGTGACGATCTTCTCAGTAAGGGCTCAATCATTTGGCAGGAGCGCCCTGAATTCTTTGCAATCAGGGCTAAGCATCCAGATTTTGGCCCGGTAGATTTTACCCTATGCAGAAAGGAAGGGTTCTACTCCGATAATAGGCATCCCGATAGCGTTGAGATTGGTACGATCTATGATGATCTTGCCCGTCGTGACTTTACAGTCAATGCTATTGCTCTGGATTTTACTGAGACTTCCTCAACAACATTGATTGATCCTCATGGTGGCGTAATCGACATTTCTAAGAATTTGCTTAGGTGTGTTGGTTCTCCTGAGGAAAGATTTACTGAGGACCCTCTAAGAATTCTACGTGCAGTTAGATTTCATATTGTGCGCGGGTTTGATCTGGACTTTGATCTAGAGGTAAGTCTTAGTTCTTTCCCTCTAATTGATGGCTTGAAGAAAATCCCTCTAGAGAGAATTTACGAGGAACTAAACAAGTGCTTTGCTCATGATACTTGGAACACGCTAATGTTCCTTGATAAGCATGAGTACCTGAAAGATGTAATCTTCCTAGAAATGGGTCTGAAACTGGCCCCAAGAATTAATGGTGACTAATGGTACACGTAGCATTTAGATCAGCAGAAACAGGTCGCTATCTATTCCATGTAAAATGGCCCGAAGATGAATGGGCTAAGATCGAAGCAGCAGCAGCAGTTATGGGTATCTCTGTTGAAGAGTTTGTCCATCAGGCTATTGATGCGTATGCAAAGAAAGTTTTAGGTGACAGTTGGCAACTAGAAACTCCGTCTACCTAAAGAACATCAAATCTGATATTGCTATACAGGCAAGAGTAAAAGCTACTCTGCCTAAAGCAGTAGCAGAGGCAACTGGTATCCCTGAACATAGTCCTGACTCCCATAAGGGTGTCAATATGACAGGGAGTGGTGCAAGAGCATTCACTGGTGGTATCTGTGATCGTTGCGGGTACCAGTCTAAGAAGTGGATCAAGAATGATCGTTGTATGTCCAAAGTGGATTGCATGTATCGTTCTACCCATCCTGAGACTAATGTGCTACCTTACTGGTATCAGTACGGGGAACACATTCCGATGATGCTTGCAGAGAAGATGGAAGAGTCTAATAAATCTCAGGCTTGGACAGCCGAAGAGATTGACAATCAGATCGAGTACATCACAGAAAGGTTTGATCTAAATGGATGAAGAAATCTGCACCCATGATGGTATCGAGGATGCAAGTGATTGTCCTCATGCAACACAAGTAGAGTTTGCATTGGAGGATGCTGATATTAGTAATCCTCCTGATGAGGTAACTTGGTATCCAATCAATGATCCTAGTGCTAGTTGGAACCTACCGAAATGAAAGAGAAATTTAAACTAGCCACCTATCAAATCTCAATTACTGCCCCTATCTCTTGGAATGATGAGCAAGCAGAGCATATTCTCAATCAACTAGAGGCTAGGGCCATAGATGAGCAAATCGAAAGTCTACTAGTAGCTACAATCAATGATCTTGATGGTGGCGATATGCTAGAAGTTATGTGGTCTGCTTCATGAGTAGGTACCGCGATCCGTTTGATGTTGCGAAGAAGATAGCGGGTAAGACTGATCCTCAGGTTACTCGTTATCTTCATAGCAGCGTTATTCTAGACAGAAATGGGAGAATTATTGGAACTGGTGTAAATCATTATGATGGCAAGGTAATCACAGCAGATGATACTGGCTTGCCCCTTGATAAAAGCATCCATAGTGAAGTCCATGCACTAACAAAGGTAGGTGTAAGGAAGCTACAGGGCGCAACAATCATCAACTATAGTAAGACAAACGTAGCAAGTAATCTATCGTATCCTTGCCCAAACTGCTATGCAGTATTGAAGAAGTTGGGCTTTAGGAAACTATTCTATTCGATCCGTAGTGATCTAAACAACACAGTATGGAATGAGGAAAAATTCTAATGGCTAATCCGTGTGGTACGTCTTTCGGTCACGATGGTTGTGGCTTTACCTTTACTGATAGCAATAAGGGTAAGGAATTCCGCAAGGAAGTCCCCAACAGCAAGGATAAGAAGGAAGAGAAGAAGGAAGAGAAGAAGTAATGACTGACACAGATGTAATGGACAGCCTAGAGGGTATGTCCAAGTATCTCGTAGTTTTGGATAATGGTCAGTCCAATATTTATTGGGCAGATCATTATATCCACGCTATGGAACAGTCAGATAATGCAAATCCAGATAACGCAGTAGTTGGAGTCTACGTTCTAACTCTGGTTTATCCCTACCCAGCAGCCGCAGGAAGGCAGTAACAATGGAAGACCTTCATATCGTTAGGTATTGCGCAGAGGAGTGCGTTAGGCAGGGAAAGTCTGATCCTATGTCTACGTATGATATGTGTAATGCTTGGGATTACGCTCAGAAGATTAGTCAGCATTGTGTGAATTGTCTGCCATTTGCAGAGCCGCATGATGTGAAGTACGAGAAGATTAATCTGGATTTTATCGAGCATCTTGGTTCTCTGGTTGAGCCTAAGATGAATAAGAAGGGATTTCGTACTATCCCAATTGGTATCCGTAGTGGATATGGTTGGATTGAGAAGGCCGCTTGGGAAAGGGTTCCTGAGTTGCTTACTGAACTTATTGCAGCATACTACGAGGACAGGCTGATGAATATGCAGACCAATCCTCTTAGTAAGAATGCTAATGATGAGTTCTATTTTCACTATGAGGAAATCCATCCATTTCGGGATGGAAATGGTAGAACTGGAAAGATTTTGTACAATTATCTGAATGGTACGCTAGACAATCCTATCATGCCTCCGAATTTTTGGGGAAGTAGTAATCCCTGAAAGGATAATCTATTGACAATTTCACTACAACAGTTGATGAAACGTGATAAGCAAATATGTCACGTATGCGAGAAACGAGTAGAAAGACTATCCGAAGCCTCGCGTGATCATAAAACCCCAAAGAAGTATGGGGGCACCAATAATCCTGAAAATCTAGCACTAGCACATAAATGGTGTAACAAAGAAAAGGGTCATAAGATATTCCGTGCAGAACAGCATGGAACAGGATGGGTTGTAGTATCCCCTGATGGAGATATAGCATCAGATGAATATGAAACACACGTAGAAGCATTTGAAATTGCACAAGCCATGAACGGAGATAAGATGTACATGGATGACAATTACGGAAGTAAGGGAGCCTATGAGCAGGGATCGGATATTATCATCATCCGTAGAGCATCGGATAATCCAATGTAGGAGCGTTTACGGTAAGAAAGAGGAGTGTAATCAGATAGATGGGTCCGCAAGAATAAAAGAGGCCCGTGGTCTACAAAAGATGCACTTCAATAGCCACCTAGAAATGCTCTATCATCACGAAATGTATGAGTTGTGGAGTGAGTGGGAAGTCTTTGAGGATGAGTTTACCCTTCTTGGGTATGATAGTGATCATAATATTATCTATAGTTACAAGGTAATTATGGAATGAGTGCACTCACAATTGTACTCTTTGTAATTGCTATCACTCTTTCAGTATATCTAGCAGCCATATACTTTGATGGATACATGGAGAGAAGGCGCGCAAGAAAGAGGAACCCTAAAAGGTGGTAGACAAACACGCAGACAGTAGAGATAAGAAGAAGCACAAAGAACGCTACGGTATGCAGGTAAGCAATCGTAGCATCAAAACAGTGATCCTAGTAGAGTTAGGCAAGAAGAAGAAAAGGAAGAAGAAGTGAATTGTGCATCTTGTGGAACAGAATTGAAACTTGTATTCGATGCTCATATGCGTCGTAGGGATGATTATACAACGCAATATGAGAACGCTCTAGCCGTCCAATTTACAGGCGGCTATGGAATGTTCGATGATCCGGTAGAAAAAATCTTTGGCGACCCGTTTTATGAACGGAATCAAACATTGATTCTGTGCCATGATTGTGCACACAATCTTGTGGAGAATAATCCTTGGATTCGTAAAGTTGTAAACGATAAGCAGAGTCATACTCATTTTGAGGATTGAATTACGATTTGATCGCAGTTACATAAGCACCTAGTCAATTGTATCCTATTCAATAAAGGTAAGGAAATATACATGGGTACCAGTCACTACGCAGTCGCAGATCATTTTGCAAGGCGTTCCTCCTCTAATGATAAGAAGGGAAACAACGTCTATACTGGTCGTGAAAACACACACATTTATTCCTACGGTCCTCACTTTGTAATGGCCTACGCTGATGATGAGCGTAAACTGGTCATTGTGAATGGGGATCGGTACGGAGTTACTACGTCCCGTCATCAATCAATTACCCGCAGCGCACTTCGTACCTATCTCCCGAAGGATTACCGTGAGATTACGGTACCGTATAGTGTCCTACGTTCAGCAGGAGTTGAGTATCAGTCTGTTGATCCTGTTGCAGTAGACGTTGATTTTGAGGATGCTCGTTGTATTAAGCATAATGAAGTCTTTTACTCTGATGAGTGGGATACTGCATATGTTCGTATGAATGAGCATATCCGTGAGAATGGCTACACTAATTGTGAAACCAAGTATGAGCATAGGCTTGGTGGTAGTGTATTCCGTGCCAAGATGCCTAAGTATCATGGGTCTATTCTTGGTACAGCGGATAAGAATGGTTGGGTGTATTTCCTGAGTGCATTCGATGACACTCATAACAGGAATACCGATGGCTATTTCGTATCTCAACTGCGTCGTCCAGTAAAGACTGTTGCAGAAGCATTTGATAGTCTAAAGCCTCTAGAGGTTCGTAAGGCTATTGCCGCTGGTCTAGATGTAAAGCGTCAGGGTGATGCATTCGCTATCCCTGTTGCTGATCTAAAGGTTCGCAAGATGGCCCGTAGTAAGGCTACTCTTGAAGATCATTATGCTAACGCATACTTTGATGAGAACGATAAGGTTGTAACTGGTCGTTATGCTTGGCATGGTGGTACTTGGAAGTATGGTCTAGTAGGTAAGACTCTAGATGTTCCAATGTTTCCGAATTGGCCCAGTAATAGGCAGTCTCATGGTGCAAGTGAAATTGCTGTAGATAGGTTCAATAGGGTTTATGCAAGGGGTTCGATGTATCATCGCCCCCAGTTTAGGAACCCTGAGCATATCCGTATCTCTCTAGGCAAAGTTTGGCATAGAATTGTTCAGAATACAGCAGTTGCTTCTTGGCAAGCAACTACTGCGAGGGTTGACTAAAAGAATCCCCATACTAAAGGTCCCAGCCTATGAACACCCCAAACATTATCCAGTACGCACCACTATTTGATGCTGCTGGCGCAAAGATTAATCTCGTAACTTCTAATCTATCCTGTGAGATAGCAGAGTATCCAAAGAATAAGAAAACCGTTATTGACAATGCAGTATCAGATATATCGAGGTTTCTAGACACACGTACATATGTTGACGGTATGGCAATTTGGGCTATTGCTGATAGCATCGATGGCATTGATAATCCTCTTAGTAGGGATAGTAGAAATGCTATCCTTACCGCACTAGGGTTAGTCAAAGAAGGTAAGTATATTTATCAGGTACTAGCAACAGCTAAGATCAATAAATCTTGGCATACAAGCGAAGAACCCAATGAATGTACATACTTCGGTGAAATGTGTACACATAGAGGTAGCGTAGATGTGAAGGGTAAACGTGGTAGGAAGGCTACACGTTTACCTAACGAGTATCATCCAGAGAAGAGTAATGGCATAATAAATCGGGAGCAACTAACAACCCCGTCTATTGAGGCTCTATGGCATTCAATTCCAGATGGTACACTAGTTGCTGCATCTAAACCTAAGACTACATTTAGACTAGATGAGATTGCTTCTCTAAAGCCTGAGGAACTAGCAGAACTAATGGATCGTATCAATAAGGTGCAAGCAAGTGCAACTTGATCTTAGACTCACAGTCATTGAAATGGATAAACGTGGGAAAGAGATAAAAGACTTTGACTCTGATAAATCTTTGGAAGATGATCTAACCTCTGATATCCTCTATTATTTGGAGGAATATCAAACAGAGGTTGATGGTCGTAAGTTTTGTATACTAGTTAGTTGGGAACAACCAGTAAAATGATTACTCACCCGCTTATGAAATGTGGTCATGTTGCACAAGGGCATGATCAGGATAAAAACCCTGTCTGTGTAATCTGTATTGGTCTAACAACTGATGCAGAAATTGTAGCAGAGCAAATCTCACTAGATGGTAGATTTGCTAGATGTGCATATATACATGATGAAGAGCAGGTTGGTATTCCTTCCTCATATGATCTAGCATTCTTTGAGTATCGGGGACCGGGATCACCTTATGCTACTACTATGTGTACTTGTGGATATACCGAAGGTGCACATATCAAAGTAGCATCAGGAGAGATTAGGAATATGAACGTGTGTGCAAATTTTACACCAAGAGGCCCAGCAGAATTCGACACCTACTACGATGGTTGTCGGGGATGGGATTGATGTAATGGATAGTCTACCTAAGACCACATACTTTGTAACCTGTATCATCGAACTAGATGATGAGGTTGAGGCTATCTCAGAGCATGATGCAGGAGAGACTGCCATTAGATCATTCATCGATACAATCAATACACTAGATAATGCTGGTGATCTTCATAAGTACGTTCAGTGTATGGTAACAGAAGTAGAGCAGCCCTTTGACGAAATTTAAGCACATTCTAGGAGTAATACTATATCTGGAGATTGTATTCCTTCTAGCACCACAACTATATAGTATTCTATGGGACTTGTTCCCCATGATAATCGAAGCATATAGAATGAAAGGAATTCTACCGTGACTCAGGGTATCTTTCTAAAGGATTATACTCGCCCCAAGTTTGGTAAGACAGCAATTGAGGCAATCAAAGAGGACCCATCAACAGTTTATCTAGAGGCTACCTCATTCTTTGGTAATGAGTATGAGGGACCAGTTAGCGAGATGCCAGAGAATAAGACCGTCTATGTAGTTGGTCCTGATCCTGAGCGCAAGCGCAATTGGTATATCAATATTACAAGGATCGGAGATAAGTATGTCTTCAACAAGTGAAATGATCGATCTTGGGGACGATGGTATTACCACCTTCCATGAGGTCCCGCTAACCGATGTAGATATCACAACTATGGAGGTTTCGCATAACCGTCCCATTTGGCTCCTGACCCGTGTAGGATCGATTGAGACAGGCGTTTATGCTGGAAGTGAGGTTTGGGTACCCGGTAAGGTAATTGCATTCGATATGTTCAAGGAAGGTGAGTTCATTGGTAGTGCTACTATTGAACTATCTGAACTAGTCAAGTTTGCACTTGCTGCAATTGAGAGGGCACCTAAGCATGAGTGATAATATCGTCTTTAGTAAGTTGGATGAGACTGGTGGTGTCACAGAAGTTAGGGTACTAACTTTAGACACCATTAGTAAATGTCCTACTCTTGTATTTCTTCCCGATCATTATCGGGAAGATGGCACCTGTAGGCATGATGAACCTAATTGTGAAGAAGACAACTGCACAAATCTAAAGTATGAGGAAGAGATTTTCTGTGAGCAGCACTGCTATTGAAACTGTAGGTAAGTATCCTACACAAGAACTACTGGACATTTTATCTACTGGTGTAGAGTGGTCAGCATCTAACTTTTGGGCGCAAATCGAAAAGTATAAGTGGTACTGGTGGTATGTATGTGATGAGAAGGGAGAGCCGCTTTATCCAGATAAAATTAATCCAGAACTAACTCCTGATACCGTACTACTAAGGGTGCGGGAGCATGAGTACGATACTGGTAGAGATATCTATTTTCTACAGAAAGTAGATGATCAACTAGTAGCAATGCAGCATCGTAGTGAAGATGGGTCTGTAACTACCATCTGTGGTCTAGATTGTAAGGGTGATGATTGGGACTACACTAGTTATAATGCAATTGCAGAGGAGTGTACTACCTGTATCAAGTGGGTTGATATCACTCTAGCCAACCTAGCAGATGCTACTGATTGGGCGCTAGAAAACTACAATCATCTATTTTCATATAGTGTAAATAACAAGGGTATCAGGGATGAGATTGATTATGATGTAATTGGTGCAGATGTAATCATTCAGAAGATTGTGCTTGGTGAAGTAACGTATGGATAAATACCTAGTACAAATCGGGCGCAACAAAAGCGCATACAAAACAAAATGGTCATTCGATAAAGAAGGCCAAGCCTATATGTGGTATACAGGACTAAACGTAGGTAATGGATATAAGAAGCGCCTAGTCCTTAATGGTAAGACACTAGCAAGAGAGATAACATAATGGATTACACAGTTATGATTGGTGTAGGGGTAGCATTTGTGCTACTTTGTCTAGCAATATTTCTAATTGAGAGTGAGGTTCGGGACTAATGCCTAGGTTCAAGACTCTAACTATGGATGACATTATCAAAGCCGCAGAGATGAATGGCTTTGAATGGACAAAGAAGAAATATTATAATGGTCGTGGCCCTATCACAGAAGCATGTGTACTAGGACAGATTGCACTAAATACAAAAATTAATCCTAATGACCTTCTAAGTGCGCTTAATATGGCTATAGGTTACGGTGACTCTGCCAAGATTTGGCACTACAATGACTTTGAGGCTACCTCTTACGAAGACTCTGTTGCTAATCTAAAGAAGGTTCTTAGTAGTCATCAGGGTAAAGAGATTACAGTAAAGACTCTAACCACAAAGCGCGAAATCATTCGCAAGGGTTGAACTTTAGACAGATGAAATGGTACCTTTGATACCGACAGTCGGGACACCTGAAAAAGATATGACACTACTTGAATTTCTTACAGAGTTTGGAATTGGCTTTGATACTCAAAGTGATAACATTGAGTATGAAGTGGTTGCTGAATGGTACGGTGAGGAACAACTAGTTGTAGTTGGTCTTAGATTTGATCATCAGGAAAAGAGGATTATCATTGAGGTAGAGGATGCTACGTAAGAAATACACAATCACGTTTGATCCTTGGGTAGGTAGGAATTCTACTATTGTAGAGACTAGATCAATTCCTTGGATTATCTGGCTCATTGATAAGTGGTTCCTTTGGGCGCATGAATGGCCTTGGTTAATCAATAAAGACTGGTTCATTAAGAGCCGTTGGGCTAAGGTATTCTGTACTCCATATACATACGTTTCTAACTGGTCCTTTGGATTTGAGAGGATAGATAAGAGTGAAGTACATTAATATTGAAGTTAGACCTGAGGATGCTGTAGGTGCTATTCCCTATAACTCTCAGTATTGTCCTGTTGCTAGAGCATTGAAGCGTACATATCCTCTAGTATCTTTAGATGATATCCATGTGGGTACTAGGCAATTGGTACTCAAAGAGAGAAAGTATTTGCACTCTCATAAGTTGAGTGAGGTTATCGCAACATATGATGAGACTGGTGAATTTCACTATGCTACATATAGGGCATTTCTAATAGATGAGTAAGAAGCAGTACAAGATATCCCAAGCAGAATATTGGGTACGTGATTACTTCATTATGGCAGAATCTAAAAAGGAAGCCCGTATTATCTATGACAGATATCTAATTAATGGTAATATGGATAAGATCGATAGGGTTAGCGATCCTGATTTCCTAAACGATATTCAGGGTGACGTTGAGGTTACTGAACATGCATCCTGACGCTATTGAAGCCTATGCCATTGGTTATTACTACGGTAGAACCATTGGCTCTGATGAAGATGGCCGCATAGAACTAGAAACCAGATTCTCTAGTTTCACTACATATGAACAGATGAAATCTGGATTTAAACATGGTTATGAGCGTGGTGTATCAGACTACGTTGACTTTGATGAAATACATGAAGGAACCTTAACAGATAAGATTAATAGGGAGTTTGGATGAGTGCATACTATGAACTCATTAGAACTGAGTTTATCAACTTTGAGTATTCAGGTGAGAGTATTCAAGTTTGTCTAAATTGTGGTATAGAGATACAGGATGGTGAACGTATTCTAAGAGAAGTATTTAGAGTTATGGGGCATGATGATCATCTAGTATCTCTATGGCATATTCCTTGTTGGTATAGTGTGGAGACTGTAGAGTGAAAGAATATCACAAGATTGACTCAGTATATAAGAGAGATGAAAGAGGAAAGTTTCTACTTGGTGAATTCTCTCGTCCTGAGTTTGAGTATCTAAAAGACCTTCCTTGGCTATGGACAGAGAAGATTGATGGTACTAATATCAGGGTAATGTGGAAGCCTGATGCTGCTTTTCCTGATGAGCCCTATATTAGTTTTGGAGGTAAGACTGAAAATGCTCAAATTCCCACTAAACTATATAGCCATCTAGCAACAACGTTTGCTCCATTGATGAATCAACTAATTGATACATTTGGAGAGACAGAAGTTTGTCTTTATGGTGAGGGATATGGAGCAGGAATTCAGAAGGGTGGAGGAAACTACTCTCCTGATCAAAAATTCATTCTCTTTGATGTAAAGATCGGAGATTGGTGGTTGACTAGGGAGAACGTAGAGGATATTGGGCGTAAGTTAAATATTCCTGTTGTACAACTAGGTCCACGCTATACTCTTTCTGAGATGATTGAGTATGTTGAACAAACTGCTAGGCTTCTAGAAGGAGCCCCATTTTCTAATATTGGAACAGCAAAAATTGAGGGTTGGGTAGGAACACCTGCTATTCCTCTATTTGCACGTAATGGTGATCGTATTATTACCAAGGTTAAGTATAGGGACTTTAAGTAATGACTGAGTTTGATGAGAAGATGCTACCTGAAATCCTAGCAGACAGGATAGGTGAGCGCTTTGAGTGGACTAATGCCCATGTACTACGCTTTCTAGATAAGATGTTTGCAAAGGGCGCAGTAGAACTTCCTCAACTATGGAAAATATATCCACAGCAAATGACTGCACTCATGATGCACTATGGATGGAGTCTAAAGTCTATGGAAGATACTATCTCTCATTGGAGTAGAAGTGGACGCTGATGATATTGCTGAGTTTCTAGAGACTCTTGCACAGCGACTAACACCAACTGCTAATCACGTAGTTGAGTTAGTACAACGGCAACTACTCATTGAAGCAATACTAGGGGCAATTGTACTTGGTATTGCTCTCATAGCAATACTGATACTTTGGCTTCTAACTATCCGTTCATATCGGGGTAGAGGACGTAACGCGGATACTATGTTCATTGTGTCTGCATTTGTATCAGGAACTACAGCATTTATAATGCTATTCTGTATTCCTGAGATTGCAACTCGTATCTTCAATCCTGAATGGGCAGTCATTCAGTATCTACTCAATCAGGTAGGTGGTTAGTGAAATTAAAACCTCTAAGATGTATGGTCTGTAATAATGACATAGTTGTAGGACAATTCGCTAATATCGTGGTTGAGGATAATACTATTATTGGTGTTGTTCATACACGTAGAGGCGATAAGAGAGGAAAGACCTGCGCTGATGTAGTAATAGATCAGTATTCGGGGGCAAGTAAATAACTAATGGGTATGAATACATACTATGGATACTAGATACTACTGGCATATCCACCATGAAGAACTAGTAGAACCATTAATGGTTGGTCAGAATATAGATAAGCGGGTATACTACATAAATTGGGGCAAACCAGTAGACCAAAGACCATTAAGACTACATCTTATGAGGCCAGCATATATACCTGAGGATATACAAGGGAAGATAAGACGTAATGGTCTAGGTACCATTCTATATGACCCTGATTATAGTAGTGTGCGCACAGAGATAAATGATCTTCATGCCAAACAGTGTGATCCTCTTTGTCCTTTTGCTCTAGAAGATGAAAGATATCCAGATGATCCAGAAACGATATTCCATTACCGTGATCTAGATGGTAATTGGTGTCTATCTGGTAGAGAGAACAGTAGAACATCAGACTGGGCGCAAGAGAATACATATAAAGAACCTATAAGAGAGAGTATAGAGACATAATAAGGGAGATAGGGGTAGTATCTGTATAGAAGGTACTGTCAGTGAAACTGTTGCCGATATAAAAAGCGCACAGTTACGCACAAAATTAGCCAAATGAATAAAAACAAAGCCATTTATGACACAAAATCGTGCATAAATGGCTTTTTTATTGCATTATGTGTGCAATCCCTATTTCATTGTATATTCCCTTCCATATCCATATCCGTGAGCCAATGGAGCGTGGGTTATATAAGGTACTACCTTATATTCACCATATTTTGATCCATATCCTTATTTTGAGCCAATGGAGAGAGGGCATTTAGCAAGGGCTGGGTATAAATTCGTGCACAAATCTCATAAAAAGTGTCATTTTACTGTATATGCCGATACAAAATAAAAATCGAATTAGAATGGAGTCCAGTTACGTAGAGTATATACAAAAAAGAACCATATCCATATACTATGGTATATACCTGCACCTTCATCTGTTGAGATTAACCCTGGCCCATTCTTGCTGACATTAGTGCTTTCAATAAAGAAGCATTTGACACCATATTCGACCTGTGATATAATCAGGGTACCGCAGATGCGACAGGGCGGTACTTAACAACTGAATAGGGTCAGGAATTAGTGGGACTGATTGAACCTGTGATTTCACAAAGAAAGGTTCAACCTGAAATGACCACCTACACTATCGCCAAGATTCGCGTCGTTACTCCCACCGAAACCATGCGCGAGAAGCATCCAGATCGTGCATTCACTGTCTTCGGTCAATTCTTCAATGAGAAGGGTGACAAGTTGTCGATCACTAATAAGGTGATCACAACGGAAGACATTCTGCATCCTGAATTCAACATCGATGTTGCAAAGGGATTGCTCACAATTCATTCTGGCGAAAGGGGACGCAAAGCAGCGGCTTCAATCACACAGAATGACGTTAACGACATTCTCACTGCAATCCGCAAGTCCAAGTAAATTCAATTAGTTTCACTTCTCCTGATCCTATTTAGTTGTTAATCATTCAGTTTCAATTAAGTAATTTAATAAAGTAAATTAAATTAAATTTCAATTTATTTACATAAGCCGAGCCAATGGAGTGGGTTCCATATTGGGATACTACATTGAAATTCATATCCTGTTCCATAAAATGAATTAGATTTGGTCGCGTTTACATAAACGAATTACAATTCGGATGCGGTTACATATCCATATCCATATCCATGCACCAATTGGTGAGTGCCAATCTTTCTCCGATTGATGATGCCGCGAAGGTTGCGAAGCCCTCCCAGCGGTGTAACCGAACCGCAACCTTACCGCTACCCTACCGCAATTGACGCGAGAGGCACAATCCGCGAAGATACACCTATCACCAACGAGGAACGCTCCTCCCGGTGAGAACCTTAACAAGAGAATAGGAACAGGGGACCTACCCGCCGAACAGGCAGAAAGGTAAGGTCCACCAATGGCGCTCGTTACGTATTTCGTTGACAAGATGCGCGCGGTTCCCCCGACTGGTAAGGTCGCGGAGAATAACCCCGAGCGTGTCCTCACCGTCAATGGCGTTTTCTACAGCACCAAGATTGACGAGAACGGCAATCGGGTTCGCAATGAGAAGATGTCCTACACTACCAAAGCCGTCGATATCGAAGATGTCCTCGCAGGGGCGGAAGTCGATCTAGACGCCGGTACGCTCACCATTCCCGCAGGGGAGCGGGGACGCAAAGCCGATCCGGGGCTGGACGCTAATAGCGTCACGTCGCTACTCAATTCCATCCGCAATCCAATTCCTGAGCCCGAGCCGACACCGGCACCGGCCACCAAGAGCAAGTAACTAATTGGTCCCCTGTTCCTATCTCTCACCTAATCCTATTCTGTAACGTAATTGTAACGTAATTGCAACCATTACAAATACATTACAATTTCATTACAAAATCGAATTAGAACAGGCGTTCGTTACAGCCAATGGAGTGAGGACCCTGTAAGGGGACTATGATCATCAGAATGATGAGAATAGGCCAATCCTTCGGATAGTCCGCAACCTTATCGCAACCATATCGATACCGAACCGCAATTGACATAGGGAACAGGAACAGGCATAGTACGCATATCAGGTAAGTCACCTGAGCCACGGAGAAAGTAACAGAATATGGCAAGATATACGGAACCTGAAATCTCTACCGATCGTATCCATGATGACGGACCGTCATTCGATATCACCCGGACAGAGATTGTCGGAACGGTTCACCTCTCCACAATGGGGAAGGATAGTCCCGTTAGCGTAGCGTTCGGGATCATCGCATCCTATCTCAATGAGAACCTTCGTTGGGACGGCGATACCGAAATCTCATTCACGGTTCCTGAGGGTCATACCTTCACAATCAACGCTACTCCCGCTCGTCAATAGCCTGTAGGATCAACGTTCCTGCGCCTATCTCCCCGATGCAATCTACAAAGTAAATTGTTGATTGAAACGAGAGATTGCATCAAATGGGCGCAGGAATAAATCCTACACAATGTCTTAAAGATAGACGAAAGGTAGGGTGATTAATATCCGACGATAGATATAGAGTACGCTAGGTAAATGTACTGGAAATGCGTACACTGGTAGTCAAAAACCTGATACTACCATCCGAATAAGTAAATGCATACTAATACAAATGAATAACTATTCATAAAAATGAATAAATATACATAATTGAATTGAGCCAATGGAGTAGGAACCTATATGAGGTACTGGCTCAATTGTTGAGCCTGAGATTGAAAGCGCTCAATTGAATTACAAATTGAATTGCGTTCAGGTTCGAATTCGAATTGAATTGCATTCTTGTTCTGTTCTATACGCACAGGCGCCACGCGCACGCACGCGCACGGACCTATAGGATGCGCCCCGGAGAAAGGTTGCGATAGGCGAAATCGTTAGCTACCGAACCGCAACCATTTCGTAACCGTACCGCAATAGACAATCCTCTCGCAGAGGAGCATGATGTGCACATCAGATCGATACCCGATCTGAGCCGGGAGGCAGGAAAGCCTCACAGTCAACAGAAAGGTTGGCACATAGGATGGGCGTCTTTCTCGATCAGGCGGTTCTGGTTCTGGAACTGGCACCGGACGATACGCTGGCCGCGTGGACTGAGGACTACCTCAATCGCGCTCCGGCATTCTTCTCCCCCGACGCCGATCCGTCGCAGGTGATGGCAGACTCTCTGCTGGGCAACCTGTTGGAGAACGAGAACCGGCAGCGCGGGAACGCTGCTACGGCTCGCAAGGTCTTCGCCGTCGTGAATGACGCGATTGGCACCGGCTACGCCTCCTATGAGGATTACCTCGCGTCGATCCTCGACAACGGCTTCTAGCCTAGCCTAGGGGAGAGGGATGCATAATCCCTCTCCCCTATACAATGCATATACAATGCATATGTATACTGTATAATCATACATGCATGAATATGCATGATGATGAATAATTATGCATCGAACATTTGTTCTGAGCCAATGGAATGAGAACCATGATGAGGGACTATGGATGAATTGAACAAGCGTTCGAATTCGAATTCGAATTGGATTTCGTTCTTGTTCCCGTTCTAGTGCATGGCTATGGATGGGTAGCATGGATTGGATGAGCATGGATGAGCCATGACCCCATGAGGGTAGGGCTCATCTATGAGAATGTAACCCAATCGCAACCTTTCTGCTACTTGACAATGACGCATGGTGCGGTACGATGGGCGTAGCCCATCGAGGTTCGATGGTAGATGGTAGAAAGGGTTAGATAGATGATCTACTTTGAGAATGCGAAGCGTACAATCGATGCGACAAACGTGCCGTTTCTCAACGGATCGAACGTCGGACCCGGCTTTATGATCGATGACGCCTATACGATGGAAAGTGAGCGCGCACGGTACAGCGAAGCGCACGATACCTTGACGCTTTGGGTCCAGCGCAAGGAATTCGCAGGATCGTACGCGAAGCGCAACATGCATGATCTGCTCTACGTGTTGGGTGACGAATTCGACCGCAACGAATTCGAAGCGTTCCTCGCCTATGAGAATGAGACAGATATGATGGTGACAGCCTACCGTCATGAGATGACAGTCGCGGGGTTCTAGCCTCACCAGTCAAGGTGAGGGATGAGCAATCATCCCTCACCCATCCATCCTCACATGAAAGGTGAGAATAAGATGATCGATTACACCATTCCGATCCTATTGGTTGCGATGCTCGCGCTAGCCGCGCTATGGAGTAGCGCGCGAGCCTATCGCGGGTAATCAGGAACAGCTAGGGGATTGTATATCTATACAGTCCCCTAGTATTCAAATGAATACTTATGCATAATATGACTTTGCCCGACTGTTACAGTCTACAAATAGTGGAACCAAAATCTGCAACTTTTTAGATAACTCTATTCCCATCATAAATGATGGTAACGCTCTAAATTTACATGGTAATATCGACCAAGGCAAAAGAAAAGCCCTACTAGGGATCAAAAGAGTCCGGGGGGAAACTCTCAATCAACCTAGTAGGGCTTTCCTGTGTAGGGCTAAAAATTGATCAGCCGTGAGACAGAAGTCTTTAGCACTACACAGGATCAGCGTCACAATTGGACGCCCATATTAAGTTAGGTGACTGTCGTTTATGACAGCCGCTATCCGTTAGGATAGTTAGGTGGGGAGTGGGATTCAAGTTTACCCACATGACTCGACAGGACTACTTTTCTCAAAGAAGTATTTACGAGTCAACCAACCGTTAGCCTTGACGCGAATTCATTCTCTTTGATGCTATCGTAAAGTTTGAATTCAGGCAACGCTTCGGCTCCGGTCAAAGAGCCTCCGTCATACTTTTACCTACTGCACTACTTGTTTAAGGTAATGTGTTTAGGTTTGACTAATCTCAGAAGTTTTACCCTTGATTAGCCGACGTTATCTGCGTCCGATTGTACGTTACGCGACTGACCCTGTGGCAGTCACTTTCCGTCATCCCCCTGCAACCGCCGCTAAGCGGCTGCATTGGTTGTACTATAGGGCACCTGAGCGATCCCGTCAAGTTAAGGTTCCTTAACCGAGTTTCAGGAGCGTGTAAGTTTGAGTAAAATTGCGCTTGACCGCAGAATAGACCCGTGGTAGGATAGTAGGACGTACCCGGTATGGGTTGAGAGGGGAGGAGGGGAACAGGGCCAAATTGTCGCATGAAAAACGCTGTTCTCGTTGTAGGAAAGACTTTCCCCAAACAGAATCCTTCTTCTACGTCAGCCGTCAAGGACGTAAAAAGGCTCCCGGCTTCCAGTCTTATTGTATCCCTTGCACTAAGACTGTGAATGCGGAAAACAAACTCCGAAGAAAGATAGTACAGTACAAAAGAGGGGTTTAAGCCGTGCAGACGGTTAAGTGTTCTGTTAGAACAGTTACTCGCGCCACTCCTCATCTTTGTAACTATAGAACGTCCCTTGCTTCCTGTGTCAGTTGTAGACAAGTGTTCTGCACTCGACACAGGAACAAGCACCGTGATTGATGAAATCTTTGCCCTTCCCGGTATATCTTGGTATTACGAGAAGGGTGAGAAGGTAATCGTTAAGGCTCTTGATGATGATATGGAGCCAATCGGTGAAGCTCTTATGATCTATTCGGGCCAGAATGTAAACGTTGCTGTCAATGAACTAGAGCAAGTCACAATACCCTACTTCATTGATGTTAACGGCTCTCTTATGGGAATTGACTATCCCTATCAGGAGATTATTCAGATATCTCGCCAACAGGAACACAACCCCACTTAGGGATATTAGATTTAGACAATGTAGCCACATGACCGATTTGTGGTGAATGATAGTCCGTTTCTACTACGCTGCTGACACTGGTATCACAGGTCTTGCAGTAACCAACTAAATAGATTTCATCGTGCAAGGGCATGAATGAGTACATCCAATTGTGCTTCATTTGTGCCCTTTCTTTTTGCCCTAAAGCATCTATTAATTCCTTTGGTAATTCTCCTTCCATATTTCCTCCTAATATTTAGTCCTATCTAAGTGTTCAGATTTCATATTTCTCTGTCTCCCACACGATCACTCTCTGTGTAACATTGTGCCTTTCTTTGCCCTCGCCCTTTTCTACCCTGTCTTCTCCTTCCATGTAGTACCAAGTATTTAGTTTCCAAGGAAGTTTAGTGTTGTTGAAATGTTCTTGTAGGATGGCTGGGGTGAATCCTGTTTTGTGGTACTCACCCTCATGCTTTTGATGACCATAAATGATCGCCATATCCCATTTGGTAGTCTGATGCTCCAGCCACCAACGACAGGCCCATTCCAGATCGGGCACAACGACCTGCAAGCGGCCACCACGCCTCAGTAATCGGTGCCACTCCCTTAGGGTCGGCACGACTTCAAACCTGCCTACGTGTTCAAGGGCATTCGATGAGAAGATTGCTTCTACACTACCATCGGGTAGCGGAATATCCCACATCGTTGCTTTGATATCAGCGTTTGTGTGCAAGTCTACTGCTGTAAACTTATCATCAGAGGATAAGCCACCCGCACCTATATCAAGCATTAGTGGTTGCTTGAATTGAGATGGGTCTAATGTCTTGTGTACAGGTTCAGGGTTTCCATCACTTCCTATATGATAACCGGGGTTGTATTTTGGATCACAGCAATCCTCACAGGTTATGTATCTAGGCTTATCAGCCATGCCTCAAACTCCTTATTGAAGAGGACTTCTTCATGACGATTCTTGCGCAGTAAGTGTATGGCATCACGGGCAGTCATTCCCTGCTTCATCAGCGTTCGAACAACAACAAGTGAAGAGCGGTTCATCCCCGCCTGACAGTGTACCAAAACGTCAAGATTAAGGTCAAGTGCTGCCTTTACCATATCAGAGGCTTCTTCTACGGCTTCTACATTGACATTTGGGCCATCGTATAGCCGATATTCCTGTAGGATTGTTCCTGCGGTCGTTTTATAGCGCCCCCAAGGGTAAAGTGACACTACAAGATCGAAGTTATCCCCAAGGTGCAGATTCTCCACGTATCCTCCATGCCAGAGATTTCCTCTTACATGGGTGATGATTGGAACCGTCGTTGATCGATCACTATTCTCATAATAGAACGTAATGTAGTGATTAAACGGGTCAGCACCATCTGGTGCGATCCATCCCTCCGTTTTATTGACTGTATTCTCGCCTTGATCTAGTTTAGGCATGGGCTTTCTCCCTTATTGCATCCATCTTTGCTCTCCACTCCGTTGATCGGTCTGTTTTGATATCTTTTAATGGAACGATAACTAACTTTTCATAGCCCCGGTTATTGTCTATGATCGAGTCTGTTGTCATTACCCAATTGATGTACGTACTGCCTGAGAAAATCTTACCCTCAAATATTGTATTCTCACAGTGGGCGACAACCAGTACGATATTCCTAAAGCCTAGATCGTGCAGTTTCTCAGCGGCTAGAACGAACGTTCCACCCTTTGAACACAAGTCATCAACAATGATGACCGTATCGCTGGTCTTATTGCCTAGAATCTCCAAACTAAGGATTCTACCTGTCGCAAAATCACGCTTTTTGAACCCAACTAGCGAATCAGGCGATTCTAGGCTTTCATAGCGCTTCTGTGCCCCAGCATCGGGGAAAAATATCTGCGAACCCGGAAGATGCAGATATTCCTTGAAAAGATGCTCTGTTACGTTCACAACTTGGCATTTGTTGAGAAGGGCAGGAGTTACGTCGGAATGAGGCTCGTAAACGACGACCTTGTTCCACTCCATCAAATTGATCAATTTCGTGATCGATTTGAGCGTGAAAATATACTCATCTGAATTACGATCCATACGCGAGTAAGGAAAGTAAGTGATGTGTAAATCGGCTGGGAACCAAAGAGCCTTCCTGACTAGAAAAAGTCGGAGTAAATCTTCGTCCCCCTCGTACTTTAGCGTTACCTTATTTATTGCTTGTTTATGTTCAGAAAAGAAGGGTTTTGGTATATTTACCTCCCCATTGGGGAAATGACCGAATTTTATCTCTTGATCGTTGAATAGGATCATATCCGAGCCCTAATTTCCGCTAGTGTGTCTTCACGAACGAGTTTACCGTCAACAAAGAGGTCTTGTAGCAGATCATCCTCTACTGCATCGCGCTCTACTTCGGTTAGCCCATCGCGGAAGCCAATTCCCCAAGGGGTCTTCCAAACAGTTACCATGCCTGTTTGGGACTTCTTGATGCCATTGTCAGTGATAGGGTCTTTGAATAGGAATTTCTCTTCGCCCGCAATACGAGCGTATGTTGACTTTAGAGCAAAGGAGAAGGTATCGCGTGTGTTGTACTGATAGGTGAAGCTACCAATACCGTATACCATGTTCGTTGATGCGAAGCCTTTTGTCTCTAATTGACGGCAAATCTCATCACAACGCTCTAGAGTAATGGCATCACCGTAAATAACACCGATATGTGGGTCCAATTCCTTGTAACCCTTCTCATTGACCGTGCCGCCGAAGATATCCCAAAGGATTTCAACAACACCACGAACAGCGTCAGGGTTGTCAGAAAGGGGATCGCCACAGATGATCTTGATAGGATCGCCTGAATCTGGTCGAATAACAACCTTACCATCGCGGGCAAGAATGTCAGGCTTTAGTGTGGCAATTACCCCATTTAGGACTTTCCACAGGTCCCAAGTGTCAGAAACGATGGAAACGTACCCGTTTGGATACACATTTGTTATAATGTTACGATAAGAGTCTAATTCGTTCTGTCCATATGCGCACATAACAGAATGCTCTGTGGCAGGGATGGAAGTACCGACTAACTCTTCTTCGATATTTGCCCCATAGAATTCCTCTAGGAACAGGATACCGGGAATAGAGTCGGTACCAACGAATGAGAGCAGGTGTCCTGCTGCACTGTACTTTGCAGTTTGCAGGGAACCCATTCCACGCATTGAGAAATCATGGCCTTGGAACGGGACAAAATCCTTTGATCCACCAGTCTTAAAAGCCCAGCCCAAAAGAAGGCTCTTAAAACGCTTTGCCAGTGTCGCACTTGTGCACATTTGCCAAAGCGAACACGACATAAGCGTTTCTATGTAGTTTGTAACCCAAAAGAATTCAGGAAGTGTGTTCTCAACAGTGAGAAGAGGAGTACGAATTTTAACGCTGGTTCCTTCGGGTACTGCCTTAATTCTGAGGGGCAGGTACCCTAACCTGTGGAGTGCTGCAATGTGATCAGAGTAAGGCTCTTCAACACCTAACGTTGATCGTATAACCCGCTCATACTCTTCAAGAACGTCCCTTTCAGGACGAGAGAAGAAGTTGTCATTAAAGTAGTCAATTAGGTACTCTTTTACAAAGGCTTGGAAGCCGAAGGCAACAACAGAGTCTATATTGGGAATTCGTGAAGCCCTTGGTGTCCAAGTAGAGTATACCTTCTCTGTACCTTGCGGATATTGCTCCCTGTGTGAAACCTTGTAAAAATCACACAGCAAGGTTGCTGGGTATATATACTTCTCAGTTGTTCTTTGTAGCGTCATCGCTTCACCTTCCTTAGTGCTTCATCTGCTTGATTGATTACTGATTCTGATGTGGGGCCATAAAAAGCCAGACCCATTGCCCAAGGCCACTGTATATTGCTATCGTCTTCAAAATGCTCTAAGGCTGGAGTAGCCTCTAGGGAGTAACGTTCCTCAGGATTTGCAGTAGCAGCCCTGTAAAGGAATAGGTCAGTAAACTCAGGAAACCGGGGCGCAAGGTCATCAATAGTCAAAGATACTGACTCTTCACCCGTTATATACACCTTTATAACTTCATCACTCACAGTTTTAATTTCTCTAGTGTATCCATTACAGACTTTGCACACTACTTTACCCCTACTTCGCTTAGACAGTAGACACCGACTTTTACTTCTGCCACCCCTGAACTTCTAACTTCGATACAATCGGGCGCAAAGGTCCAAGGATAGGCTACAACAGAAGTAGGGGGTGGTCTAAAAAACGTAAGTAGCGCAAGCACAATAAAAATAATAACCCCAACGAGTATAACTACTAGGCAACCCCACAGGCCATCGTCACTCATATATACTCATTTACTCTTGTATGATTCTCAGAGGCAGTTGATGGACTTATACGTATGAACTCAGCCCTATCACGTAATTCGGATAAGTTTTCTGCTCCGACGTAAGACATTCCACTTCGTAAGCCTCCCATAAGTTGTTTAAGTACCGCCGATACTGGTCCTTTGTAATCCACGAATCCAGATATGCCCTCCCTAGTAAAGAGTGCATCATTTGTACCAAATATAGACTGTCCTTGATAACGCTTGACTCTTCGTCCACGTCCAGTATCAATAACCTCTCCGGGGGCTTCGTCAGTCCCGGCCAAAAGACTACCTAGCATTACAAGGTCAGCACCGGCTGCTAATGCTTTTACGATATCTCCTGCGCTTCTTATGCCTCCATCCGCGATAATAGGTATATGGTACTTTCTAGACTCCTGATAGCATTCCGCAATAGCAGATAGTTGCGGTACTCCGATCCCTGTAACAATTCTTGTTGTGCAGACTGATCCCGGTCCAATTCCGATTTTAATAGCATCCGCTCCTGCTGCAATAAGGTCAACTGTGCCTTCTGCTGTTGCAACATTACCAGCAACCACTCTGGCTGATGGGAAAAGGTCTTTAACTCTTTTGACAAGATCAATTACCTTTCTATGGTGTCCATGTGCTACATCAACGCAGACAATATAGGGGGCAAGATTACAGGAACCATCTATATGCCTGATAAAGTCTAGGCTTTCTTTCTGATCCCTTGTACCAACAGAGAATGCTACAGGGTAGCCCTCTGAGTAAAGGGTCTTAATATCACCTATTTGATCTGCTGGGGGCATGAAACGATTTAATATTCCTAAACCCCCTGCGTTGTGCATGGCGATTGCCATTTCACGGCCAGTAACAAAATCCATGTTAGCACTGATGACAGGAATGGACAGATTCAGTCCTAAAAAGTCCTGAGACAGATCGATATCCTGTCTTGACTCTATTTCTGAATATGCTGGACGTATGAGTACATCATCGAATGTGAAGTAATCTTTCAATTCTAAATCCCTTCTGTTTTTGCATCCATGCAATCAAATTTGGCAAAGGTTGACCAACGAATTTCTTCGCTATTGGGGCAACCTCAATAATCTTACCTTGCTGTGTTGTTACCTCGATTGTCATCTTTTCTGAGGACAACCACCATGCCATCGTTTCTGTCATACGTTAGAAATCTCCATAGAGCAGAAGGACGATCAGGACAATTTGCATTAGGCGGATCATGCTCCCCACACGCATTGCAAAATCGATGGTTGGTTTGTTGCTCAGTAAACCATGTATGTTTGTGGTCAACCACTAATACCACCCCACCCTATTGTGAAACGTTAACGCTCTGCAAGCAGAGCCATATCTTGAATTCACGTAACGAATTCCCCACCTTACCTGTGTAACAGGGTTAGTACGCCAATCACTACCGGCACTTTTCATCTTGCTACCGGGGAGTGCCTGAGGAATTCCGTAGGCTCCACTACTCTTATTGTGTGCCCAATATCTCCAAGAACTCTCTCGCTCCCATAGCGCTTCAATACAAGAGAACTGTGAGGCTCCTAGACGGTCCAGAGCGTACCTTTTTGCTAGGGCCTTACTTCCACCCCCTTTTATAGTTACCGGGGCTCTCCGTGGCTCCTGTGGCGTCACAGAGGGTTGTGGCTTTGGTTGCTTGACCCGAATCTTAGGTCTGGTGGGTTCCGGTGTCTCTACGACCGTAATATACGGCTCCGTGTCTTCTGTTGTACGATTAATTTGTGTGAATGTAACACTTGGCAGAGGTTCCCACTTCTCTGTGGGTTGTTTACCGCTAGCCTCAGTACAGGCAACAAATAAAACTGCCAACGTGGCAGTTCCTAAGGTTCTTACTCTCAAATTTATCTCCTCCTCACAACGGAATCCGCTGCTAGGACCATTGTATCACAGTCAAGACCTGAGGGTCAACCCAAATCTGAAAAAGGACCCTTTCCGCGTTGAACTTCCGACCCGTCTTTTGGTACAATGTCTATATCCCGACCAGCACACTTCGTACAGACCCAAATGTTGATGGTCTTGTTCAGTTGCTTAATCTTCTTTCTTCCGAGTTTGATCGGAGCGAAACAGCACTTGCTTCGATAACCGTAGTCTAGCAAATTCTCCTCCTGTAGAGATAGCTACGCTATCTCTATTTTTATTTCTATTTTTACTACTGAGTATACAGTAACTAATACAGCTAAGTATGGAGCTGTATACAGCTCAGTATATATAGCTATTATATATATCTCCCCCTCCTCCCTCAGTTCTTAGTCTAGCGTTTAAGGTATAGGAAGTTCAAGGGAAGGAATTAAAATTATCCATAACAAAGTTGATCCATGAGGCCCACATAACCCATGAGCAAGAGGTTTATAAACTATCCCCTATGAAAAAAGACAAAATTATTGACTATTACATATTGGTCTACAAGCCCAGCCATCCAGCAGTGGTAGGTGACGGATATGTACCAGAGCAGATATTAGTAGCAGAGAGCGAATTAGGACGCTTCCTCTATCCTGATGAATCAGTAAGGCATAAAAACGGCGATCCCCAAGATAACAGGCCCTCAAACTTAGAGGTTGTATCCGCTAGTCACGGATACAGGTTAGTTAACCTTGGTGACGAGCATATTGAGCCACGCAAGTCCGCTGGTAAAACTTTTATGCCTTGCAAATTTCAAAAACCGTGCTGGAAAGAAGTTAGAGCGCCTATAGCCCGTGAGCATAAGGTGTATCTTCCGTACATATGCAGTTATCAGGAAGGTGGGGACGTTTACAAGTGTTCGCGCTTTTGGAGTTATGTAGATAAAACATTAGTAGAGCAAGGGAGCGATGAAAATTGACTTATAGACCAGAAGGATTAGCGGAGACTATCTTTAAGGAAAGATATACAATCCATCCAGAGGAAACATGGGATGGTGCTAGCCATCGATTAGCAAAACACGTAGCAAGTGCAGAATTGGACGGTGACAAGGAAAGATACGAAGAACATTTCTATGAAGAGATTGTAACCAACCGATTTATGCCCGGAGGGAGAATATGGTATGGAAGTGGTCGTCCTCGCGCTCAGTTGCTTAATTGTTTTGTTGTTCCCACCTCCGATTCTAGAGAAGGCTGGGGAAAGACCATTCATGATGTTATTGTTGTGTCTGGTATGGGTGGTGGCGTCGGCATTAACTGCTCACCTATCAGACCCCGTGGTAGCCGCATCACTGGGACTGGTGGCGTGGCTACGGGCGCTGTATCACTAATGGAAATGATCAATGCTGTGGGTGATGTTCTCGTTGCCGGTGGTGGCAGACGACTAGCACTCATGCTTGATCTAAATATCAGTCACCCTGATATGCCAGAGTTTATTGATGCAAAGTTGAACAAGAATAAACTGACCAACGCTAACGTTTCTGTCATCATTGACAAGAAGATTAATTCAGACACTTTCGTTAATGCAGTAAAGAATGGGAGCAATCTTCCGCTACAGTTTGGTGGATCAACTCACAAGAACGTAAATGCGAAGGAACTATGGGGTAATATTGTTAACAATGCATGGGCATCAGGAGAACCGGGAGTATTAAACGGGGATTTAGCGAACAAAGAGTCTAATATCTGGTATCATAAGCCTCTTATTTCTACTAACCCTTGTGGTGAAATTTGGTTGGAAGAATACGGTAGTTGTGACCTTGGGGCATTAGTGCTTCCTAGATTTGTCAACGCTTTGGGGCAACTAGATTACGTAGCACTCGCTAAGACAATACGTACAGCAGTAAGATTCCTCGATAACGTACTTTCAGTAAATGAGTACCCTCTTCCAGAGATTAGAGAGAACAACGTAAACGTGCGGCGAATCGGTCTAGGCATCATGGGACTGCATTCCATGTTGATCCAGATGGGATATCGCTACTCATCACAGGCATCTATTAATTTCGTTGATGACCTCATGAATTTCATAAAGTATCAAGCCTATCTTGCTTCGATTGACCTAGCAAGAGAGAAGGGATCATTCCCAGCGTTCGACGCTGATCTATTCCTCCAGTCGGGCTTCGTAAAGCGTGCACTAAACGACGAGATAAAGAACAGCATCAAAGCATTTGGTATTCGTAACTGCGCTCTTCTTACTATTGCCCCAACAGGCACTACTGGAATGGTCAGTAACGTATCTACTGGTATTGAGCCCTTATTCTCTGCGGCATATTGGCGCAGATTCTACCGACCTACACCGGATGGTAGCAGACAACTAGATAAAGAGTTGGTTGTTGATCCACTGTGGGATCAAGTTACTGACAAGTCCCTATTGGAAGGTGCATATGATGTTGCTCCTGACTATCATTTTGATATGCAAGTCGCTTGCCAGAAGCACATCGATAACGCTACTTCAAAGACGATTAACCTGCCCCAATCTTACTCAGTTGAAGTTCTGTCAGACCTATGGCTAGAGTATCTTCCACAGGTCAAGGGCACGACGTTCTATCGAGCAGGATCAAGGGGAGAGGAACCTCTAGAGGCTATCCCTCTTGAAGAAGCAAAGAGACTTATGAGCGTTAAGAACGCAGCAAAGCAAGCAACGATTGCTGAACAGAACATGATGGACTGCGTTGGAGATTCTTGTGGCATTCCAGAAGATTTGAAGCCCAAGATAACTGAACAGGTGATACAATTTATAAGTTAGTTTAGGTGATTTATGTGGATATATGGGAGAACGAAGGTGGAAGGGTGCTAGAAACAGAAGTCGGGGTAGAGGAACCTAAGCCTTTTATACTGCCAGAAGCGATTGAAATTGTCAGGATGCTCTATGATTACTTTGCCCCACTTTCTGATGCACAATCGCGCAGGGTTGATGCCCTATTAGAAAGGTACGAGAGGGAGTATGTCAAAAAGTCTACTTGAAGTCTTGCCCGAACAGGGCATACAGATCATGGAGAGTAGCAATGGTAGGTGGGTTGCGGTTTGTCCGTTGCATGACGGCGACCACGACCCATCTTTTACCATTTATACTCACAATGATACATATTTCTGCTTCGGGTGTAGTGCTTGGGGCGATCCAGTCAAATTCCTTTGTGACTACAAAGGATGGGACACAAAACAAGCCCAAGAGTACGTAGGAGTAGACTATGAGTACAAGAAAGCAGAAAAAGCACGAATCATCAAGACCCGTGATGCTCTACGTACATGGGGATTTCTCAGTTATGTTACCGGAATCTATCATGATAACCTTTTACGAACAACTGGTGCGAGGGATTATCTCCGCAGGAGAGGACTCAGTGATGACACAATACGAATACAGAGAATGGGGTACACTGACGGAAGAGTTTTACGAATTGAATTCGCTAACGATTACAGTATCGCCCACGAATGCGGACTAATAAACGCGCAGGGTTACGAGGTAATGAGTCACAGAATCACAATTCCAAACTTCTGTGACCCCTTACGTGAGCGTGTAGACTTCATCATGGGTAGAACGGTCACAAATGACCGCATTAAGTACCTTGGAACAAGGATGCCTAAGCCTATCTTTGGATTCTACGAGTTTGCAAAGTCTCCTATTCTGCTTATAGCGGAAGGTCAGTTTGATTGGCTAATGTTGAAGCAATGGGGCTTTCCTGCTACGGTTTTATCTGGTACGAATCTTCCCAAGTACCATCATGCACTTCTTAGGGATAAATTCGTAGTAATTGTACCCGACAATGATGCTGCTGGCAAACTGTCTGCGGTAAAGTTGCACTCAGCACTGCGGAATAGTGTCATTCTTGATTATTCCTCTCTTGGAGTCAAGGACGTTGGGGAGTTGGGGGCAAAAGAAGATGGACAAGAGAGTTTCTTACAAATCATACAGGAGCAAGAATGGTACAAGGATATACTTTTGTCGAAGGCTCATTGGATGAAGTGGTTGCCCACTTCTCTACAGATAACATCATTGGACTTGACCTAGAGACTACGGGATTAAGCCCGATTGATTCTAAGATCATTCTGTGTCAGATAGGATTCAGGGATCATACATACGTTATTGACACTAGCAAGGTAGACATTGCTCCCCTTCTACCTTTCTTTACAAGTAACAGGTGGAAGAAGATCATCCAGAGAAGCGAGTTTGAACGCAAGTTCATCAAAAAGCATCATGGAGTAAAGATCAACAACGTATTTGATACGTGGTTGGCAGAGAAACTGATTACAACGGATACCAAGGCTCCATCATCGCTTGCATTCTTAGCTAAGAAGTATGCGGATATGGACTTAAACAAGGCTGTACGTATGGGCTTCACAGAGGCTAGAGCAGTCTCTATGTTCACAGAAGAGGAGTTACAATACGCAGCAGACGACGTTATCTGTTTGTTTCCCATCTATGATGGGCAGTCCAAGATCATTAGGGAGAAAAGCCTAGACTATATTGCAGAGGTTGAGTTTGAGTGTGCACAGGTTGTCGCTAACATGGAGTTGGTAGGAGTACCAATTCTCATAGACAAGTGGCATAGTATCATCGAGGAGACTCGTCGGGAGCATGAGGAATCTCGATTGAGGATGAACGGATATCTATTTGATAGTGGGGATAATCAGGAACAGATTGGAATGTTTGTTCGTGATAGTATAAATCTAAATTCACCTAAGCAGATAACAGCAGCATTTGCTAACCTAGGCATAAATGTCACAAGTACAGCAGAGCGAGAGATTGCACTAATTGATCATCCAGCAGCAAAGGAGTTATTGAAGTATCGTGGTTTACAAAAGATTCTATCCTCATACGGAGAGTCATTCCTTGGTCATATCCATCCCTTCACCGGAAGAATACACGCTGACTTTCTCCAACTTGGTACTGAAACTGGAAGATTTTCTTGCAAGGAACCCAACCTACAGCAAATGCCAGATAACTTCCGTCAATGTGTCGGAGGTTCCGGGTACTCGATCATCGCGGCAGATTATTCTCAAATTGAGTTACGAATCCTCGCAGAATTAAGTGGTGATCCTAACTTCCTAAAGGCTTTCACTTCTGGTGAAGACCTGCACAAGTCAACCGCTGCTACAATGTTCAACATCGACCTCGATAAGGTCACTAAGGAACAACGCTTCATTGCCAAGACCATTAACTTCGGTCTAGCGTATGGAATGGGCAGCAATAAACTCATGGATATCCTGAACGCAGAGGCAGAGAAGAACGGGAGCAAGAAATATACACAATTCCAGACCAAGGCACTTGTCTCCAAGTACAGAACAGCATATCGTAAGGTTATTGACTGGCTAGATGAGGCTGGACAAACTGCGATACGAAAGGGCTACTCTGAAACCATGCTGGGGCGCAAGAGATTCTTCTCCCGTCCTGCACAAGGTATATCAGAGGGAGAATTTGATATGCAGATGGCAGGGATCAGACGGCAGGGAGCAAATGCCCCAATTCAAGGAACAAACGCAGACATTACCAAACTGGCTATGATAGAGATAGACACAGAGTTAGCAAAGTATGGATTTTCTGGTGATATCATTATTCAGGTTCATGATGAAATCGTTGTACTAGCCCGTAAAGACCAAGCAGAGAATATTAAGATAATTGTAGTGGATGCAATGATTGCAGCCGGTGAGAAAGTGCTTAAAACGGTCCCCGTTAAGGTGGAAGCGTATATCTCTGATGTTTGGAAAAAAGGATGATGTTACATGAGCAAAGAACCTAACTGGGACCATATGTTTCAAGGGATAGACTTCTCTGCCCTTGACGCTGCCCCCAAAGAACCTGCACTAGTCGAGCAGGGAATTAAAATCGAGGATAAGGTGTTTGTTCAAAAACTTACAACCGAGACTTGGATATTTACTGATCTATCGAATAACACATTTGGACAAAGCGTTATCCAAGATGTAACTATCATCGGTGAAATGACCAAGGAAGCATACGCTAAGATGGTCCAGCAGCGGAAGACGCGCAGACGAAAGAAATCAGACTAGTTGAAGTTCACCTAGGTAAGGTGATATATTGGAAGGTATCCGAACGGTGAGGAAGCTGTTTGCTAAACAGTCGGGCAGAAATGTCTTGCGGGTTCGACCCCCGTGCCTTCCGCCATTTTATCAGAGGTGCGCCCAAGATAAAAAGAGTATAGTAGGTTAATTAATCTAGGCTTATAGAGAGGAAAATGTGTTAGGGTTTCTAGCGTTTCTAGTCGTAGTGCTTATTTTTGGAGCGATTACGGCATTTTTTATCCTCAGACGCTTAAACTATGAGCGTAAGTGGGCAACACTAAATGAATACGGTAATAAAGAAAAGGTAGAGCGTGATCCGCCTAGCATTGTACCTGCGATTGTTTTTGCAGTCGTTGGGTTTGTCCTAATCATAGGAACAGGCGGAATCAGAGAGATTCCAGCGGGCCACGTAGGGGTTATTACTTCATTCGGTAGAGTTACCGAAGGAACATTACCATCGGGTCTAACATACGTTATGCCCGTCGTTAATCAGGTTGTCATTCTTGACACCCGTGTCCAGTCTTACGAATTTACTGACCTACAGGGCGCAACAAGCGATACTCAGGCAGTTACGCTTTCAGGTTCAGTTAACTACCGAATCGATGGAGCAACGGCTTGGAAGTTGTATCGTGATGTTGGTGAAGACTTTGCAGTCAGAGTTTTCCAGCGTCCAGCAGATACGGCACTAAAGACAATTACACCTAGATATACTGCTACTGATATCATCGGTAAGCGTGACGAAATTGCTTCATTAGCAACGCAACTTCTCCGTCCATCCGTTGAGCAGTACGGTATCTCTGTAGAGGCATTCTATGTCTCTAACATTGGCCTAAATCAAGCATTCCTAAATGCAGTTGAAGCGAAGCAGATTGCTAATCAGCAAGTGCTAACTCAGAAGCAGATTACCGCGCAAAAGGAAGAGCAGAAGAAGCAAGCAAAGATTGATGCAGAAGGACGAGCAGATGCCGCTAGAGCAGCAGCAAATGGTGAAGCCGATGCAATTCGATCACTAGCAGATGCACAGGCAGATGCAAACAAGTTGCTAAATAACTCACTAACACCTGAGTTAATTCAGTATACATTGATCAACAAGTTAAGTCCTACGATTAAGACTATGATTCTTCCTGATGGACAGAATTTCATCCTTGATCCTAAGGCACTTCTTGGTCAGTAATAGGGAAGGTTGGCTGAGTCTGGCTTAAAGCGATAGTCTTGAAAACTATTGGTGTAACAACCCGTGGGTTCAAATCCCACACCTTCCTCCATTTATTATGAAAGGGAAAACAATGGCTAACGTAACTGCGGACGATTTGGTTCCCACATTCTGTGGAGTGTGTGGTACTCGTTTGGTAGAGTTTAGAATTGCTTCGGTTTCGGGTTATGACATTTATACTGGAACGCCCCTCAGCAATGAGAGTGTTTCTCGATCTTGTCCAAACCCAACGATCACAAAGAGTGGTCGATTTAGCGCACCGTCAACTACCCAGCATCGAACCTATCGGTTTGAAAAGGATAGTTGGGTCTAATTACAGTGGGGTTATCGTTCAACGGGAGGACGACTGCTTTGCACGCAGTAAATCAGGGTTCAATTCCCTGTAGCTCCACCAATAAGTTATGAAGATTGAGTTAATCACAAGAGAAGAATACGAGAAGCGTACCAAGTATTGGATTCGTAAGTACGAGTGGTTCTGTGGTGTATGCGGTAGATTAGAGGGTAAAGAGTGGACGAGAGTCTATGATGAACCTAGACCTGATGCATGGCACGAACGTAACGAGATAGACGAAAACCATATTTGTTACGGTTGTTACTAAGGCTCCGAACCTAAACGGACAAGGGTCTGTCTGCAAAACAGATTTTAGTGGGTTCGACTCCCACCGGAGTCTCCATTACTTGAACCTCCTAGAAGCAAGGGAGTACAATGGGAAGACCAAGGAAACCTAAGGTACTTGAAGAGGAAGGAATTGTTCTTCCTCCTAGGCCCAAGCCTCAAATATTGGATGGCAATTTTGGCTATCCACGACCAGCACCTAAACCAAGTCAGACGAAAAAGGTGCGGTATAAGAAGGAAGAGTCTGAAAATTAATGTGACCTAAAAGGTCTACTAAAGGAAGGGAAAATTATGGCAAGATTAAACGCAACTAAGCGAACAAGGGTTACAGAAACATTAGCAGAGGAAACTACAACTAACCTAGCAGGTGGGAAGGCTTTTAAGTTAACTCCCCATGCAAAGTTAATTGAACAGGTTGTAGGTGCGTTCTGGAACGAGGATTTGTACTACGCTAAGGGCTCTAAGACTTCCGCACAGATTGTGCAGGGTGTTAAGGACGTAGCAAAGGATGATCCTAGATTCCCACTACAGCTAGCAGCATACGCTAGAAACGTTCTCTATCTGCGAACAACCCCACAGGTTTTGCTTGTGGAAGCATCACGTATTGAAGCGTGCAAGCCATTCGTTCGTGAATATACTTCAAAGATTGTAAAGCGAGCAGACGAATTAACTGATATCGTTGCTTACTACACTTCTACATCAGGCTCACACAAGGGCTTCCCTAACTCTCTAAAGAGAGGACTGGCTGATGCATTCGTGAAGTTTGATGAATACCAGTTAAATAAGTATGACTCTTCAAAGTCAGTTGTAACACTTGGTCAGGTAGCACAGTTAGTGCACCCAGCGTTGGGTAAGGCTATGTACAACTTCCTCACAAAGGATGAAGTTGATGCAGAGGCTCTTCCTAAGATTGGGGCTCTAAAGGCTCTATTGGCTAAGGATAAGATTGATGCAGAGGCTATCGAGTTAATCGGTAAGTCAAATGTAACTTGGGAAACCCTTATCTCAAAGTTTGGGGCATCCAAGGAAACTTGGGAATTAGTAATTCCTAATATGGGTTATATGGCACTTCTTAGAAACCTAAGAAACTTCGAACAGAAGGGTGTCAATCTAACTCCTGTATTAGCACGGATTGCAAATCCTGAGGAAGTAAAGCGCTCAAAGCAACTTCCATATCGGTTCTATTCTGCTTACCTACAGGTATCAGAACAGAAGGTGCAGCGTGCAATCGCTCAGGCGTTTGAACACAGCATTTCAAATGTCCGACTTGAAGGTCGTACAGCCGTTATGGTAGACTTGTCTGGAAGCATGGGATCAGCACTATCGGATAAGTCAGCAATGTCCTATCGAAACGTGGGTACCGTGCTTGGAGCCATCGTTGTAAAGAAGTCAGAGGAATCTGTAGCAATTGGTTTCGGTGATACCGCGCAGATTGCAAAGATCAACCCTGATGACACAATGATGACAAATATTGATAAGATTGATAAGTTACCAGTGGGTCACTCAACTAATGCCTATCGAGGCTTCCAAGTCTTGGGCAACAGAGTAGTTGATCGTGTGGTAGTTATCTCTGATATGCAGTGCTACGGTGGTAACGAATACTACGGTAGTGGCCTATCAAACGCTTGGGATGAATACGTGAAGAACGTAAATCCAAATGCAAGACTCTACTCGCTAGATGTTAGCGCATATGGATCAAAGCAATTCCCAAGCAGAAAGAACAACGTTGTAACTCTTAACGGCTGGTCAGACAAGATCATCGATATGATTGGTGTCTACGAACGTGAAGGTGCAATGCTTGATGAGGTTAGAAAGTGGTAGAAATCATAGTCCTTGTCCTGCTCTTCGGAATAGGAACGTTCTTGATCGGATTTGGGTTTGGTCGTTGGGGGTTGGAAACAACTATCGATGACCAACAGGCCCAAATCGAAGCACTTACTGGCGATCAAAATATATCTTAGTAGTGTAGTTTACGGTTACTTCTTTGCTTGAAACGAAATTAACACCGTACACGTTTTAATCTCTAGGATTTAATGGCCCTATCGTCTATCGGATAGGACACCAGACTTTCAATCTGATAAGCGGGGTTCGACTCCCCGTAGGGCTACCAAAGACAACTTAATAATAGTCTAGTGTCGGAAACGGTTACTTCTACAAACTTTTTGTTTCACTAACAAACCATCTAGTCCGGGTAATGCGGATCAGGTTGTGTGCGAAGCATGATTGACTCTAAGGAAAGGACTTAGTGACGAATCGGAAGTAAGACGATAAAGCCTCCGTTCCATTTAATCTGACTATTACAATCTTTGCCCATTCAGTAGCAATGGACGCCAAACAAGCAGTCACCGGGCCATGTGGACTATACTGGTAGGGATATGGCTGTTGAGGTAGGAATGGTCCACCATGTTTATTGCTACCGAATGCGCAAAGCGCAGAATTTAGGATAGTGTAGATAACAGTTACTTCTCTTTGGGCGACGTGATGTGGGTTCGAATCCTACTCTCCCAACAAAATCGATGGGAGATAGCTTAATGGTAAAGCGCGAAAATTTCTGTAGTCGCTTTAATCTTCCTAAAATAGTCATCGCTCACCCAGTAGACGAATTCATACAAGGCAGAACGTAAGGGTTGCAACCGCCCGCCTATGAAATGGTCTACCGGATGCGCGACGGCGCATCAATCTTTAGTGTAGTGTTTGTTACGGTTCCTTCGATAAATGTATATCAATTGACTTCAAATCAATCTTTGTAGGTTCAAGTCCTACAGGAATAATGTCCGTAGCGCCTCTATCCTCACTAATATATCGCTCTCCTATGGTGTAACTAGGTAAGCATACCTGTCTGTTAAACAGTTGGTATAGGTTCGAATCCTGTTGGGAGAGCCAACTTTTTGAGGTGTTATATGGCAAACTTCAAGCGCAAGCACCCTAAGCACAGAATCCTACGGGATTGCAATGCTCATTGTAAATACGATGGAAGTCACTATACTAGTATAAATGGTAGGGAAAGATACCTACCGATGTATTGGAAGAAGGTGGGTGGAAGACACGCTTGGAGATACCTACATAAGAACGTAGACATTCGCTGAGGATTGGTGTAACGGCAGCACCGGAGATTTTGGTCCTCCTAGAAAGGGTTCGAATCCCTTATCCTCTGCCAACTTAGGAGATTAAATGCAGCACCAGATCATTCGTGTCCTCAATGTACTTGGACTATACCGTTGTACTTGTGGGGCAACAGGCGATCTATCATGGGTAGCAGAACACGTTGTTAAGAATCAGTACGAGGTTAAACCTAATGTCCCTAGAGGAGAGTAGATTTACACCAGCAAGAGATTGGTGTATGCATCCTGAATATTGGCATTCTCCTGACTCAGAGGCTACCGAAATGGAAGTCACTGGGTTTTTAGGTGCTTTAGTGACAATGATACAGCCAGAGTATGTTGTTGAAACAGGAACATATCACGGGCATACGGCAGCAGCAATAGGTGCGGCACTTTATGTAAACGGTCATGGACGCTTGGTAAGCATTGAGAATAATGGTGAGCATTATGAGGAAGCTTTACATACTTTGGATGGATGGAATTATCCAGTCAAACTCGTTCATGGCAATACGATGGATTTTGTCCCCGAACAAAACATCGATTTTGCTTTCTTTGATTCTTGGCAGGAAGGACGTATAGAAGAGTATACACGATTCTATTCTCTAGGTTTTTTGAAACCCGGAGCAATCGTAGCCTTCCATGATACCGCACCACATCATCAGGTACGAAAGACTATTCTACCCTTAGAAGGAATTGGTGAGGGCGAGTTAAGGATCATTGATTTCCGAACACCGCGAGGACTAATTTTGGGGCAAGTAAGATGACACTTACAATAGCTGTCCTATCATGGGGATCACATAAGACACTAATAAACACATTAAACAGTTATGAAGAATACGGACTGTATAATCTAGCAGATGAACGAATCATATGGTTTCAGGAATTCACCAAGCCTGACCTAGAGATAGCAAGAAGATACGGGTATCATGCCTACGGATCACCTACTAACATAGGGATATCCGGGGGATATAAAGGGCTTGTCCAATTAGCGACAAGCGATCTTTTTTTATTTTTAGAGAATGACTGGCTCCTAACTGAGGACCCAACACAACAGATAAAAGATGCTAAGGCTCTCATAGGATCAGGCTACGCTGACGTTGCAAGACTACGGAGCAGGAATAATCCCGGTCATCCCCTGTGGACTAAGCAGTTTGAGGGGAATGAGTTAAGCCGACCAGAGCATCTTCTTGATTCAATCCACTGGACTAACCCGTCTAGATTCTACCAGATCAAGCCTGTACTTGGTACATGGTTTGAGACTATAGCACCATTTGCAAATTGGACCAACAATCCAACCATGTTTAGACGTGAGTGGTTAATTGAAAACATTCTCCCTCGATTAGATGGTGATATTGAAAGAAGTATCCAGTCTTGGTGGGAGGAGCAAAGTTTCAAGGTTGTTCAAGGTGAAGGACTTTTCACTCATTGGAGATTAGATTGATGTGGATAAGGGGGAACCATAAAAACCGTTATACCAAACCTTCGTCATGGCATCTGTTTAAAGAGGCAGGACTGACTCCTAAATTCGTTAGAAGTTATCATGAAGACGGAAATACAAAATCCGTCTATGTAGCAGCAGATACCATGAAATCAATAGATGGTTATACGTGGTGGGAAACAGAAGTACAACGAAGCGAGGAGTTACCCAAGAAAGGTAAAATCTGTGCTAGTTGCTTACAGAGGTATTTAAGTGAGAGTAGGATTCCTTAACAACCAGATAGACAATCGGGGCACAGGCAATGCTCTGTATGACTATGCTCATTACAACGAAACTATCCTAGGTAACGAGAGTGTCATATTCACCCTGACCCACCAGAATGCAGATCAGGGAATGCAGGATAGGCTAGTAGATAGGTTTGGAGACATTTGGTCTGTTTGGGCATTAGTAGAAAGAGAGTTAAACATAGACTTTATCTATCATATCAAGTACGGAAATATGGACGGGTTCCATATGGGCGAAACTCCCTATGGTGTCCATGCTGTCTTTGATGGTAGTCAGCCTCATGGAGACAGGTATGCAACAATCTCTGAGTATATGGGTAGGAAGTATAAGATTCCTTACGTTCCCCATATTGTAAGTCTAGCAGAACCAACACAGGACTTTAGAGCAAAGTACGATATACCGCAAGATGCTTACATATATGGAAGGCACGGTGGAGCGGATACTTTCGATATCCCGTGGGCATGGGATGCTATCAACGAGGCTATGTACTATGACGATAGCCTTTATTTCATGTTCATGAATACGGAGATACCAAATGTCAAATTCTTCGATCCAAGTAGACTTACCTTCATCGCTAATTCAGCGAATCCAGCATTTAAAAGTTCGTTTATACATTCGACAGATGCAATGCTCCATGCTCGATCTAGAGGTGAAACTTTTGGAATTGCAGTTGGCGAATTTGCAATTGCAGGAAAGCCTGTCATCACTTACGGAGGCAGCGGAGAAAGGGCGCACCTAGATTACCTAGGTAGAAACGCTATCAAGTATTGGACTAAGACAGACCTATACATAGAGTTGCTAAGAAAGCCCAAGCCATACATGAACGACTTAACAGACTATGCAAACTTCACACCGGAGAACGTGATGAAAAAGTTTAAGGAGGTATTTCTAGATGAGGCAAATTCACCTTAGAGGTATCCCCTTTTATCTGCATGACAGCGGTGATTTATTATCTGGCGCAATAGAGAGAAATGGAGACTTTTGGGAAGCAGATATCCTAGACTACATACGGGATAATCATCCAGAGCATATGTCAATATTGGACATAGGTGCTAACATAGGTAATCATTCTGTCTACTTTGCAAACTTTCTAAAGTATGCATCTATCATGTGCTTTGAGCCCGAAACTCTAAACTACGATGTTCTAACAAACAACATGAGTGGCTATTCTAATATAGGATTGGCTAAGTTTGCTGTATCTGATAAAACCGGAACGGCAGCGTTCATACGAAATGGGGATAATTTTGGGGCACATAGAATTAACGATCAAGGTGATGAAATAGTAAAAACTATCTCTATCGATAAAATAGCGTTGGGCCATGTTACGCTGATGAAGATTGACGTTGAGGGCCACGAACCAGCGGTTCTAGATGGAGCAACAGATACCATCATACGATGCAAGCCGCTTATCCTGATAGAAGACTGGGATTTAGAGTATCATAGAATCCTTAGTCCTCTTGGATACGAGATAGAGAAAGATTGGGAGCATCATAAGACTTACCTTTGGAGGCCAGTATGATATATTTCATAGCAGCCGTATATAACGAAGAGCAAGAGATACACGAATTAGTTGATCATGTTAGTCATCTTGTAGGTGGCTATCGTTTTGTCGATGATGGGTCTACAGACAACACTCTAGCCCTTTTAGCGGAAAATGAGTACGCATATGACGGTGCATATGACTTTGATTATAAATCAATTCCTCATACGGGACTACCCGAAACCGTTAAGCACGAAGCAAAGGAAATGGTTCCAGACGGCGCGTGGATACTGATGCTGGACGCTGATGAAAGGCTCTCAGACGACGCACAAGCGGGCATAGAGGGCTTCTTTGGCTCAGGTGAGGCGGATGCCTACGACTACGTTTACTTTAACCAGTACGAGATAATAGATGGGGTTCATGTTCGTGGATTCCAAAAGTGTAAACTCTTCCGAAAGGAGAGTATACAGTTTCCATTGAATAATATTCATGCCGATGATCAATTCACTGGAAGGGGAACCTTCAAAGAGGATTGGGTGGTATTCCACCGCAAGACAACGTACAAGCAGATTAATCGGGAACAAGAGTACCTAGAAACCTACAAGAAACTACTTGAAGATGGTCACATCGACCAAGGCAGGTACGACTGGCTTCGCGGACTACATCATTTTATTAGGTAGGTTGAACTTCATATGAACAACAAGGTAGAATTAATAGACTGCTATGGCTCGGATGAACGACACGCCCTAGCAGCGTGGACAAGTACATCACGGGACCTTACACCGGAGAAGAGGGAAAGAATACCGGGCCTTTTAAAGATGCTAGCAGAGAACGACCATACGACTCCTTTTGAAAAGAGTTTCATTGGTTTTCTTGTTACGTGTGATACAGCAAGTCACATTCATATCTTGAAGCACAGGATAGGTGTGTCTGTCAATGGAGAGTCTGCACGGTACAAGGAGTTAAAGGACGATAAGTTTTACGTCCCCGAAGACTGGCCCGCTGAGTTAAAAAATGATTTAAATACTGATATTATGTATGCGTTTGATAAGTATCATAACGCTTTGCATCTCCTTGATAAGGAAGGAATTCCTAGAAAGCGCGCAAAGGAGACAGCAAGATTCTATCTCCCTTATGCTAATCAGGTAACACTAGATGTTACATTTAACTTTAACTCATTCAAGCACTTCCTAAAGAAGCGCTATGAGCCAGATGCACAGAAAGAAATATACGATATCGCTGATGAAATGCTAAGACTCGTTAGAGCAACAGGTCAATTTGAACATTCACTTAATGCATGGGGATTGTGATGGACGTAAGGTTTGGACTTCAAGTAGCCACTATGAAAATGTTTAATAGCATAAGTGAGGAGCAGGGTAAGAGAGAGATAGAAAGTTATCTTGCTTGGCTAGACTGCACGCCTAAGGAAGAAGCAATTTTATTGGGGCTTCCTACTGAGGTATTTACTCAACTTGGTAAAGCCAAGTTTTCAAATGCAGCGTTTGGCGTCTTTGAAACCAACTTCCAAACATACATGGAAAAGATGCTGACTGCTCTAAGAAACGGGGTCATAGAAGGCTTAGACTTTGATTCAGGAAATACAATAAATGGATAAAGAAGATTGCGGTTGTTGTGGGCCAGATTGTGAAATGTGCTTCATGACCGAGAATGATAATTTTGAGGAAGATGATCCAGATGCTCAGGAAGATAACAACGAGGGTTAGAAATATCGCCCGAAAGGCTTTTATGTTGCCCGGTAGTATAGTGGTATCTAGATTAGAAGGTCGTATTGTGTCCATAAACGATGGACCAGAGTTAGGAGAATATAAAGAAGCTAAAGCAGATCAGGAGTATCCAGAGATATTCTATGATCCGCACCTAATGTAAGCCCGATTCGTATAATGGCGATTATGCTTCCGTTACATGAAAGCGACGGCAGTTCGATTCTGTCATCGGGTACCAAGAATTAAATAATGGCCCACGATTCATCTGGTCGAGGAAGACGTTCTTATAAAGCGTTTGAGCAGAGTCCGATTCTCTGGTGGGCTACCATCGCCGCTGTAGTATAATGGCTCATTACAAGTGTTTTGTACTCACTAAATGGGGGTTCGATTCCTCTCAGCGGCTCCAATAACTTGTCAGGAAATAGGACCCGAAAGGGTCTTTTTTTATGTCCTAAGGAAGTAATACAATACTGCAAGGAGAATATTATCGAATAAAATACAAGGGAGGTCATTAAATGCCAGCAACATTCTCATGGGTACAGTACACAGGTTCCTCAGGTAACTCAACAACACCAGCCGGTTCAGGTGTAACTGCAACATCATCATCTAACTCAATGTCTTGGGACTTTGAAGTAGCAGACAGCACAGGTACAGTAACATATACAGCTAACCCAGTTAGTGCCGGTAGTGCTTCTTATCCACTATGGATAAAGGGTCTATGGACTAACTCAGTTGCCTATACTGTTTCTAACCTAAAGTTTTGGCAGTTCAACCCAGCAGCATCTTCTGCTAACACAGCATCATTTACAATCTTTGGTGCTACACAAACTGCCTATTCAATTGCTACAGGAACAGCAACAGGAGCAGTCTATGCTTCTAACGTAGCAGTACCAACAAGTACGTCAAGTACAGGATCACCGGGCGCTCCAGTTACAGGTCTAGGTTCTTACGCTACATCAGGCGCAGGATCGGGAGTAAATGGAACAGGAGCATCAGGTATCGCAACTCCGGGCGGATGGCTTGGACTACAGTTAAGTGCCGCAGCAGCAGCACCGGCTGGAACAACAGGCTACTTTGGATTTACACTACAGTACGACGAACAATAAAGAGGTTGAACCTCTAGAGGGTGATCTGATATGATTAGATATCAGGTAGGGAGGATATGCGTATGGAAGTAATTTTAGCATTCATTGCCGCTGTATTTGCTCCCTTGTCATCCACATTAATCTTAGCCGTTATAATCGGCGGTTTATTTCATGGTGCCTTATATAACTGGAAGTTAAATATTCCAAAGTCTTTCGTATCCCACCAATTAACAGCAGGTATAGCTTTCCTCTCAACCCTATTCATCTTTAGAAGTTTGACTGCGGTGTTTGAAGGTACTGCACTGGTTAGTCCTGCTGGATGGATAGGAATAGCTATACTGTGGTCTATATTCTGTTTATTTATATGGGTAGGGCACTCAGCAAGAAGAAGAAAATAGGTCTACCAGATTAAATGTCTCACACCTATAAAGTCTGTATGAAGGAGTAGATAGTACAGGCATCATTGAAACGTTTGCTAGAATGCAATCTAGCGTAGTAAGGAGTAATAAATGGGTAAGGTTCAGGGCGTAAATGTCGTTGTTGGTATTCCATCATTCGGCATGGTAAGTACATATTTTATGCAATCCCACTCAGCAATGGCATTCCCTCTTGTATCAAGTAAGATTGACAAGATCGTGTTAAACAAACCCATTGCAGAAGCGCGCAACGAAATCGTTGAATTCGCACTCTCACAAGGAGCGCAGTATATATTTTGGTTGGATGATGATGTAGTATCACCGCCAGATAGTTTCATGAAGTTATATAGACATAATAAGGACATTATCAATGGCGTTTATTGGTCAAAGTCTAACCCTCCCATGCCCCTTCTGTTCAGAGGGCACCTTGAAGGTCCCTATTGGAATTGGCACATCGGGGACCTCATCGAAATCGATGCGGCTGGTTCTGGACTTACGCTCGTCAAAACTGATGTGTACAGAAAGATGCAGCAAGAATTGGGAGGCCCTTGGTACTCAACTGAGTACGTATCCTTTGCTGGAATAGAAACTTCTGATAGTCCTCCTAATAATACGGAGGACTTGTATTTCTATGCTAAGGCCAAGAAAGCTGGCTACAAGGTTTGGGCAGATACTAGTGTTCAGGCTTGGCATTATGATAAGCACTCACAAGCAATGTTTGGTATAACACCAAACTCTCCGCAAGCATTTCCTAGATGGGCAGAGGTTAAGCCTGAGGGCAGTCTGCTCATTGCAGACCTTGGTAGCGGTCCTACAACACCCTACATGCGCGATGAAGGCGTCACAGTATCCTTTGATATACGTGAGGAAGTTAAGCCTGACGTAGTATGCGATCTTCGCTATATTCCTGTACCCGATCAAACATTTGATATCGTCTTTTCTTCCCACACACTTGAACACTTCGGCTGGACCGGAGTGGATAAGGTGCTAAAGGAATGGGCTAGAATATTGAAGGTTGGAGGGGAATTAAGAATTGTTGTTCCTAATATTCGCTGGTCAGCAAAGAGGCTCTATGAGGATAGAGCAACAGCACTAGACCTACAAGTATTATACGGGGAGCAAGACTACCCTAAAAACTTTCATGGTGTAGGATTTACACCAAACATGCTAAAGGCTCTAGTAGAGTCCTTAGGAATCTTTGAGAATATCGAGACTCATGAGGGTGATCTAGAAGGTAATCCGGGTCCTGATAGTTGGAATCTTCTCTTGAAGGCAACTAAGAAAGAACACCCAATGATCGAGAACATCACACCAGATTACGTCGATCCTGCCCCAACAGCAGAGAATTGGTGGCCGATCATGCAGGATCAAGCATATGAAGTACGACCCATAACCGATGAAGAGATTGAAGCCGATTTTAAGGCTCAACTTCCAGCACCAAAGACACTAGAAACTAGAGCATTAAAGAAGGACATAATCGAACAAATTAAAACTAAGGGAGCATTTGACTTCTCAGTCTTTAATGCAACTACAGTAGCGGAACAGGAGAAGGCAGATGGGCTGGATAGCGATAACTAAAGATTACGAGATACTACGAGAAGATGAAGGTATTCATGGTCGTCCTGTAGCAGCGGGTGAGGAGGGAAATCTCCTTGTCATCGCTCAGGAAGACTTCGGACATAATGTTGCTGTTGATTTAGTTAATGGTATCATTGCAATAGACTATAAAAGTCTAGGTGTTCAAAACAACACGATTGAACTCGATGGTGGAGTCCTAAGATTTCTAATCTGCGATGAAACAAATATCGTAGGCCAGTTTAGACACCTAGAACAAAAACTTGAATACCTACGTGACGATAATGGAAGAAGGATTATCGGGGAAGATGGGCGGTTCCAACAGGTTAGAACAGACATTCTTCACCCCTTGATCTGGCGTCCAATCTGGTTTACGAGATTAACAAATGGTGTTCCCACGAAGGTTATCGGGGCGCAGGTAACATTGCCCCGTGATCAAGGTGGAAAGAACGTTAAGAAGATGGTAAGCCTATTTGTCGATGGGCAAATAGGCATAGATTAAAGGGGATGGAATGATTGAGGTTTTTAGTAATATTACTAGCATTTCTAATACTAGTACCAGTAGGTGCAACAGCGTTTGCTGCTCCTCCTAATCCATGTATAAAGAATCCTAGTCATCCAAAGTGTCCTAAACCAACACCTACGGCAACAATTAGACCAACACCTACTGCAACTCCCGTAGTAACACCAACACCTGTTCCTACGATAGCACCAACGCCAACTCCGACACCAATTGCTACATCAACCCCAACAATTACTCCTACACCTACTGTGGCACCGACTCCAACTCCTACAGTAACCCCTACGCCAATACCAACTATTGCACCAACACCAAGTCCTACAGCAACTCCAATACCGGCTGGTCCTTTTGCACCACCAGTAACAACTGGAACATTTACGCTTCCAGCAACGGCTGATACTGCATCAGAGATTAACTCATTTATTGCAGGTATTCCAAATGGTTCGATTGTTGAGTTTAGACCTGAGGTTGCTTATTCCCTTGATACGGGACTGCTACTAGCAGGACGAAATAATCTTGTTCTTGATGGTAATAGCGCAACACTCACCATGAATGGTACAACAGGTAATGATGAGGCTGACTCAACATTCCTGCTGCGTGGATCATCACATATTAGGATCGTTGATTTCACGGTTCATGGAGATTACGCAACCTTTCCCGGTCAGGCTGGAGAAGTAGCACACCTAATTGGATTATCTGGATGGTACGGAGGGGGACCTTCCAGTTATATAGAAATGTCTAATGTAACCGGGGATGGATTCTTTGGTGACTTTGCTTACCTAGAAGGCGAGAATGTAGGCACACAGCGCCCATCAACAAACGTTTGGATTCATCACAATAATCTAACCACCGTAGGTAGAAATGGTGTATCGCTGATTAACGTAACTGATGTTCTCATCGAGAACAATACGATGACTAGAGCAGCGTACCACATGATTGATTTTGAGCCTAACTTTGATGCAGAGGAAGTACGTAGAGTAGTTATTAGAGATAACACCTTTGGCTCTTACGCTCATAGATCAGGTTTAATCGGATTCTTTGTTTCATTCTATTCACCTAACAACCCACAGGGCTCAGACTTCACCATCGAAAACAACACGGTGGCTGGAATTGCCGCAAATGGGTATGACGGAACAGCAAGATCGCTTAATTCATCCTTTGTAGGAAAGAGCGCAAACAAATTAGTCAATGTAGTATTCAAGAATAACAGTACATCACGTACCGTATCAGGCTATGGTATTCTCTACTTCAATTGGATAACTGGAGTTACTGTAACTGGAAATACTCAACCAGTACAGTCAGGAAGTACCCTAGTAGTAGTGAGTAATTCAACGAATGTAGTATCATCACCAAACCCCTAGGGGAGATAGATTTGAAAAGTATTTTCATTAGGTCGTTATTTATACTGTTAGCAATGCTTGCATTGGCTTTACCAATAAGCGCTGCCAAGCCGATAGGTTCTGGTGGCGACCCACTTACTATTGAGACAGATCGTAGATCAATTTCATGTAATGTTGAACAACAAACTATTCGTTGGTACGGATCATTTGATCCAATTGCTCCTTGTCCGGGTCCAAATGTTGTTAACAACTCTACTGGGTGTGGATGGGATATTGATGATAGTTGGTCTATGCGAGGTTCAGGACGAGCCAGCGATATTCATACTGCAAGTCTGTGCGTCGTGTCTGACGGGACACACAGAGCCCCTGTTGATGTTTCGGTTAGGGCTAAGAACGATCAACTTCTCGTAAGGCTTGATGCCTCTGATGGAAGATCGTGGTCTGCATCACCTATTCGTGATGGTAACGAATATCAGTATGTTGCTTGTGGAGATAATTTCATTAGTGCCCCGCACCCTGAAATTCTTGGGACTAATGGCGGGCACGGAACAATTGTAACCTATACCTTGACTATCGATGCTTCGGCGCGAGCCAGTAATGTGACTGCACTACTAAAGTATGGAAACGGTATTTGGGTTGTCGAGGAATGTGAATAATAGAAAATAATACTTCTCAATACAATGAGAGATAGCCTAATTCAATAGGAGCGTGGTTTTAAATGAACCTAATAGAAGCCAGAGCAAAGCCAGAAATGGTACTGCTCTGGCTTCTTTTTGCTTTTCACCTTGGGGGTGAGAAGTAATGGCTACACAAGGACCGAACTATCCCGCATCCGGCGCTACCCTAGCGAACGCCGGTACAAGTGAAAACGCCGAAGCATGGGTAAGCCCCGGTAACATCACGTCCGATAACGGCACGTC
>Ga0137466_1000004_pt1 | contig 17026 bp, 20 predicted proteins | sample EasRivERMGT842_2_FD_102302 | JGI IMG/M metagenome (GOLD analysis project Ga0137466, IMG submission 102302) | Soil microbial communities from meander-bound floodplain in the East River, Colorado, USA - East River MetaG ERMGT842_2 | ecosystem: Environmental > Terrestrial > Soil > Floodplain ...
CTGGAAACCCTCTCCCCGTGGGCGGCCACGCATGACCCGGCCGGACGCCGGCCGGATGTATCGGAGCGTGACGGAAACGCTCCGATCCTGCCCGGATGATCCGGAGTTGGCCGGGCTCCGCCAGATGGCGCGCGAATACGCACGGTTACTGGACGCCGCGGTGTCCACCGGTGACGGTGCCGGCGCATATCACAAACTGGGCCCCCGGCTCCAGGCTGTCCTCCGGGAGCTGGCCGGCCACGCACGAAGGAAGCGCGCCGATGCACCCGCAGTCCTCCCGGCCAACGTCACCCGGCTCCGCGGTAGCGCACGTGATCGGAAGCACGGAGCCGCGGCTGTGGACCCGGCCGCTCCGTGAGCTGACGCCGGCCACCTCGTACGGGTTCGACGTGATCGAGTTCGCGCGGGACGTGCTCCGGCGTCCGCTCGATCCGTGGCAAGAGTGGCTGGCCATCCACGCCGGGGAGCTGCTCCCGGACGGCCGGCCGCGGTTCCGCCGGGTGCTCGTGCTCGTGGCCCGTCAGAACGGGAAGACTCATCTGCTCGCCGTGCTGGCGGCGTACTGGCTGTTTATCGAGTGCGTGGGGTTGGTGCTGGGCACCTCCACGAAGCTGCCGTACGCGCGGGAGGCGTGGGACAAGACGCGTCGGATGGTGGAGGCCACGCCGGAGCTGGCCGACCTCCGCGCGCGCCGGTGGACCCGGCGGACCAACGGTGAGGTGGAGGCGTGGACGCTCCCGGACCCGGACACGGGGGAGGTGTCGCGGTACCTCATCGCGGCGGCCAATGAGGAGGCGGGACGCTCGCTGACGATCGCGCGCCTCATCCTCGATGAGCTGCGCCAACACCACGGGTACGACACCTGGGACGCCGCCTACAACGCCACGCGCGCCGTGATGGATGCCCAGGCGTGGGCCATCACGAACGCCGGCTCTCACCGCTCCGTGGTGCTGAACGATCTACGCCAGGAGGCGATAGAGGGCGGGGATCCGGAGCTGGGGCATTTCGAGTGGTCCGGTCCGGCGGACGCGGATGTCCGGGACGTGGCCGCGCTGGCGGCGGCCAACCCGAATCTCGGCCGGCGCATCCGGACGGACTCCCTGGTGACGGAGGCGGAGGCGGCGTTGCGCGCCGGTGGGGAGCGGCTGGCCGGGTTCAAGACTGAATCGCTGTGCATCACCGTGGCCGTGCTGGACCCGGCCATCGATCCGGGCGCGTGGGGCACGTGCCTGGACCCGGGGACGCTGGACGCCGTGCGCAACCGCGTGGCCATGTGCGTGGACGTGGCACCGGACGGCCAACACGTCACGCTCGCCGCGGCGGCCGTGCTGGACGACGGCCGGGCCCGGGTGGAGGTGGTGGAGGCGTGGGCCGGCGTGGGCGCCGCGGACCGGGCCGGCCGTGAGCTGGGCGCGCTCGTACGCCGGGCCCGGCCGCGCGTGCTCGGGTGGTTGCCGAACGGGCCGGCGGCGGAGCTGGCCGCATCGCTCGGTGGCCCGGGGTGGCCGCGGCACGTGCCGCTGGAGGAGATCCGCGCGGAGGTGCCGGCGGCGTGCATGGCGCTGCGCTCGGTGGTGCTCGCGCGCCGGCTCGCACACTCCGGGGATCCGCTGTTGAACGCGCACGTGGAGGCGGCGGAGCGGTTCGAGGTAGGTGACCGGTGGGTGTTCGGTAGGCGGGGCCGCGGCCATGTGGACGCCGTGTACGCCGCGGCCGGCGCCGTGCAGCTGGCACGCTCGCTCCCGCCACCGGTCGGCCGGCCGCGGATTGTGCTGGTCACCGGGGAGTAGGCGGCTACACTCCCGATCATGGGTGTGTGGGGATGGGTCCGGCGGACGGTGCTCGGGCTCGATCCCGGCGGGCTCACCGGGTTCGACTCCACGCCGCGGCCCATCGATCGGGCCATCCTGGAGTGGGCCGGCAACGGTGCCGGCGTCTCCCGCGCACAGATGCTCTCCGTCCCGGCGGTCGCCAAGGGGCGCAACCTCGTGTGCTCCGTGGCCACGCTCCCGCTCGTGGAGCGGGGGCCCGGTGAGATCGTCACCCGCTCGCCGCTGCTGGAGCAGCTGGACCGCAACGTCCCCAACGTGGTCACGCTGGCCATGACGCTGGAGGACCTGCTGTTCGAGGGCATCGCGTGGTGGCGGGTCACAGAGAAGAACGTCGAACGGTTCCCGGTCAAGGTCACCCGCGTGGACCCGGCCGTGGTGTCGCTGCGCGATCCCGGCCGATCGGCTGCTGCGCCGCTCCCGTCCGGCCAGGAGGCCATGACGGAGTGGGTATGGATCAACGGCGAAAAGGTGCACCGGTCCAACGTGATCCGGTTCGACTCGCCGAACGGCTCACTCCGGGTGCACGCTGCGCGGACGATCCGCCGCGCGCTGCGCTACCAGGAGGCGGCCGACCTCTACGCCGCCAACCCGCAGATGACGGAGCACTTCCGCCCGGCGGAGGGCGCGGAGCCGATCGATGATGACGCCGCGGCGGAGTACATCTCGGCGTGGATGGCCGCCCGGCGGCGTGGCGCCGTGGGGTGGATCCCCCGCTCCATGGAGTACGTCCCGGGCACGGCACCGAACGCCGCGGACATGAAGCTGGTGGAGCTACAGACCAGGGTGGCGCTGGACGTGGCCAACCACCTGGGCGTGGACCCGGAGGTCCTGGGCGTGAGCACCACGTCCCGGACGTACGCCAACGCCCAAGACTGGCGGCGGGACCGGATCAACGACGTGTACGCGCCCTACATGGCCGCGGTGTCACAGCGCCTATCGATGGGTGACGTGACCCGTCGCGGGTACTACGTCGCGTTTGATCTTGACGACTACATGCGGGCCAACCCCACCGAACGGTGGACGGTGTACGGCATCGCACTGGACAAGGGAGTGATGACGGTGGAGGAGATCCGCGCGGAGGAGGGCCTACCCGCGGGTGGAGCTCCAACCGCTCCCGCGGCGCCGGCCGGGGACGCACCGGTGACGCCGGCCCCCGTCGATGAGGTGACGGCCGCGCGCCTGAAGCGTGACCCGGTGGCCGCGGCGTTCGACGCTGCTCGGTCGGTGGAGTTCGCCGCGCAGTCCGTGGCGTTCACGGTGGATGTGGGGAGCCGCACCATCCGCGGGCTCGCGCTCCCCTACGGCGAGATCGCCTCCAAGTTCGGGGAGCGGTACCGGTTCGCCAAGGGGTCGCTGACCTGGAGTGACCCGGTGTCCCGGGTCAAGCTGCTCCGCGATCACGATTTCACCAAGCCGATGGGGAAGGCCACCGCGCTGTCCGATGGGGACGCCGGGCTGGAGGTGTCGTTCGCTGTCGGGGCCGGCGCTGACCGGGACGCCGTGCTGGCGGACGCCGCGGACGGGATCCTGGACGGGCTCTCCGTGGGCGTGGATATCACGGACCTCGTGGCCGACCCGGACAACGAAGGGGTCTACCTCGTGACCGCGGCCACGCTGCGGGAGGTCTCCATCACCCCCATGCCCGCATTCGACTCAGCGCGCGTCGCCACCGTGGCGGCGTCCCGTGACCCTGGAGGATCCATGCACACGTGCCCCACGTGCGGACAGCAGATGGCGCCCGGCGTGGCGCACACCTGCTCCGCTCCCGCTCCCGTCGCTCCGGCGCCGGTGACCCTCTCCGACACCGACCGGGCCCACCTCCTCCAGCTGCTCGGCGTGCCGGCCGCTCCGGCGCCGGCTCCGGCGGCCGGCCCCACCCCGGTGGACCCGGCCGGGCCCGGCGCGTTCTCCGGCGCGCGCGTGGAGGAGCCGGTCCCGTACCGGTTCGCCTACGACTCCCGCGGCGAACGCCAGCTCCGCGCCGGCTCGCACGACTTCTCCACGGACGTGATCAACGCGTCTCGCGGTGACGCCGCCGCGGGCCAGCGGGTGGAGGAGTTCCTGCAACGCGCGTTCGACGTGGACTCCACGGACGCCGTGGCGCTCAACCCGAACCGCCAGCGGCCGGACCTCTACGTGGACCAGCGCACGTACAAGTACCCCATCTGGGACTCGATCAACAAGGGCTCGATCGCGGACGCCACGCCGTTCGTGGTGCCCAAGTTCAACAGCGCGTCCGGGCTGGTGGCCGCGCACACGGAAGGCGTGGAGCCCACCCCGGGCACGTTCACCGCAACATCCCAGACGATCACCCCGGGCCCGGTGGCCGGCAAGGTGGAGATCACCCGCGTGGCGTGGGACCAGGGGGGCAACCCGCAGTTGTCCAACCTCATCTGGCGCCAGATGGAAAAGGCGTGGTACGAGGCGCTGGAGGCGCGCGCGGTCGCCGTGCTCGACGCTGCCAGCCCGGCCGCGCTCGCGACGTTCACGGCCGGCGGCGGCACCACCGGGCAGACGCTCGCCGCGGAGATGATCGCTGCCATTGCCACGCTCCAGTTCGCGCGTGGCGGTCTGACGATGACGGACACGGCAACCCAAATCGACCTGTACAAGGCGCTGGCCGGCGCGCGCGACAACGACGGCCGGCCGCTGTTCCCGATGCTGGGCCCGGCCAACGCCAACGGACAAGTCACCGCGCTGTTCGGCTCGATCAACGTGGGCGGCATCCTCTTCCACCCGGCGTGGGCGCTGGCGGCCACGGGCTCCGTGGCGGCGTCCAGCTACCTGTACGACCGGGACAGCGTGCACGGGTGGGCCACCGCGCCACAGCGGCTCCAGTTCGAGTACCGCGTTGCGTACGTGGACCTGGCCATCTGGGGCTACGCCGCCGCGGCAATCACGGACATCTCCGGTGTCCGCGAGATCTCCTACGACCCGGTGCCGTAGCGCACCCGGAGGGACAGAACATGGCAGACACCAAGGGAACCAAGGCGACGATGGCGCCGGCCGCCCGTGACCCGGAGGGCGCGTCCAGCTCCCCCGGTGCGGCGGAGTCCGGCGTCCGGCGCAACACGGAGATCCCGGACGAGATGCACCGTTCGCTCCAGGCCGTGAGCCGGGACGAGTTGCTGGCCATGCGCGCGCGCATCGACGCGGAGCTTGGCCGGATCGGCTCCGGCGCCCGGTCGGCGGAGCCGTCGTTCGGCATCTCGGAGGGCACCCGCCAGGAACTGGAGCAGCGGGAGGCGTTGCCGGAGCGGGAGCGCGGCGTGGTCACCTCGCCGTTCACCGGTCGGCCGATCGAGGGCACGGAGCCGGACGCCGGCAAGTAGTTGACTCGGGCAAACAATGCTCGAGCGCTTTGCGACAACGGTTGGTACAAACACTCGAGGTTTTGAGGGGAGGTGGCCGCGGTGGCATGGGAGCCGGACTACATCACGCTGGAGCAGCTTCGGGACTTCCTGGAGGTGCCCGACGATGACACGTCAGATGATGCCCTCCTGGCCGTCGACATCACGGCCGCCTCCCGCTCGATCGATACCGAGTGCAACCGCCAGTTCGGGGTGACGGCCGCGGAGGCGCGGACCTACCGGGCGGAGTGGCGGACGGACAAGGGGCGGTGGGTGGTGGTGACGGACGACTTCATGGCCGCTCCCACCGCGATCACGGCGGACGGCTCCACGGTGACCGGGCACCGGTACGGACCGCTGAACGCGGTATCCAAGGGCCGGCCGTACGAGCGCCTGGAGCTGGCGACGGACGCCGCGGTGGTCCCGGTGTACCCGGACTACGAGGTGGTGGTCACGGCCGCCTGGGGCTGGACCGCGGTACCGGCGGCCATCACGCTGGCCACCCGGCTCCAGGCGTCCCGGTTCGCCGCGCGCCGCGGGTCGCCGTACGGCGTGGCCGGCTCCCCGGACCTGGGCAACGAACTGCGCCTCCTGGCGAAGCTGGACGCTGACGTGGCCGTGATGGTTGCGGGCTACGTCCGGACCCGGCGGCCGGTATGAGCATGGGTGGCGGGCCGGCCCGTAGCACCGACGCGCACCTCCAGCGCATCTACACCCGGATCGATGAGCTGGCCACCCGCGTGTCCCGGCTGGAGCGCGCGCTGTGGATCGGCTCCGGCGCGCTCGGGACGGTGGCCGTGTTCAACCTCCTGAGCAACCTCTCCCAGATGGCCAGCCAGTAATGGCCGTGGGGTGGGCCGGCGCGACGCCGGTACAACAGGACGACGGCGCCGGCACGTTCTACGAACTGGGCCAGTCCTTCACGGTGAACGGGGACGTGACGATCACCGGTGTCCGGGTGTGGCACGGCGCCAGCACGAACACGGTGGTGGACCGGAGCGCGCGCATCTGGACGCCGGCCGGCGCGGTGGCCGCTGAGATAGATCTGACGGACACGCTCCCGCCGGGCTGGACCACGTTCTCCCTGGACACTCCGCTGGAGCTACCGTCCGGTACGTCCCGGGTGCTGTCGTTCTCCACGCGCCAGTTCTACGGCGCGGTTACCGGCGGGTACCCGGCCACCTCCGCGGACGGGCTGGTCACCTACACGGCCGGCGGGTTCAACAACGCTGCGGGCCTGAAGCCAGACAACCCCACCGCGGCGTTCTACGGCGTGGACCTCGTGTACGACGCCGGGATCGGTGGCAACGTAGCGCCGGCCGTCACGCTGGCCGCCACCGTGGCCGGCCGCACGGTGACCGCTACCGCCAGCGTGACCGATGAGAACCCAGGCACCGTGTCCTACCGGTGGGAGTTCGGTGACGGCACCACGGTCACGGACGGCGCCGCGGTGGAGCAGCACACCTACGCCGCGGACGGCATCTACGCCGTGCTCGTGGTGGCCACGGACGCCGGTGGGCTCCAAGATTCCGCGGCCGTCCCGGTGCTGGCCGCGGCCGGCACGCCGGGCGGCATGGACCTGGAGGTGGTGTTGCGCGCGCTGGCCGATCGGCTGGACACCATCCCCCGGCTCCAGGTCCACGTGGGTGCGCCGTTGCGCATCCGGCCCCCGGCCGCGGTGGTGGCGTTCCCGGAGGGCATCACCTTCGATCGGACGTACGGCCGCGGCTCGGACTCCATGGTGGTGCCGGTGGTGCTCGTGGTGTCCAAGCTCAACCAGGACGGAACGGTGGCCGCGCTGTCGGAGTACGCCTCCGGGTCCGGGGACCGCGCGGTTAAGTCGGTGCTGGAGTCCGGTGTCTACCCCGGGCTAACGGTCACTGTGACGGACGCGCAGTTCGACGTGTACGCCATGGCCGGAGACGAGTACATGGCCGCGGTATTCAACGTATCGGTTATGGGATAAGGGGATCCGGCTATGCCCAATGCGCACGGCAAGAACACGGTACTCACGATCGCTGCACAGGTGGTAACGACGTACACCAATACGTCGGAGTTCACCAATGAGGCGGACGAACACGACACCACCGTCTACGGCATGGACGATGCCGACTACGACGGCGGGATCCGGCGGCACGGGTTCACGTGCGGCGGGTTCTACGCCACGGGTGCGACCGGTCCGCACACCATCCTCCGGCCGCTGATCGGCACCAAGGTGGCCATCGTCCGAAAGGCGGAGGGCACCGGTACGGGTAAGCCAAACGAGGCGTTCACGGCGCTGATGACGAAGTATGTGGAGACGAACCCGGCCGCGGACATGGTTACGTGGTCGGCTGAGTTCCGCGTGGCCGGCGCTATCGTGCACACAACTCAGGTATAGCAACGGTTGTAGGGGGATAGTCCACTATGGACGAACGGGTGTATTCGAGTGTCGCGGACCTCACCAACGTTGAGCTGGAGGAGGATGACGTGGAGCTTCCGGGTGGCCGGCTGGTGCGCGTCCGGGAGCTGTCGCGCGCGGAGGTGCTGCGCATCCGGAAGGAGAACGGGGAGGACTCGCTGAAGATCGAGCGGGCCACACTCGTTGCAGCAATGGTGAACCCGCGCATGACAGCCGACGAAGCGGCGGCGTGGCAACGGAAGTCGGGCGTCAACAAGGATATTGGCCTTGTGCAGCAACGGATCCAAGAGTTGTCCGGCATGGCTGAGGGTGCCGACAAAAGCCGCGTGGATAGCAATGGAGACAACGGAGCTGGAGTTCGAGCACTACCTAGCGCTGAAGCTGGGGCGGACGGTGGCGGAGCTGAGGCGGTCGCTTAGCCAGGAGGAGTGGATGCGTTGGACTGTCTACTATGGACGGTTGGCGCAACGGGAAGAGTTGGCGCGGCTGAAGGCGGGTAAGTGATGGCACTCACCATCGATCCCATCCAAATCGTGGGGCTGGCAGAGTTCCGCCGCAACCTCCGCCAGATGGACTCCGGAGCCGCGCGCGCGCTCCGGCTGGCCGGCAACGAAGCGGCCAACATCGTGGTGGACTCCGCCAAGCCAACCGTTCCCCGGCGCTCCGGCAAGGCGGCGGCATCGATCAAGGCGCGTTCCTCGCAACTGGCCACGCGGGTGTCCGCCGGTAGCGCACGGGCGCCGTACTTCCCGTGGCTCGACTACGGCGGAAAGGTCGGCAAAGACAACTCCGCATCACGGCCGTGGGAGCCGGACGGCCGCTACATCTACCCGGCATACCGCCGGGAAAAGCGACGTGTGGAGGAGACGTTGCGCGCCGCGCTCGGGCGGCTCGCGGCGGACTCCGGGGTGGAGCTGGGGTAGATGGCTGGCAACGCTGTAACGCTGACGTTTGCGGGTGATGCCTCCTCGCTCCAGCGCGCTATGTCCACAGTGGAGCAAGAGGCCAGCGGCGTGGAGCGCGCGTTCTCCGACGTGGAGGAGCAAGCACGGGCCACCGCGCGCGCCACCGGCTCCAGTGAGGAGGCGTTCGAGGGCGCCGCGCGGCAGGCTGGCCGGCTCGGTGAGGGCCTAGATCGCGCGTCCGGCGCCTCCTCCATGCTGTCCGGCGGGATCGGGGACGTGGGCGGCGCACTCACGGAGGCGTTCGGGGAGGAGCACCCGATCGGCAAACTGGGCGCGGACATGGAGAAAGCCGGAACGATCATCATGGGTGTCACGGGCATCCTGGACCTAATGATCCTGGCGAACATGGCCGCGCAAGCATCGTGGGTCCGCACGGCCGCCTCCATGGTGGCCGCCCGTACTGCGATGATCGCCACCTCGATAGCCACCGGCGTGGCCACCGCGGCACAGTGGTTGTGGAACGTCGCCATGACGGCTAACCCGATCGGGCTCATAATCGTTGCTATCGCTGCGCTCGTGGCCGGGATCATCTGGGTGGCCACACAAACCGACTGGTTCGGGAAGCTGTGGAAAGCCATCTGGGGCGGGATCGTCGCGTACTTCAACTGGGTGGTGGGCAACTACCAGAAGGCGTGGGGCGCCATCGTGGCCGGCGCCAACTGGGTGGTGGACATCATCCGCCGCATCCCCGGTCTGATCGGATCGGCGTTCTCCAATATCTACAACATCGTGACGGCGCCTTTCCGGATGGCGTTCAACGCTGTCGCGCGGCTGTGGAACAACACGGTGGGCCGGCTCTCGTGGTCGGTGCCCTCGTGGGTGCCTGGCATCGGCGGTAACTCGATCGGTGCGCCACGCCTGCCGACGATGCACGGCGGTGGCCGGGTGCCGGGTACGCCGGGCCACAGCGTGATGGCCATCCTCCAGGGTGGCGAGACGATCGGCGCGCGCTCGGCCGGCGCTGGCACGGCGGATATCGTCATCCGGTCCGGCGGGTCACGCTTGGACGATCTCCTGGTGGAAATCCTGGCCGGCGCCGTGCGCGCCAAGGGCGGCCGTGCGGAGGTGTTGGGCATTGGCTAAGCAACCGCTGGAGCCGGAAGTCTTCTACGCCGGAGCGTGGCATCCGGTGCCGGTGTACGGCCGGGACGGCGTGGAGATCTCCCGCGGCGCACGAGGTGAGGGCCAGGAGGCTCCGCCATCGGAGGCGCGCGTCACGGCCGACAACCGCACCGGGGACTGGAACCCGTTCAACCCCACGTCCCCGCTCTATGGCGTGGCCGGCCGGAACGCGCCGCTCCGCCTCTCGCTGGACGGGGTGGTCCGCTCTACCACGGAGGCGGCGTCCTGGGCGCCACAGCGCTCGTTGGGCGCCACCGTGGCGGACGCCTGGACGCCCATCACCGGGGGCGGCATCATGCGCCGGCTCTCCCAGGGGAACACGCCGCTCCGCTCCCCTGCCTACCGCGCGCTGTCCGCGCCGGAGAACGACGCCGCGCGGGTGGCGTACTGGCCGCTGGAGGAGGAGAGCAGCGCCACCACCGTGGCGTCCCTGGAGGCGGGTGGAGCGGTGAACGTCACGCTCCCCGTGTCGTTCGGTGGGGACGATGACTCCGCCAGCTCCGACCGGTTGGCCGTGCTCGGCGACGGCGGAGCGCTCCAGTTCCCGGTGCCCACCTACGCCTCCAGCGAACACAAGGTCATCTGTCTGTTCCGCGTGCCGGCGGCCGGGCTGGTGGACCTACAGGTGATGCTCCGCGTGGAGTGCCAGGGCGGCACCATCGACCGGTTCGAGTTGGTGTTCTCCACGGGGTTCGGGCTCCGCATCCCGTTCTACTCCGGGGACACGGTGGTGGAGACGCTGGGCCCGGTGGCGTGGTCGAACAGCATCTCCGGCGGCGTGGAGTGGTTCTCCTCGATCGAGTGCACGCAGTCCGGTGGCAACATCGGCGTGCTCCACCTCATCGTCAAGGTGCCGGACGGGAACACGGCCACCGCATCGGACACGGTGGTGGGCCACACGCTCGGCCGTATCACCCGGATCACGGCGTACGGTGACGGGCTGGCTATCGGCCAGCTGGCGGTGGGCAACGACACGGGAGCGTTCCCGAACTACATCTCTCCCACGAACGGATCCCTTGGCACGCGCGGGTATTCGGGTGAGGCGGCCGGGCTGCGCGCCATCCGCCTGGGGGAGGAGGAGGGCGTCCCGGTCACGTGGATCGGTGACCCGGCGGACTCCCAGGACATGGGGCCACAGCCAGCGTTGCCGTTCCTGGACCTGCTCCGGGAGTGCGCACGCACGGACGACGCGCTCATGTTCGAGCCCGTGGATGCGCTGGAGGTGGCCATCCGCGGCGGCCGGGACCTCTACAACCTGGACCCGGTGCTGACGCTCGACTTCGACGGTGGCGGCGTGGCTCACCCGCTGGCACCCGTGATGGATGACCGGGGCACCCGAAACGATGTGACGGCCAAACGGCGCGGCGGCGGCCAGTACCGCGCTGTCCAGCTCACCGGCCCATTGAACGTCAACAGCCCGTTGGATGACCCGGACGGCGTGGGCCGCTACGACACACAGGTAGAGGTGAACACGGCCACGGATGACGTGCTCGTGAACCACGCGCACTGGCTGCTCCACCGCGGCACCGTGGCGGACGCGCGGTATCCGTCCATCACGGTGGACCTCGATGCGGCGCCGGCCCTCACTGCGGCCGTGGAGGCGGTGGACATCGGGGACCGGATCCGCCTGGACAACCTCCCGTCCGACTGGGCGCAAGAGGCGGCGGACCTCGTGGTCCTAGGGATCTCCGAGACGATCGGCACCCACCGGCGGCGGGTCACGTTCAACACGGTGCCGGCGCGCGCGTGGGAGGTGGGCATCGTCGGGGATGCGGCCGGCGCCACCTACGATCTCCGCGGCGCCGCGGTGGACACCGACCTCTCGACGCTGGCCGGCGCACTCACGAACAGCGCTACCTCGTTCGGCGTGAACACGGACGGGGACCTGGAGTGGACCACCGATGCGGCCGATTGGAACCCGGCAATCAACGGCACCGGGCCCTGGGGCGGTGGGCTGTTCATCGTGGTCGGTGGTGAGGTGATGCGGGTTACCTCGATCAGTGGCACCGGTGGCGGTACCCAAACGTTCAACGTGGTCCGCTCGATCAACGGGGTGGTGAAAGCACACGCGTTCCTGGACGCCGTGCACGCTGCTCACCCCATACGCGTAGGGATGTGACATGACGGCTCCGCTGATTCCGGCCGGCTCCCGGCTGCTCGGGGAGGACCTGCTGACGCTGCGAAACGCAGTCAACGGCAAGATGTCCGGCCTCCTGGTGGGCAAGAGCGTGGACACCTCACGCGCCTCCACCACCACGTTCACGTCCGACCCTCACCTCCAGGTGGCGGTGGCCGCCAACGCGGTGGTGGACATGGAGGTCCACGGGCTCTATCAGGCTGGCGCCGGCCTCATGTCGTTCCGCTTCACGTTCCCGTCCGGGAACATGGACGCCGCCAGCTGGCGGTATGACCCGGGGACGGACGAGTGGGCCGCGGTGGTGGGCCTGCCGGTGGCGTCCCCCGCGCAGTTCGTGGTGGGGTTGGCCGGTACGGGTGGCAACGTCCCGTTCACGCTGTCCGCAACGGTGTTCATCGGGAGCCTCGGGGGGACGCTGGCCCTACAGTGGGCACAGAACATCTCGAACGCCACCCCGACGATCCTCCGCCGGGGTACCAAGATGCGTATCACGAGCGCTGCGTAAGGGGGATAGATGGCTGTATCTGCGTACTACGCGTGGGTGGACGCCGGCCGGCCGGTGAGCCGGCCGCGGTGGCTCACGGAGATCAAGGCGCTGGCGCGTGAGCACGGCGTCCCGTTCCTGGGGGACCTGGGCAACGACGCGCACCTCCAGACGCCGCGGCCACAGGATCACACGCCGTTCTCCGTCACGGAGTACCCGGTGCAAATCTCGGGGTGGTGGATCAACGCCATAGACCTGGGCGCCGGCCCGTGGGTGTGGCGGATCCTGGACGGTGCGCGCGCCGGCCGCTACCCGTGGCTGAAGTACATGAACGCGTACGGCCAGAACTGGAGCCGCGCGCGTGACGGGTTCCGCACGGCGGTGGCGAACGCCGATGCGCACCTCCACCTCTCTGGCATGACAAACCATCTGGCCACGCCGGTGGGCGCAAACCCGTTCGTAGCAACGGCTCCGCCTCCGGCTCCGGCTCCGATCCCAAGGGGGACAACGGGTATGACAACGATCTATCACAAGGGTGGCACCGGTACCGGGGCCACCAACCCGGCCGTGTACGCCATGGCGGGGGAGAGCCCGGGCACGCCGGCCAACTGGCTGGAGACGGTGGACTACGAGTTCGCCGTAGACCTCGTGCTGATCCACCACCCGGAGCGCTACTCCAAGGCGCGCACGCTGTCCCCGGCAACGTGGGACGCGTGGAAGGCGGCGTACCTGGCACCGGTGAGCACGGACGAACTGGAGCCCGTGGAGCCGGCCGGCGCACAGCCGACCCTGCGCGGAGAGGATCCGGACGTTGAGTAGCGGACCGATCGAGCGCAAGGTGTCGTGGGCGTCCGCGGGCGCCTACATCGGCTCCGTGGCCGGGATCGCTGTGCTGGAGGCGGTGACCCGTGACCCGGTGCTCGTGAGTCCCATCCCGGACGTGCTGGAGCCGTTCGTGCTCTCGCTCGTGCCGGCGGCCATCGCGTGGTTCGCGGGATGGCGCGCAAAGCACACGCCGCGGCCGGACCTCGGACAGCCGTAGGCCACACGCCAGCGGCCGGCACCCACTATCCCCCGGGTGCCGGCCGCTGTTCCGTCTCTACGACACGCCGCGGTGGCGCCGCTTGTGGTCCCGGTCCGGGTAGACCCGGCGGAGCTGGCGCGTGGGGTCCGGGTCGCCGCGGTACCCCGGGCACCGGAACACGTACCCGGTGAACGTCCACACGTGGGTGGCGTGGCCGGGATCGAGCACGAGCGGGCAGACGCGCGGCAGGATGCTGCGGGGTCCGTGGATCGGCCGGGTGGGCGCCGGCGTAACGTTGATCATCTCCGGGGGGTCCGCCAGCTCCGGGGGTTGGAGCTGGCGGGTATCTCCGTCCAGCTTCCGTACGCCGCGCTTGAGCCCGTAGAACGTGAGCAGCGCGGCGGCTACGAGCACTAGGAGCACGCACCCGCCCGTCAGCTGTAGGTAGTCGGTGGTGGTCACGGCTGCTCCCGTCGTAGGTGTTCGATGATCCATGGCTGTAGGCGCTGCTCGATCACGTCGGGGTCCGGGTACTCCCCGGCCATCACCATGGCGTCCCACAGCGCGCGGCGGCCGGCGCGTTCGAGGTGTCTCCAGGTGGCCACGTGGCCGGGCTCCGGCTCCGGGCGGCCGTCCAGCGCGGCCACCGCATCCGACCTTTCCCACCCATCCACGTATCCGCGGCCATAGCTGGCCAAATCAGGCTGTGGATCAAGCACGATAATCCCCGTTATCGTGCATCGCCGCGGACGTGGGCCCACGGGCCCACGTGGAGACCGGTGCACTCCGGGTCGTGGCACGATCGGGCGTTGCGCTCGTTGGCCTCCGCCACCGCGGCGCGGTCGTAGGCGTCCCCGTACACCACGCCGTTGGCTACGGTCTCCCGTTCGTCCAGCTCCGCGGCGTCCTGCTCCGCCGCTGCTTCGTCGCGCTCCCGTTCGTCGTCCGCCTCCTCCGCGCTGGGGAGTAGTCCCATGCGGTCAAGCTCCGCGGCGAACGCCTCTCGGATGTCCTCCGTCCCGTCCGGGAGGTCACGCCACCGCGGGCTCCACGCGGGCTGTGCCAGCTCCACCGTGTCGTTGAGCCGCTGGCGCGCGCGCTCGTACTGGTCCACATCGACGTGGACGGCCAGCGCGCCGGCCTCCAGGAGCGGATCAATGGCGGACGGCGTGAGCATGGTGGCCAACGTGAGCAGGATTCGCTTCGTGGTGTCGTCCCACCGGTTCGGCGGAATCTGGGCCAGCGTCTCCGCGGCGGAGCGGGCCCGGCGTCGGTCGTAGGTGCGCTGTGCGCCGGCACCCTGGGGCGTGGTCGGTTCGGTCATGGCACGGCACGCTACACCCACGAAACCAGTGTTGCCAACACTTGTCACGCCAGCGTATGGTCCCGGTCATGACGTACCGATCACTGTTCAACGCGGACGGGCTCCGGGCTCACCGCGCGGCCACACAGGTGGCCGCCGCGGGCCCGCTCCGCTGGGGGCTGGACGGCCAGTTCTGGTCATACCGGGACGGCGTGTGGAGCCCGGGGGAGAACGATGTCCACGGGCGCGTGGTGGCCGCGCTCGGGGAGCGCTACCGGCCGGCGCACAGCCACGCCATCCGGGACGTGCTCCGCGCCACCCTGGCGCCGCTGGAGGTGCTGCCCGTTCCGCGCTACATCAACGTGCCCAACGGGATGGTGGACTGGCGCGCGGAGCACGCGCCGCGGCTCATCGATCATGACCCGTCGTTCGTAAGTACCGTGCAACTGCCCGTGCATTGGCGGCCGGGTGAGTCGACGTGTGACGAGTTCGACGCGTTCCTAGAGCAATCCGTGCCCGACGATGATCGGCAACGGGTGTGGGAGATCCTGGGCTACCTCATGATGAGCGGCAACCCGCTGCAAAAGCTGTTCCTGCTCACCGGCGGAGGGGGCAACGGCAAGGGGGTGCTACTGGCCGTGATCCACGCACTTCTGGGGCGCCACAACGTGTCCAGCGTTCCATTGACGGATTTCGCTGACTCGCAGTTCGCTACCGCTGAGGTGTTCGGAAGGTTGGCGAACATATGCGGGGACATCGATACCACGTACCTGGAGCGGACGGGCCAGATCAAGGCGCTGTCTGGTGAGGACTCGATCAAGGGGGAACGCAAGTACGGCAACCCGTGGTATTTCGAGTTCTGGGGCAAGGCATTGTTCAGCGCCAATGCGTTGCCCGTGTCGTCGGACGGGACGCGTGGGTGGCTGCGTCGGTGGGAGATCGTCCGGTTCCCGTTCGAGCCTCTGAAACCGGACCGTGGGCTGAAGGCGCGGCTGATCGAGCGCGCGTCCCTGGAGGCCATCGCCGTGCGCGCCGTGCTCGCACTGCGGGACCTCATGGAGCGGGAGCGGTTCGACCACGGGGACAGCGCCACGGAGGCTCACCACGAGTTCGCCGTGCGGAACAACAGGCTCATGGCGTGGATCGAGGAGGAGGGCTACATGGACTCCACCTCACGCTACGAGCGGCGCGTGCTCTACAACGCGTACCGCTTCTGGGAATCGGGCTCCGGCGGTCGCGCGGTGTCGGACACCACGTTCTACGAGCGGATCGGCCAGATACCCGGCGTGCGCACCTCGCGGAGCAAGGGGCGCCGGCTCATCTGGGGCGTGCGCCTGAACCGTGACGCCGTGCACGTGGACCTCATGGGGGACGATCCGCCGGAGCCGGAGGGGGGTGCAGATACGCGGGTAGACACCGAAAGGCTGTTCTAGCTGGGAAAACGGGCCCTCGTGGGCCCGGGGGGTGCACGTGGTGCACCTCTGGCCCCTTCTGCCCCCTGCGGATACTCCGCCTAGATCGTTCTGTCAAGGGGGGCATTTGGGGGTGCATCTACGGCGTTCTCCTTACGCGGGCGCCCTCTTAACTACTTACTCTCCTAGATCAAGCATCGAAAGGTATCGATCATGACTGCGAAGAAAGCAACGACGCCGGCACGTCCCGAGGTCCCGATGAAGCTGGGCGCTCCCGCACAGCGGGCCCTGCGGGAGCTGCGGGAGCTGCGTGTCCAGGCGGACGATCTGGCCGCCCGGATCAAGGACCGTGAGAAGAGGATCAAGGAGGCCATGGGAGAGCACGAGGAGGCCACGGTGGGCGGCGTGCCCGTGGTGACGTGGAAGCTCTCGCTGCGCACCTCGCTCGATCAGACGAAGCTGAAGGAGAACTACCCGGACGCCGCGGCGGCGTGCGCCAAGATGGCCTACGTCCGGACGTTCAAGATCCTGGGGGACAAGTGACCGACCCGGACACCGTGATCGAGGAGGCGGAGACGCTGCGGGATCTCGCGTGGCGTGGGCTGTGTGGGCTGCTCAACCTCGCTGTGATCATGACCCTCATCGTGATCATCGGTACCCTCCTGGTGTGAGGCGTACGGGGTGGGACGGTGGCTCCACCAGGGGGTGGCGCAAGACCCGCGCGCGCACGCTCGCCACACGTGGAACCGTGTGCCAGCTGCGCCTACCGGGCGCGTGCACGACCGTGGCTACCGAGGTCCACCACACGCGCGGCCGGCGCCAGACCGGGGACGATCCTCGGTTCCTGGTGCCGGCGTGCCGCGCGTGCAACCGCGCGGTGGGTGACCCGTCCGACCACGGTCCGGATCCACGTCCGAACCCCCGAACAAAGTGGTGATCATCGATGCGTGACTCCGTTGGCCATGGATTTTCCCCACCGGCCCCACCCCCGGACAC
>Ga0137466_1000005_pt1 | contig 15569 bp, 34 predicted proteins | sample EasRivERMGT842_2_FD_102302 | JGI IMG/M metagenome (GOLD analysis project Ga0137466, IMG submission 102302) | Soil microbial communities from meander-bound floodplain in the East River, Colorado, USA - East River MetaG ERMGT842_2 | ecosystem: Environmental > Terrestrial > Soil > Floodplain ...
CCATGCCTGCGCTCATGCCTGACTCCCGGCTGATCGTTGCCCTAGACTTCCAGCAAACCCCGCCATCGTCGCCCGCGGCCTGCTTGAAATGGACATATAGCGCCAACTCATAAGGGTTCAACCCGAGCGTCAAAACGATGTTGGGAACGGCCGCGAAATACTTCCGTAAGTCACCACCAGGATCAGCGAAACTATGCTTTGCCATGTAAACAAAATGCCCTCAACTTTCAGGCGCTTGGCGCGTTGGCTAGGGACTTCGAACTACGCAGCGAAGTAGCAACCAAAACGCCTGAAAGTTCAGGGCTTTGTCGCGTAGTTTCTTACTGTCGGTAGCCAACCGAAGCCCGCGATTGCGCGGAATGTTCTTGCACTCATAAGCTAATCGATCCTTTCAATTTACGTTTCTCCCGACAGCGGGAGGTTTACTCTCCTAAGTGAGCCGACATCCGTTTCATCCGATAATAATCTTTGCCAATTGATAGACAGGCGTCAGAATCACGACGAACAATAACCCGCGCTGAAATTTAAGCGTCCGAATCTGGTCACGCCTATTCGTCTAGGCTTTCTTCCGCCTCGCGCAGTAGGGACTCGAAAACACAGGGCGACTTATGGAGCATATCGCCACTCTTGAGCGTTGGTGGCACGGAATCCACCGTTTATCTGTAAGTTTCTTTTCGATCATTTCAATCAGGGAAGCGGGTCAGCACGCGGTTTGCATTAACCATGTAGTCTTGAAACCACTCGGAGGCTTTAACCACCTTCCGTCCTCCCCACCGCCCGTAGGCTTGCGGGACAGGTTGCATCGGTTCCTGGAACTGACAGCTAAAACCATCACTAGCTTTCGCTCCGCTTCCCCTCTCTCACCCTTGCGGGTCAGAGTCATTTTGCGCCCTTCGACGCTTCTCTTAAATTTAGTGCCACGATGCCAATCACTATTAGCAATCCAACAATCACACCAAGCACTTCAGCCACGTTTCATTCTCCTTGCGGGTCAGAGCTTGATATCTGACTCAACCCCATTGATGTTCAGCTACGCGATGGCAATCATCAATGATTTCTGCTAGAGCGTCGGCATCTTCGCGGCGAGCCAAACGTAACGCCTTTAGACTGTCAGTTGTCCAACTAAAACACCCCGCATCAACAGCCAGATACTCTGGGCCTTCGGGTGTGATATTTCGTTCCAACAACCACCCTGCTTCTGGCTCAGAGTTCATTAGGATTACGCCCTCCAATTTCAGAACAACACTCGGCGCAAACATGAACCAGATCATTCTGAACTGCGTCAATGTCGTCAGTGCTAACTTGAAATCCTGCCTGCTCGTCAGGAAAACTCTTAATCAGTACATCGTCCAACTTGTCGATAAATTGTTGTCGTGTCATTTCAGCCATCGCTTCCCCTTCTCCGTTGGGTCAAACTGTCGTTTTAATGCGTTGCCAGATGCGATCCTTTGCGGCTTCCGTTTCTTCTCTGGTCGGCCACAGTTCAAGGGCTTCGCGTGCTTGTCGCATATAGCTAACGCTTTCAGGAATCAAGTCATCAGCCTCGACCACGTTCAACAGGTCGTGAAGTGCATTAGCTAGCTTGTCGGCTTCTTCGGCCCACGCAACCGATTCTTCGTTTGTCGGCATTGGCAGGTTAGTTGCCATGTTTCCCCTGCGTCTCTTTCGCTAGATCGTGATCGTAACCAACCGGAAAACACGCGCAATCCAACGGGTGCCGCTCACATCCCGCGCAACCTTTCTGCGTTACTTTTCGACCACAATCACAATTCGGCAGAGAGTCGTAGTGTTCACGATAGCGGCGCTCCGCTTCTGTTTTTGTTGGCATCGCTTCTCCGTTGGGTGTAACCCTAGAAAACTGGCGCGTCTCCTGTCGGATCGGCTGGTTGCGTCAACGGCAATTTCAGCCTTTCTTCGAGTTCCTTATTGCGCGCTTCGAGGTCGTAAATCTTCTCCATCAATCGACGCGTGGGCCAATCAGATCGGAACAGGTCGGGCCAGCGATAGACACTGAATAAATCCTCGAAGTTTTGAGTGCGCAATTTTTCAATAGCCGATTCGAGCAGTTCGATTGCGCCCCGAAGTCTTGCGGCCTTCTCTGCGTGAGTTCCTGCGTTGCCTGTCATGTTCAGGACGAGCGCCAGAGCGCGGAAGAATGTCAGCATGTCGTCACGCACTTGCTTAACATCTGACAGAGCGCGAACTGCCTTATCTTCATACTCTCGACATATCGCTCGAACACGCTCCGCAGGCGTCCCAAAGCCTTGCGTGAAACTCTGCTTCTTGTTGTGGTCGCGGATGATGTTTTCAATCTCGGCGAGATAATCAACCGCTTGTGCTGGTGTAATTTCCATCTCTCTCCTTTAGTTGGGTGCTGTCGTTTTCACGCGAAGCGCCAGCTATTAAAAGCAAGGAGTCGCAAGTCTTCCGTCTTTGCGTTTCTCGCGATCCTCGCACCCGTACTCACGTCACAAAGCGTGAGTCGTCCATTCGCGTTGCCGCCGATGTAGCACAACCCATGCTTGGTATGCTTCGCTAGTCGGCCCTTCTTCAAGCCCAAACTTATCGTCCCGCCTGCGCGACGGCGAATTCCACCCTCGGCGAAAAGCTGATCATGTAGGTTTCGACGTTGAAACTGAATCGGATCAAGAAATAGCATCCGCTCATTATCCGGCTTCAGATGTCCGCCAACCCAATCATTCGCGAGCACCCAAGCATCGACGCAGTGAGCACTGAACTTCTTCGCCAACTTGTCTCTCGTTTTTGGAAGTCCAAGACGGGTACGAATCTCGTGCGTCTCGTGGCCTTGCATTAAGTCAACGCGCGCAAGATTTCGTAGTTGTTCATATCCCCACGCCTTGCCAACTTCAAGCGGACTGAATTGGACGTTCCACTTGCGCCCATTCTTCATTGTCCGCGCCTGAATATCCTCAACAACGAATGCCGTGATCGGAAACATCTTCTTCAGCCATGATGCAATGCGAAGTTTCCATCCCCACCGCGCGCGCGTTGAAGGCGGCAACCGAAACCCAACGCCGCGATTAGAACGACACTGCCGATACGGTGTCTTGCGATAGCGACGGTTACGTCGCAGCATTTGCCGGGTTTCAACTCTCTTCTTAACGTGCGAGACAGCGATGGTCTGAATGTTTAGATAGGTGTGGGCCTCCGACTTAACCGAATAACCCTCGCGTTTGCTGCCAGGATCGATGCCTACCGCGATAGGTTGAAGCTCGCGAGCGGATGGCTCGACATTCAAACGAATGCAAAACACGCCGCGTTTCCAGAACCCCGTAGCCTTTCCAGATTCCATCATCCGGCGAGCGCGGCGTGGACTCGTCGGCATTAGCGGAACTTGGTTTTGATCAACTACTGGTACGAACATAAAAGTTTGGCATTACTGCCCGTGTGAAACGTCTCATCCCCATAAAGCCGCGCAGTGAATCAAGACTTGAGAAGCATCCTGAATGTGCCTCGGACTGCCACGTCCAGCGACTCTATTAAAATCCGGGTAAACGAGTAATTACGAGTTTTCATCGCTTGGCTTGCGACTCCTGCTCAACGCTTCGCGTGAAACGAACTCATTTAGTTGGGTGTAACCCTAAATAGAACTCAAGCCAGAATTGCTTTGAAGTAGCCCTCAAACGACTTGAACATAGCGTTGAATCGTGAGCGTCCGCCGTCCGTCAGTTCGATCTCTGAACCTGTTGAAATCTGGTAGCGCAAATCAGTCAACGTCTCGCGGTGCGTAACCATTTTGTCGGGCTTGCTTACGACACCGAATTCAACCATCATGCGAATTGAATTGAAGACCCATGTGATTTGTTTGTCAGGGTTCAGACCGTCGATCCAAATCACCTTCTTACTGCACTGCAACACCTGCTGATTTCGCGCTTCAAACTCCTTGCCTTTGGTTAGCCCTTGCGCGGTGAGCCAGCCGACCACCTCGCCAAATAAGCGGCTCATTACCACTTCTTTATGGCGCGGCAAGTCAGCGTGGCGAACATCTTCTCCCCAATCACCTTTCATCATCATTCTCCTTTTGGTTGGCCGTAACCAACGAATCTAAAACTTGAATGAATTGCGCGGAGCGACGTGCTCAAGCATGACCAAGAGAAGGCCACTACATTTCACGGTGCCTCCGATGCGATCACCGACTATGCCGCTGTCATCTGCCAGCGCCGCGCAAACTTTCAAAGAACTTTTGCGAGCGGGGGTGAACCATGCGAGTAAACCCCCTCACTGTCGCTTTCGTAACTCGTCTCGAATTTCAGAGAGCGCGTCAACTATGGCGAACAGGGCCAGCACGAGAGCCTTGGGCAGATTCAGCCAGCCAACTCCAGCGTCGATTCTTTTGTAATCTTCTATGCTGATATCGCCCATTATTTCGCTCCCTGCCTTCTAAAGAACTCACGCTTGAGCGCGATCCGCGGCAACCATCTGCAAGCGTTTGCGGGCTTCATCCCCGAACTTGGCTGCACGTTCCAAACAGTATCGACAGGTTGCCCGAGACACGTTTTTAGTTGCCGGGAACGGATTTTCCTCGCCGCACCAAGCCACGTCATCGACGTTCCTTCCGTGGTGCTCCGTTGCTTCAATTAAGTGCATAGCTACTCACGCTCCAATTCTCCAAACCTCACGCTTGATTCGCTAACTCCAACAAGATATCCGCATGGCACGGGCTTCCCTCTTTGCACCAACAGGCCAGATCGAAGCCTCGAAGTGGCTCCAGCCAATCGTTACCGGGCATCAAGTCAAAGTGTTTTTGACACCATGCGCGAAACGGAACTAGACAGTTCTCGTCGGTTACTTCGCCGCCTCGATCTATTGGCTTCATTAAGTGGCCGTACGTGTTGAAAAAACTCTCGCCATCAAAGAACCGCGTGCCAACGGTGAATGGATTACCCCACTGAGTCGGACGCCCGACATAGATCGCATTCGGCGGCATCTTCCAGCCTTTCGTTCGCTTGCGTTGAATTCGTTTCGGCATCAATTCTCAAAACCTTGCAAAGCGGGTCGCCGTACATCCCATTGCGCGAACGACCCGCCTGCCTTCCCTCTGTCGCCCCCACTACCGACTTCCAGACGGTGTTACGACAGAGAGAAATTCAATCCTGTTGCAGCCAGTTTAGGCTTACGATCTCAACCTTACGCATCTTCGATTTTGCGAAAGGAGGATCGTTCCAGAACTGTTCACGGATTGCGTCAAATGAAATCCCAGTGACGATCTCTCGGACAGTTTCAGGCTTGCCTAAGTCTGCGGCCGGCGTCTGGCGCCAAACTATCTTTGCTCTCTTTGGTTGTTGTTCTGCTGGCATCAACTCTCCTTCACTGTTGGCGCAAAGCGTCCTAATGAACTACTGAACATCTTTCGCCCTTTAGGTTGCTTCCGAGGCGTTATCACCCGCCCGATTGAATCGGTTGACGGTATGGGCGCCTTGCCTAACAGGTCGTCAACGTGCATTCCGCAAAGCATTCCGCCACCATCCATCGGGCTAGCGTCCTCGTCGTCCTCTCGGATTACGCAACCGTGTACGCATCGCATCATTTGTGACCGTTCCTTAGCACTGCGATCTTGGCCTCAATTTCGGCATCGAAGTCTCGCACGGCGCTCTCAATTCGCTCGATTAACTGATCATCGCGCTCAATGCGTTTTGTCCAGAATTTCAACTCTTCTGGCATGTCAGGGTGATAGGCAACAAAGTCCCACCAGGAACGCTCAGAACACGCCATCCCGAATTGACATTGATACAGATAGGCCGAATCAATAATGCCTGACTCAATCATCGCGAGATGCGCGCCTGCGTCACAGCATTTGATTTCTAAGCCCCCGTCATCGTGGACAAGGCCATCCGGTGAGGCTCCGGCGTGGTCAATGCGAGGGTGGGGAATAAAACCAACCTCCATCACCTCATTGCCTGTATAGAACTCATAAGCCGCTCGCGCCTCTGGCTCCATTTCGAGGCGGTTATTCAGACTGTAAACGTAGCGACTAGTACGCCTGCCCGTAAGCCTCTGCGCTACCAGTTCATTGAAATAGTTCTTGCGTGACGCGGCCCACCCGTTCTTAGTGGTCGCCATCATGTCGCCAATGCGCGATGCCCCTACCCATCCGCATTTAAGCTGGTTCCATTCAGGAGTGTTTTGGAGAACCTCGCTCATGTTTGATTCTTCCGCTTCGTAAGCGCAGTAACAGCGGTTTGGTACATCGACGCCGGGAGGTTTTCGATCTTGTCAACGTTGAGATAGCGGCAAAGGCCATTTAGCACGTCCGCCTGTTTCTCGTTAGGCTTTAACGCTTCATCGGCCAGTGCGCGGAGATCTGCCAACTGTTTTTTATCAATGGCTTTGGGCGGAGGCGCGTTGCCGTCTTTGTCATCCCCAACGACCGTCACCCCAAAGATAGAGCAAAGCATTCGACGGGAAATGTACGATACTGTCGATTGCGATCCTTGAACTTCCGTCTTGTTCTTTGTGCCGCTCGGCCCGGCCGTGTCCGCAGGCGCGTAGCGGTTGAATATCTCGATATGCCCCCCAACATGGCGAACCGTGCCGATGACGTGAAGCATGCCGTTTGCAGGCGCTGAGCCTTCAGAAAAGCTGCAGGTGAACCCGTTGTCCAGGTAGATTGTTTTGATCGCCTTCTGGACGGCCTCTAGCGACGGATAGGGACTCTTGGTGTGGAGGTTGATCTTATCGCACGCGACGGGCGGCATTTCGGTCTGGGCCTTAGCCATCGCAACCGTGTACTCACCTTGCGCCTTAAGCTGGAGCATTTCCTTGTGCATCGCCATGATGCGCTCAAGTTTGTCCACGTCGATTTCAGGATTACTTGCAGCCCTCTCAAGGAATTGCAGAAATGCGAAGTCTTGAGTAGGTTGTATTGGTTCTAATGATTGCTGTTCGCTCATATAGGTAGCCTCTTTGAAGTGTTTTGTTTAATGGCTCGCCGCACCTTCTTGCTTCGGTCGAGTTTCTTTTCTTCGCGCTTAATGTTCTGAGTTAATCTGCGGAGTGCGGCTTCTACATGGCTGCAATGTCGGTTAAAGGTATTCGCTTCGCAGACTTCCCCAATTCCAATCTTTACGCATTCAATCTTGACCACTCCGGTATCGCTCATATCGAACTGAACCAGCCGCTTATCCTTCCCTGGTTCCCGCGGACTGACTTCGTAAGAATCAAACGCCAACGTTTTAACGCGCATCGTCTTGCTGCGTCGCCGGACGTGCGGACTCGGATCACTTGTGCGCTGTAATGGAATCATGGCCTCACAACGACTCGATCATCTCCACCAATTCACGATCAGCTTCAGCCATCTCAGCAGAGTGTCCTTCGTCTTCCATTATGAAAGTTGTTTGCTTACCCATTCACTTAAACAGCTCAGTCCGCAAAGGTGGGCCTCGAAGTCCTTCACGTTCTCCGTGGGTGGTATTCCGTCCCATTCGATGACGACGATTCCTTTGCAATCACCGAAGGCATACCCGCGCCACCAGTGATTCGTTACGCCCTTCTGGATGCCGCACTGATCGCATTTGTAGGTGTCTACCTTCATCTGCCTATCCTCGCCCTGCGCTGTCGGAGTGACCGGAATCGTCTTAGAAAGTGCTTGATATTGATTAGCCAATTCATTCACAACCTCGCTATCAACTGTTGAACTTCTCGGTCTTGCCCTGGTTCGAGATTTCAGGCTGCCCTCGCAGACATTTCGAGGCTCATTCCAAGCCCGACTTTGAGCGTGTTGACTGCGGCGTTTACGTCGCGGTCGTGCTCGGCTCCACAGTGAGCGCACGTCCAAAGTCTTACCGATAGACCTGCCCATCCGCTCGGGCCAGACAAAGCCCCGCACGTCGAACAAGTTCTAGTGGAATTTCTTGACGGCACTTCGATGTACTCGCGACCGCCTATACGGCACTTGTACGCGAGCATGGATCGAAGCTGCCCGTGACTACTTGATGCTACGGACTTGCCGAATCTCCTTGCGATGTTTCTGTGATTGTCTGCGCTGAATGCGATCAGTTGATTCTCAGCAACCAGTTGGCGCGAGAGTTTATGGTTGCGATCTTTCCGCTGGTTGCCGTTCCGCTCTTGTAGCCGTGCTGTCAACTGACGGTTGGTGCCCCGTTGGGCCTGCGCCAGCCTGAGCGCCGTCGCTTCTAGTTCTCGCGGATGTTCAATCTTTTCACCCGTCGAAAGTGCCAGAAGGTCTTTGAAGCCCGGATCGATTCCGATTTGAGCATGAGCCATTTGCGGAATTGCGTTCGGCTCCGCATCAATGAACAGGCAGAGATACCAACCGCTCGCGCGCTTCACGATTCGTCCGCATTTAATCTTCCCGGCTGGAATCTCTTGTTTGTGATAACGGACACGCCCGATCCCGGCAATACTTATTCGATCGTTGAAAGGGGGATTGAAAGGATCGGGAAACGGAATGCTGTTGAGCTTATTGCGTCTGCCCTTTAGTCTAGGCTTGCACGCTAGGCCGTTAAAGCATCGACGCCAAGACCCGTGGGCCACACTAAGAACACCTTGCAGCGTATGACTAGGAACCCCAATCCGCTGACCATGACCCGCGAGCAAATTCTGAAAGCGCTTAGGCGTGTAATAAACGCCGCCGCTCGCATCGTTCTCAATTTTCTTAATCGCCCAATTCCAGACGCCCGTTAAGTGCCTAAGCCAATGCTCAAGCTGCCGTTGTTGGCGCGGAGTAATCTTGAGTTTTAATTGGTGTTGAACCATTCACAACCTCGCGATCATCTCTTTAGGCGTTAACCATTCTTCCGGCTCAGTCTTAGGCTCACGCAACGTCTCGGACTCTCTCGCTAGTCTTTGCTCACCATGTATCGCCCCTAAGTGGAAAAACAACAGGGCTACCATCTTCACGTCCCGGCCTTCCGTGTCCGATAGATAGCGATCCCAAATCTCGTCAAAATCTTCTGGCATTGAATTGCTCCGCCGACATCGCACCTAAATACTTAGAAACTGGGTCTTGCAAAATTCTTATCTAGCCGCTACTCTCTTGCGCGTCCCATCCCCCAACACCTCGCTAGTCGCCACTTGACAACTTTTAAGCAGCCCGAGAGCTGCTGATTTCCGCGATTTCAAGCTGATAAAGCTTGCACAGTCGCGCCAGAATGTTGGCAGAGGGCAATCCCTCCCCTAGTTCGATTTTGGAGATTGCGGCCTTGCCGACGCCCACTTGAGTCGCCACTTCTGACTGGCTAAGACCCGCCTTTTCACGGGCCGCTTTTAGCTTTGTCGGGTCGATTTTGATTCTTGTTAAGTTTGCCACGGGTCAGAAGGTACACCCGCAGGATACTTCTGTCAACCCTAAAGATACGAAAAATATCCTGGGCGTGTACTTTTCTTCTGTATCCTCACGGTTGACGCAACTCCCCGGAGGGTTTTCGGTGTTACAATCGCAAGGCTTTGCTAAGTGGCTGCTGGCGCGGCGAGAGGCGGAAGGCTTAACACAGCAAGAACTAGCTGTCCGCGCGGGCTGTAAGAAGGCCTACATCAGTAAACTTGAAAACACGTCGCGTCCTGTCGGCCAGAAACCGCCCGCCCCGACTCTTGAGTTTCTGGTAAAACTAGCTCGCGCTTTTGGTGCTCCCGTGAGTGAACCGCTGATCGCCCTTGGATACCTCAAAGAAGATTCGCAAATACATATCGAACCGCACATAATGCGAATGATTCATTACTACCGGGAACTACCTGAACGCGAACAAAGACTTGCCGAAGAAATAATCAAAACCCTCTGGCGAGAAACCTCGAAATTCGCCTCTGCCGAAATTCCTAAGAAAAAACGCGCCTGAAAAAAATTCGTATTTTTTTGCCTTAACGGTATCCTGTTAGTTGACAAGGGGTATCGTCAGGGTGTACCGTGTCGGCATGGCAAGCTTACGCAAACGCCAAAGCAGCATGAAAGGAAACACCATGAACAGCCCAACACCCAACCCAGAAGCCGAAGTAGTCCGCTGTATTTCTTATGAATGCGACAACATCGTTCCCGACGAAGGCGACACTTGCCACGAGTGCAAGGCATACCAGGCTGAGATAGCTGCTGACTGTGCGCGGAGTTACTACGACCGGCCAGCGAACCGCGAGGACGTTGAGGCGTCGATTGATGCTTACACGGACAATCCGGCTAAGAGAGCGCGCATGGTCGAGATATTAGAGGAGCTATGAGCAACATCACGGGATTATTGGATAACGGATACGACGACATCGTGACCTTTGGGCGCGTGTTGGCTGAAACAATTTGCGCCGGCAGCACAGACCCGACCGAGATTCTTCTGGCCTATTTCGAGGCTCCGCACAAGTGGGAATCAGAATATCAGAAGTGGCGGGAACTTGGTGGAACACTAGACAAAGACTGCCTGCGAGCTTTTGAGGACTGGTACGACCACCGGGGCGAACAGCGATGCCCTAAGTGCGACGGCCTGAAGTTGGAGTACGTCTCCGGCGACTTCGGTACGGGAGTTTTTGCCCCTGATGGTACTCAGGAGTCGCGATTTGAAGAAGGCTTACAGTGCGTGAAGTGTGGGCTGATATTCGAGGAGGCTGCATGAGCGATTACAACCGAATGCCACCAAGCGACTTTAACCTCCCGCCGGGTTGCTATTCCCATGATGAACACTTCAATCCGCCTGATGAAGATGTCCAGGTTGAGAGGATTGAGCGGGAGTGTGGTTGCGTGGATCACATAGCTGACGGGGTAACTCTCGTAGACCGAGATATGTGCGAACTTCACGACGCAGAGTTTCAAGCAGAAAAGGGATTTCCTTATCAGAGCGAACGAAAGGAAAAGGCAGCATGAACAAACGAATCAAGAAGCTATGGATTGAGGCGTTACGAAGCGGGAAGTTTAAGCAGGGTTTCGGACAGCTACGCCGAGGCCGTACAAACGTGCGCCATTGCTGTCTGGGTGTCTTGTGTGAAATTGCCGTTAACCAAGGGGTATTAAACCACTACAAAGGCGCGCAGGGTTTATTACCGCCGGAAGTTATGGATTGGGCTGAACTAGACGACGACGATCCGATGCTGGCACCGCTCCATGATCCAAATTGCTATGCGGCAAAATTGAACGATAACGGCCACGGCTTTCAAAATATCGCGGAACGAATCGAGAAGTATCTATGACAACCCGAACTCGCCTATGGTGCCGATCTATAGGGGCAACGGCTCTGTTCATAATTTGTATTGCGATCTTGGTGATTGCGACTGGATTCGCAGAAAAGTAGAAAACGATGAAGCGTAGCGGATTCAAAAAGCCCGCGACTTACGCAGAGGCAAAAGAGCGCGGCTACGACTGGCGCCGGCCCCGTCGTCCTTTGGGCTTCTCTGGGCGCAAACAGAGTGCTCGCATGAAGCGGTTTGCAAAGACAAATCAATACAAAGAAGAGCAATGGAAAAAGGCAGTCAGGGCGCGCGACGGGTTTCAATGTCAATTTCCTAAATGCTTCTATCGTGATCGCTCTATCGACGTTCACCACATCGCTATGAGATCGCGCCGACCGGATCTTAAGTTTGTGCAGACCAACGGAACATGCCTTTGCCGCGAGCACCACACATGGGTACACGCGCACGAAACGGAGGCGGTAAGAATGGGTCTTCTATCAACTGAAACTTATGAAGCCGCACGAAAGGAACTCGTAGCATGACGGTACGGTGTGTCCATTGCCGAAAGTACGCAGAGCGGATCACGAAGCTCAAAGGCCATTGTCCGAATTGCGGCACGTTCAATTCACTGATTCGCGTATCGGCCCAAGGAATCAAACATGCTGCACGCAAGAAAGGTCAGAGGAAAGATGAGTAGACCTGCTACTGGCGGCGACGTGCTGTTTACTTGGTTGTTGATATTTGGCGCAATGGTGTTGCTCTACGTGACAATTCGTTACCGTACAGACGTAATTCGGGCCGACCTGCGCGCCATTCAACCTTGCGCTCAAACTGTGAAATGAAACGTCGAAGTCGAAAACATCAAGAGAAGGCAGCGCGGCTATTACGGCTGGCCCAGAAGTATCTCGAACGATGTTTACCTGTCAGCAAAGCGCGAGAGCGTCAAGCACAGAAGGAGTTACGGAAGGCTGAACATTGGATGCAATGGCCGCGAAGATTTAGGTAGCCCTGTACTCAAGGAGAGAGAAAATGAAGAAGATGGAACGATGCGTGTTTGCAACCTTGGACTTCCGCCGATGTCTCAGGCATCAAGGGCACGAAGGCGAGCATGACTTCCCCCTTGAGCAGAAACCAACAGGACATGCGGGGCCAATCGCCCTTGAGAATGCGATCTCGGGATTAGTTGAATCTGGCAAGCGAATTCAGGCGCTTCGAGACGCAAATGAATCCGTGGAAATGAGAAGAAGAAAAAAAAGCACGAAGAAATGACCAAATCACATTTCAGAACACACATACACGTGTAAGGCGAAAACGACGGCAGGAGAAAAGACAAATGTTAATCGGAATCTACGAAAACGGCGAAATGGTCAACAACCCTAAAACCGCCACGGCAACCAACGTCTCGACCCATCAGACGAAGGTTGGATTTGAAATCCGGCTCGGATGGACTCCAACCAATCAAGGGACGATGCTTTCAACCCTCGATAGCCTTGAAGATGCGAAAGAGGTGGCGATTCTAACGAGTCGCTGCCTCGTCGCTGGAGGTGTTCGATGATTTTCTGCGCCATCGCAACGCTCGCGGGTTTTGCAATAATGGGCTATCTCGGAATCGTCATGCCGATTCAAGATGTTATCGAAGATCGCAGGGAAAGGAAATAGCCCTGTACTCAGGTGAAATAGAAGGAGAGACGAAGTGGTAACTAACAACTCATCACAAAGAGTAGCAGAGCTTGAGAATCGCATCATGCAACTCCAACAGAGAGTTAAAGCCTTTCAAGAAGGCTACAGAGATAAGTCGTTTGAAGTGACCGCGCTAGAGATTCAAATTCTCGATATTAAAGCAACCGGATACAACGAACGACTAGAGCGCAATTTTGAGAAGATGAAGCGCAAGTGCTTAGTCGCAATCGAAGAACGCAACGAGGCTCGCGCCGCAAACACTGCGCTGGCGAAATTTGCAGAACACGCACGGCATTGTGATTCCAATACGCGCCACCCCTCGCCGCCTTGCGACTGTGGCCTAAATCTCGCATTGCTTGAAGGAGGACAACTATGACTAACTCAGCACAAGTAGAGACACATGAGCACGTTGGCGATCACGGCTCTGCGTTTTGCGGCGTCGTGATAAACGGTAAACGTTGCGGACTGCTGGCTGCTGTTCACCAGACACATGAGCGGGTAGAGACATCCACCGAACGGCAATGGTGGTGCTGTAAGGCAGACTATCCCAACCATGATCCCACGTGCCTCCAAGCAGCCCACCAAGTCTCCACCGGAGCGGTACTAGCCAATGCCGTGCGCAAAGCTGTTAACGCCGGGGAGGTAGAGGGTGACGTGCCGTGTTGGCTTTGCGATTTAGTCGGATTAACTGACAAGCGTGAGAAAGCTATGCTGCTGATGTTTGTCGCGGCGATGCACGGTGACAACCACCTGAAAACCTTGTGCAACATTCACAGCCAAGCGTGGCATCGACTAGGCAAAACTTATAAAGAGGCAACCAAATGAGCGAATCAAATCGAGAGAGTGAACCCGAACTGAAGTCGTGTCGAGAGTGTCCGTGGTGTGAGGCTTTGGCAGACGAAAAGGACTCATGGGGATGGCTCATCACTCATAAACCAACCTGCTATTGGCTAAATGTTCGCGGTGATTCCATTGGCAGAGTTCGCGTTAATTTTAGTGAGGTCGAGAAGTGGAACACTCGTGCTAGCTCACAACCACCAGCCGCAAAGCCAAGCGAACTGGTAATCAAGGCGTACAACGTTCTTGAGTCCTACAAACTGGAGACGAACGACTCGGAAAATGAGCGAGACTTTTGGCGCGACGTGTACATAAGTGCAGTTGGGGTCTTAAACAGGCACGGAGTTGACGCCCAGCGTGACGGAGTGGACTTAACCGTAGCAGATCGAATCAATCTGTTGATTGAGCATTCGCTTACCTTGATGAGGGAACGTAATGCTGTTGCTAGGGAGCGAAACGTAGCTCGCGTTGCTCTCAAAGATATTAGTTCGATGGTTGACGTTTCTACCATCTCTACAAATGCTCGCGAGTGGGCTGGTATATTTATAAATATTCGGGATTTGGTAAATGCCGCTCTCGCCTCGTCGGGGGGTGATTGACAGGTATGTTATGATTCTTTGTAGCGACGACAGGGCACGGCATTTTTGTCTGGGCCTAAATAGATCCCAGGCACTTGATCGATTTCAACCGTGCTTGTCGTCGCTGATAGGCCAAATGAATCGGTTAGGTGTCTGGGCTTTGTTTATGGTTCAGTATCAACTCAAATTAAAACTTACCCCGCGACAAGAGCGTCAGTTAACCCATTGGCTGCGGCATCTGGGCGCAATCTGGAACTGGGCAATCAAGAAAATTGAGAACGACGCTCAAAGGAGCATCTACTACACATCTCTTGGTTTTAGAAACCTTCTGAACGGGCACGGGGCTAAGATTGGCATATCACAAGACGCTATCTGTGGCACGCTCGGCACCGCCTACGGTTCGTGGCAGCGATGTTTCAAACGACAGGCACGTAAGCCACGCTTTAAGGGTCGGCGCAATCGGCTGAACTCGATAGCGTTCGCGCACGGAACACGAATTTTAGATGGCCGGATTTTAATTCCCCTAATTGGTCGCGTTCGGTTTCACAAGCAACATATTCCTGAAGGCCACATTGGGCAATTCCGCTTGGTCAAGCGAGCGTCAGGCTGGTACGCGTGTCTGTTCATCCAGGCCGAGCCGTCTACGATCCCGCGAATAGCCACCGAACAAATAGGCATTGATCCGGGCTTCGACCATCTTTTAACACTGTCAACAGGTGAGAAGATTGCCCACCCGCGAGAACTGGAACAATCTGCTCAACGGCTGGCACAAGCGCAGCGTGGCATCAATCGCAAGGCAGTTGCTCGTGTTCATGAACGAATCGTGAATCGGCGGAAAGATCGCAATCACAAACTCTCGCGGAGGCTCATTAGCGAGAACAGCCTGATTGTAATGTCTGCCGATAACCATTCCAGCATTGCTCGACGGTTCGGCAAGTCAGTAACAAGTTCCAGCCATTATCAACTTCGACAAATGCTCGCAAGCAAAGCGAGTCGTACAGACGGCTGCGAGTACGTTGAGGTTCCTTCTAAACATTCCACCATGCGCTGCTCAGACTGCGGGGAGCTTTCTGGCCCCACGGGATTGCGTAGCCTTGCAGTAAGGCTCTGGGTGTGTCCCTGTGGAGCGGAGCATGACCGTGATGTTAATGCGGCCATAAACACCCTGATCGCCGGGGCTGGAATAGCCCTCGAAAGGAAGGTCGCATGACTAACCGTCCGAAATCTTCAATTGAGCAAGTCGAAGAAGTTCATCTCGCCTCGTCCGCTCCAGCTCAATCAGGGGCTAAGTGTGTGAGGCATTGTGAGCATAGTTCGGCATGGATGTCGCATGACAGGGAACTTTCTTTACGCACC
>Ga0137466_1000006_pt1 | contig 15109 bp, 11 predicted proteins | sample EasRivERMGT842_2_FD_102302 | JGI IMG/M metagenome (GOLD analysis project Ga0137466, IMG submission 102302) | Soil microbial communities from meander-bound floodplain in the East River, Colorado, USA - East River MetaG ERMGT842_2 | ecosystem: Environmental > Terrestrial > Soil > Floodplain ...
ACGTGTGACGTAGCTGCGGTGAACTCTTCCACTGGCACGAGCAACGTGTGGACTGTGAACTACGACCACAACGGTCCCATGGACATGGATATAGACGACGAGCTACAGCTTGTCATCACGGGATCTCGAAGCGGTGAAGCTCAGGGTGGTAATGCCATCGTCTGTTACAACTATGCAGGCGCGAGACAATGGCGATTCTCTACCAACGGGAATATGCAGGGGGTTGGGTTCTACAAGGGGGGCAAGACTGAACCCCTTATCTACGGCGGTCACCACGGGACTGCAACAGACCCCGCTAAGAATACATCCTCGAACGAGCAGGGCAACGACCAGAACGCCACGCTTGTTAGCTACGGGCTGATCTGCCTCGATAAGAATGGGGTGCTACAGCCCTGGCGACCACGGTTCTTGCAGTCCAACAGCACTGTGGGTGGGGTACTCAAGCTCTTCGGGGTTCATGGGGATGAGGAACGAGATCGTTTGTTCTTGTGGGGAGATGAAACCGAAGTCGCTACCACAGACAATGCGATCCACAAGACCCAATACCGATTCCATATCTTCAAGGAAGATCCCTCCTCTGGCGGTGGGGGAGGTGGAGGCGGGGGGACCCCGAGTGAAGTGCTGGTCAATGATCCCTTCACTCGGGCTAACAGCTCCTCTACTATGGGCACTGAGCCTGTAACCAGTGATGCCTATGCTTACCCCGACGGAGTATGGGGGATCACCAGCAACCAGGCCTATTGCGTGTCTGCTAGTGGGGCACCTGGGTACGCCTCGTGTGAGGTAGATCCGGGGGCGCTCACGTTCCCTTACACAATCGAGACAGATATCACTTTAGGTGGTACTACCAACAGGATCAACTGTGGGATGTGCTTCCATTCGTTGGGTAGCCGTACTAACGGGCTATTCTTTGTGAAGCTAGAACAAACAGCAGGTAACCCCACCGGCCTCTTCATCATCGGTAAGCACGATGGAGGAGTTTCATACGGTACGGGCATCACCGGGGTCGACTTTGTCCCAGGAGATACATACCATCTAGCTGTGACTATCAATGACACGTCCATCAGCGCCCGGGTTACCGGAACGGGAGTCGACGAGACGTGTTACTACTCGAAGACCGCAGCTGACCAATCCAAGTTCAATGGAGCTGCGCCTTTCGGGTATCGTATCCGTTATGACGCAGCTGACGAAGACAACCTTGCTAGTCGATTCAACAACCTCATGCTTACCACTGCTGATACGGGAGGCGGGGGAGGCGGTGGTGGGGGAGGCGACCCGGGTGGCGGTACCAATACATGGTCCCCGTCCGGCATCGACGGTGGTGGCTTCGTAAACGTCATCGGAGTCAGTGCTGACGGGAATACCCTATACTGTGGATCAGACGTTGGGGGCATGGCTAGGTCTGAGGATAAGGGGCTAACGTGGACCCCTGCTAACCGAGGGGTCACAGGCCGAGTCAACAAGGAGATCGCTGGTTTCGGACCTCACCCCACTGACCCCAATGTAGTAGTTGTAGCTGCGGGTCAGGATATCCTCCTCAGCACTGACCGAGGTCGTAACTGGACGTATAAGATCCAGTCATCCTTCGAGGGTCACAACCTTGTAGGGAACTCGATCGGGGTCCCAGAGAAGCATCCCCGCAATACGGGACGTGTATTCGCCTGGACTACCATCTCGAGTACTGAGTACCTGATGTGGGGTAGTTACGATGCTGGCTTCTTCATCAGCTCGAATCGTGCGACCAGTGCCACGCTCGTGGGGCTCTCCAATACTGCGATCCGTGGTATCAAGATGCACGGTAATCTCGCCAACGTCGTCTTCGTCGGATGCTACCAGATCAAGGCTTTGACGGGGGGGCTTTACAAGATCACGAACCCCCAAGCCACAGGTACTTCAAGGACCATCGAAAAGCTAAGCACGCCGTTCAACAGTGTGGAGGAAGTCGATACGTGGGGCGACCACGTCATCGTCGTAGGCTCTAACATCATCCGCGACTCGGGTGGTAACATCACCTCTCAGACTGACGGCGTATGGCTCAGTGATAACTCAGGTGCGAACTGGACACGACTCGGAGTAGGTTCACTTGCATCGAACGGGAACTGGTGTTCAGTCAAGATTACTGAGGAGGCCGGTAACGGTAACCTCACTATCTACGCGGGGTGTTCTAACCCTGAGGTATCGGCTGGATACTACAAGTCCATCATGCGTTCTACTGATTCCGGGGTCACGTGGTCCTGGATCACCAGCAATCCTAACGTCATCGCCAAGTTGGGTAACGCTTCGGGGGCTGATTGGTGGCAGACCGACAACAACTGGTGGCTGAGCGGGATCCAAGCGGTATCGGCTCAGATCGAGTGTGACCCAGCTGATCCCGCCCTCGTCTACTCAGCCGGTCGCTCAGGCGTGTGGAGATCAGAGAACGCCAACGTCTCAAGCTCCAGCGTTCGTTGGTACGCGTCGATGAAGGGCCTATGCGTAGCGAGTATCCTAGACGTGGTCTTCGACGATACGCTACCCGGTCGTGCTTATGCGGCGAACGTAGACTGGGACTCATTCTACTCTACAGATTACTTCTCCTCAGCCGTTCAGGACGACATCCCGATGGAGGGGTCAAGTTCATCGACCGTCGGGCAATACAAACTGGGGGGTGGCTCAGCGCCTCGTAAGGCCTACGTCGGGGGCGGGTCTCGTGACTTGCCTGACAACACCGGGGGACACGTCAAGTCCAGTACGAACCCCGCGACTACGTCCTTCTCTGATGAATCGGGAGGCAACCCTGCGGTCTGGGGATCAGAACGACCGTACGGTTTGGGCGTACGTGTTATCTCGGGAACTACCCATCTTGTAGCGGCAGTTCAAGGTGACGGTATCTGGACGAAGCATGGTGCCTCAGCGTTCACCAAGGAGATCGGCGGGTTGCTGGCGGGTAACCCTGAGGTGCAGCATACGTCGGTGTCCTGGGAGCGCGATGCGGTCTGCTGGATCGTCGACCGTAACAGCGGGTTGTGGCGGGGTAAGACCACAACGAACGTGATGGACACCTGGGAACTAGTGTGGGGCTTCACCGCTGCTAGTCGTAGCACGGGGTTCTGTGTCGCCAGCCCTACTGACCAAGGTACTGTGTTCGTCTCGAAGATCGACGGGCTCTTCCGCCTGACGAACGCCTTCTCCGGTACTGTCTCTGGGGGACAGGTTACGGTGACAAGCCTGGGGTTGGCGAACGCCGGGCCCTTGTGCTTCGATGAGAATGGCTGGCTCTACGTGACGACCCGAGCCGGGGCGGGGGACGTCAAGTTCATGCGCTATCAGTCCCCCGGTGTCGCGTCCCCCGTCGGCGTGAACCTCGCAGACGACGTGTATCGCCAGTCGTGTATCCTCCCGGTCTGTGTGGATGTGTGGAATGGCCATGCTGGTGTGGGCTGTGACGGTATGGGGCTCATCATCAACTCAGGTCTGGCCGAGAACACTTCGGATATCACTTCCTCAGATACCATCACCGCTACAGATGCGGGGTCTACTACCACAGGCGCTGAAGTGGGTATCTCAGATAGCGATACTTGGGTATTCCATGATGAGTACTATGAGCAACCAGCTGCTCACTGGAATATGGAAGAAGCAAGTGGAAACCTTATCGACACCGTGGCTAACTACCAGATGGTCCCCGACGGGACAGTAGGTTATAGAGCTTGGAGCAAGGATGGTAGTTATGCTACCGACTATGCTGCTGTGGGAGGGTTCGTCGCTGCAGATGCAGATGACTTCGCTTTCCTCGAAGGTACTGCCGAGTGTTGGGTTCGGAGTCCATACCCGGGTGGAGGTTATATAGCCCTGGTTAGTAAGAACCAGAACTATTGGTTAGGCCTTTACGACAGTCAGCTTTCTACCTACGACTGGACAACTTCCACTACGCATATATCCAATGCCTACGTGAACGATGGGGCATGGCACCATGTTGCGGTGACGTGGGTAGATGGTGGAAACGTTATCTTGTACTTCGACGGTTGGCAAAGACTAACTGCTTCGTATGATGTTCTAGACCCTGCTGCTCTTCCCCTCGAGATTGGACAGAATACATCGGGTCAACGCTTCACCGGTCAGATAGACGAAGTAAATATCTACTCTCATGTATTGACCCCGGCTCAGATCAGAGCTCATGCATTGTCCGAGGGGCCGGTTGCGTACTACAAGATGGAAGAGCTTAGCGATCCTGTCGTTGGAGCTACCATCACCTGGAACGTCGCCGGGGGTATGACAGCTAACTCTAATACCGAGATTGAGCGAACGGGTGGTACACCTTCTGACTGGTCTGGGGCTGCTTGGTCCTCTGAGAATCATCCCGATGCGGGATTACAGTTCAAGGTGAAGACCATCGGAAGTGCCGAGTTCATGGTGGGATTGAACGCTGACCCCTCATCAAGCAACTCTTGGGAGAACCTAGACTTCGCATTCTACTTCACAGGGTCGGTTATGGGTGCCATCTATGAATCAGGCGCTGTTATTATCGCCCTCTCAGCGGCTTACACCGTGAGTTCTACTGTATTCGCTATCCTCTGCGACGGTCAGAAGGTTCGTTACTATATCGACGGGGTATTGGTTTGGACTTCTAGAAAGATACCCCCCGCTACGCTTTACCTCGACTCATCCTTCGCCACCATCGGTTCAGCTGTGGAGGGTATCGAGTTCGGAACTGCCAACAAGTACGGGATCGTCTTGCATGATACTTCGCCTTGGGCACTAGACCTCAATCGAAATGGTGCTGCTACGTTCCCGACGCAACAAGCTACTGGACTTTCGGGTTACGGTGTGACCTTCAACGGGGGAGTCTCTAGATTCATGGCTAGCGCAGGTATCTCAGGTGCGGCTAGTCGTGAGGGTACAGTGATGATCTGGGTCAAGCCCACTGCTCAAGTAAGCGGGTTCATGGGGGTCATGGCTAAAGTCTTCAACTATGGTCTTTACCTTCTCAATGGTGAGCCTATAGCTTATGACTGGCAAGCAGGTACTGGTCGGGTATCTGGGGTCAATGTTGTGGATAGTCAATGGCACCATCTCGCGTTCGCCTGGCTCGATGGGATAGAAGGTAGGCTTTACGTCGATGGGGTAGAACGATGGAGAGGCGTCTATAATCTTCACGCCACTAGTAACCTCGACGCTGACCGTCTTCGGATCGGAGATACAGGCGACGGAGTAGGTGCTCCTGATACCGTGACCTTCGATGAAGCTGCAGTCTTCAATCGCATGCTTGCTCCGTGGGAGATTCAGCTTATCGCTGAGGAAGCTGTTACTCCCGATGAGGTATTGACCGATGAGGTCTTCGGTAACCTAACTCTGGTAGCTGATACCCCCGAAGCTGAACAACTCTCGATGGGGGAAGGTAATCTGCCCTTCGAGGGTGGACAGGTTGAGATTCCGGTTCCCCCCATCGGTCAGGTACCCCCAGGCACCCCGTTCTATGCTATCCGTCATCTGTTCAACGCCGTCGCTGGTGAGGCAACTGCCGCTGTTCTCGATACTGCTGCCGAGGACGGGACAGGGGGCTACACCACAGTGACGGGTAAGGTGCTGCAGGATGCGGTGCCTAGCTCGATCCTGACTCCGGGGGCTGAGTGGCGCATCTACGGTAGTGATGGTACTGAGGTGTGGTACGGGAACCTGATCCAGTCTGTGGCTCGTGAGGGCTATCTCGAGCTCACCGGTCGGGGGACACGCTCGAGGGCTGAACGATTCTCTGGGCGTCTGATGTTCCTGAGTCGTAACGCTGCGGACTTCCAACCCGCAGACTCTGATCCCTACAACTACAAGACCGGGGATGCATATGAGATCAGCGCTGAGGGGTCTCGGATCAGTATCACCGCAGCTAAGGGCACTACTATGGGCCCCACCGTCAAGGAGGGTATCGTCTTCTGGGCTGAGGGGAACACGCTCAATAGCGTAGCCTTCGATATGAACTGGAGTGGTTCTGGCGCAGTGCTGAAGAACTACCTTCGGATCATGACTGCCCTCGGACCTAATGGGCCCCTCACTCAAGAGGGTGGAGACATCCCCATGAACAAGGATCCGGCTGACGTTGACCGGCCTCTCACGGGACGAAACGTCGGCGTCAAACGCCCTGACCTTGTGTGGATCGGGATGCATCGTGTGGATGATACTACCGAAGATATCACTTCGAAGATCAAGATGGTACTCACTAACGTCCGGATCCGTGGACTTGCCACTACGGATGAGTTCTTCGGACAAGATGTCGTCAAGGAAGTGTGTGCCCGACTCGGTTTCGCCACGGACTGGGTGCAGTTCGATGGGGTCAACCTCCATGCTCTTGACCACAAGGATGGGTCGTTCGCCGACCTGCTTGACCTTGTCTCAGTACTGACGGGGTACCGCTGGCGCATCCTTCACAACGCTCAGGGGTTGTATATCGACTTCGGGCCATGGGATGACCATACGTTCTATACGGTTCGCGCTGCGGGTCCGAGTGACGTGTGGGGTACTACTATCTACAACCGTGTGTCGGTCCGATACACCACAACCCGAGGCATCACTCGTGAGATCATGGCTGACCCCCTTGATATCAACTTGCCCGACCCGTATGAGCAAGGGCTCGAGATCGTATTCCCACAGGATGGGTCAGTACAGCTTGTTGACCGTTACAACACGAGGGATGCTGCTGAGCAAGTTGCTACCCGCTTGCTACGCCAAGTCATCAAGCCTCGTCTCGGGGGGTCTATCGACCGCGCGTGGCTCGAAGATGAGAACGGCAACATCGTTCCTGCTTACCATGCGATGAGTGGTGATACGATTATCCTGAAAGACGGGGCTTCAGGACAGGCCCTTGCTGGAAGGGTTATCCGTCGCGTTGTTGGGAATGAGTATTGCACGTTCGAGTTCGACAACGATGTTGTGGAAGCTTCGAAGATAATAGCGAAGGTTACTAGGGACCCCCGGGAAGGTTGACTTGAATGCTCGCGAATCATTCTTGGCTACATTCCATGGCTGAGTGGCTCCCATTCATAGCTCTAGTGGTTGTGGGTTCAGGTTATCTATTCGGTTCGTGGCGACGTGGAATCTCAGATACATGGAAGGAAACAGTGGATGCCCAAGCCACGGAGCTGGCCGCAATCAAGGTGACTAATCTACGCATAACTGATGAAGCTAACTCTTTGAAGTCAGACGTTGCCAAGCTAGAGGGTATCGTAGCCCAGCTTCGTAACGAAAATACTGAGCTACGTAAACTAGTGATGTTAGATAAGGTACCTCCTGCGCTTATCGAGTATATGAGCGCTAGTAGCCAGACCATATTGGCAGAGGTTCATAATCTCCATGCCAAGCAGACAGAAGACTTGAAGACCGAGATCGAAGAACTTCTTCACCCCGTCGCTCAAGGGGTTGCTCGCTTACTTACCGAGGGTCCCCGGTGAGCTCTCAAATGCCATACGCTCGGAGGGACGATGACTGGGCAGAGGAGGCGGCGTGTGCGAACCTACTTGATGCGGATAAGATCTTCTTCCCACCCAAAGTCAAGGGTAAGAAGACTGATTACAGACGCGCTAAGGCAGTGTGCAGAACGTGCCCGGTACGTGCGCACTGCTTGATGTACGCAATCGCCCACAAGATCCCGTATGGCGTTTGGGGAGGCCTTACAGAACGTGAACGTGCCCGAATCGACCGCGATGCCAAGATGCGTATCCGCCGCATGTGGTATCGTGGAGAACTAATCCGATTCGAGAGGAGGTGATAACGATGACTTACTGGTCAATCTTCTGGCGATCCTTCTCCCAGATGGCAGCAGCGTTTCTGCTTGGCATGAGTGTCGTGGATCTCACGACTGACTACAAGACGGGCGCTGTGCTGATGGGGCTTGGTCTCTTGAGCGCGGCAGTCGGTGGCCTCATCGCTGCGGGCTGGGCGTTCTGGAAGACTCCTGCCACATCCGCATTGGAGAAGGCGATCCGCTCGTTCCTTGAGAAGATGCTCGGGGGGCTCAGTGCTGTAGCCTTCTCGTCGGTAGCTGACCTCGTCGCCTTCCCTCGGTTGGTGTGGCCCTTGCTGGTCGCATCATTCTTGGCTGCGATGGTCACGTACTTCTCAAACCAAGGTGTCGTCCCCAGCGACCCACGACCCAGCACCAACGTGTCTCAGTAATCCACACAAAAGCCCCCTAGGCAAGCAGTTCACCTAGGGGGCTTTGTGTTGGATCAGGCGTCGGCCTTGACGCGACGGCGCTTCGTGGTCGTCGCCTTCTTGGCAGGTGCCTTCTTCGTCGCGGCCTTCTTCTCCTTCAGCGCGGCGAGCTTGGCCTTGTTCTCCCTGTCCGCAGCCCCAGCCTTGATCTCCTTGAGGATCTGCTTGACCTCGGGGTGGTTCAACGAGCTCCAGTGGTAGCGACCCTCACGGTCGTCACGGGGCTGGTAACCCTTCGCCCTGAGGTACATGCGAAGCGAACGGCTCGTGATCCCGGCAGCGTCAGCGACTTCCTTCGTGCCGATCCCCTCACGAACCTTCTTCGGCTTGGCCTTGGACTTCGAGCGACCCTTGCGAGCCTTGGGGGCCTCGTCGGGGTCCTCGTCCTCGTCTTCCTCATCGTCGTCGAGGATCTCATCCTCATCCTCGTCGACTTCGACTTCCTCGTCTTCGTCTTCGAGGTCGTCGTCTTCCAGCTCGTCGAGATCGTCGACCAGGTCGTCAATCTCGTCGGCCTTCGTCTTACGTGCCATACCTTGCTCCTTCCTTGCTGTTGCGGATGTGATCTCAACGACGATTGTGGGCGATTCGTACTTCATCCCGATTCCCCCTTTCGTGCCCGTAGCGTCGTTGTCAAAGCTACTATAAAAGACTCAAAAGCTTCTTGTCAACCCCCAAATGAACGAACTTACGGCGGTGATCCGAAGACGAAATCCATTGCTTGCGAGACTGAGGTTATCATCGCTGCCTTACCACCCGCCTTGTTGATCTGGGCAAGTCGATGAGCTTGTCGTTCCGTAAGTGTATGTTCCTTCCCAGGCAACTTCACTTCGAGACCGAAGAACACGCCTGCGTAGCACCCGATAATATCGGGTAGCCCCCCTGTGGCGAACTGATCTGCGTGCGTCACAGTCCACCAGCCCGAGTACGCACGCAGCCTCTTCACGATGTTGGTGCGTAACCTCGCTTCGTTCATGCTTCCTCCTGTGGGAGGGATGGGGCCCCGGCCGGACCGAAAGGGGGGTGAAAGCGCCCGGTCCGGGACCCCATCACAGCTTCCTAGATGTCTTCGAGATCGACTTCTTCGAGGTCTTCGTCCTCATCGTCGTCAGGCTCGTCGTCATCCTCGTCTTCGTCCTCATCGTCGACCTCGTCCACATCGTCCTCGTCATCTTCTGACTCGAACTCCGCGAGCGTGAAAGCGTCGACCACCTTGGAGTAGACGGTGTCGTTGTACTCGTCGTCGTCCAACGTAACGGCGAGTTCTTTGCCCTTGAGCATGTCCACGTCCAGGTTCACGGCCTTGCTCGGGATTTTCATCCCCATGGCCTCCATCGTCTGACGCAAACGCCACAACGACTTGGGCGTGAGATACAGATCGTCCCTCAGCTGCCCCCCCTTCTGCTTACCAGCCACGATCTTGTACGTGACCTCAACCCGAGGCGTTTCTTTGTCTCCAGACTTACCGAGCTTGGCACTCACGCACTTCACGTGGTAGTCGGCGGGCGGGTAGTGCTTGCGGCCACCCGATCCCTTCTTGCCACCCCTGGACTCTACGTCCGAGAAGTCAACCTTCACCTTAGCAACCAACTCAAACCCCCTTCATGATCCGTTGCACCAACCTGTCGAGGTTATCCTGCCCTTCCGTCATACGGATGATACCAGGCAACCCCGCCTCCGAACGGTCCTTCGTCATGAACCGCTCACTGGGTCCTATCTGCATCCTGTACTCGATGCGGGACCCCTTCTTCCCCCCTTCTTCGGCCTTGCTAACCACCTCCTTGACGTACATGCGCCCAATGATATCGACGGACGCTGTTAGTGTAGTCCTCACACTGGGCGACACTTCAGGGAACACCTCGGGTGCTTCATCGTCGTCCTCGGTGAATCCCCTCCGTTCCTGTGCGAGGAACACCGTGTGCATCGGTAGGTTACGGAACTTGAGGATCTCTGTCCTCATCAGCTCCCCAACCTTACCCCACTCACGCTTGCCTGGCATCATCGGGTCCTTGGTGGGGTCGCGTGATGCCTCATCCCCGAGCACGAACTTCATGCATAGCTGCGCCAAACTCGTGACTGTATCGACAACCACAGTCTTGTACTCATCGGTGTTCTTGTGAAGGTACCAGTACGCGAGGTCGATATCAGCCCACGTCTCGAGGGGAAAGATCTTCACGTCCTCGTAGTTGCGGATCGACAAAGACCCATGCTCGTTGCAGTCGATGACCAGTACAGGTCGTGGACCACTTGCTCCGAAGCGAGTCTTGCCTTTACCGTTCTGCCCATACGCGAGGATCTTCAGATGCTCGAACGCCTCACCCACATCCTGTACCTTGGAAGCGGCAAGCTCCTCCCGTTTGGAACGATCTGGAGCAGTACGCCTGGCTGTTGCCATTCATCCCCCTTTCTATCCTGAAACTTGAAGACCCTCGGCTAGACCTTCGAGACCGTAGTAGTCTTCTTCGGTGGCGGTACGGTACTTGAGACGACGCACCATATCGGCGTCACCTCCATAAAGCTCGGTCATGCATACCTCCAGGTAGTCACAGGAGAATGCACAGCCCCGCTCGATAGAGCGTGTCGGATGATACCCCCCTTCGATCTCATCTGCCACATCGACAAGTTCGTTCACCAGTGTCTGGATGACACGCGGCGGCTTCGGAACTCTTTCGCGGCGGAAGAAAGTGTTGTGCTCCTTCAGCCTCAATATTACGTCACGGTAATCTCTGGGGTCAAGGCCATATTCCTTGAGCGCGGAGACGTACGTGAAGAGGTCCGTATCCATCTTAGCTTTACTCAATCGCGTGCCATCCTTGAGCAGCTTTGGCTTCGTGGGTTCTTTGGTACGGATGTAATCCCAGATCACCCCTTGTATGTCCCACCCTAGCTTGTTGAGCCCCCACACGTAACGAGCGGATTGGATGTCGATGAACCGGTAGTTGTCATTCGGGATGGTCTTGTGGGATTTGTGCTCGAGCAACCACTGCCCGTAATCATCCTCGATGACCCCGTCAACCTTGAATACCAGTGTGTGGCCGTTGGGCAGCTCTACTTCGTACTTGTCCTCGACCGATAATATCTTCCACCCCTTGCGTTCTTCCCTCCAGTGATAGCAGTAGGCCTCCATGATGTTCTCGCAGATCGTGGGCAGATCACCATACCGTTCACGTTCTTCCTCGAAGAGCTTATTGAACTCCCCAGTCAGCTCAGCGTTGCGCTTGCGCCAGTCCTTACCACGTAGATCAGCCTCCAGCAGTTCGTGCAGCCATGAGCCTCGCTTGAGGGGCAACCCCACAGACAAGGGCGTGAGAAGCTGACCGTACTTATAGTCGTACTGACGCTTGCAGCGTTGGTATGACTTCCCTTGGGAGTTAGTGATTCTCATAGTGCCTCGTCACCATGTCAGCGAGGATCGCTTGGTCGACGCCACGTGTGAAAATGTAGTGTGCGACGAGATGTAGTGCTGAGCAGAAGTGTTCGGCGAACTCGTACTCCCCAACAGTGATCCAGGCATCGCCGTACGTAGCGAGCCCCGCCCTATGTGCGGCCTTGCACCCTTCGAAGTCGCAGTGTACCAACACGCTCACAGTTCCTCCCCTTCACCCCAATGTTGTCCGACCTTGATATCAACCTTGATGGGCACACTCAACTGTACCCCGAACTTCTTCTTCAGTGGCAGATTCTCCATCGTCTGCTTGATGATAGGTACCCACTTGTCTATGCAATCGTCCTTGATCTCAAACAGGATTGAGTCATGAACTGTACCCACGATCTTCGCTTCGTCTGGGTGCATACGTGAGTTCAGCGATACGAGACTCATAAGCATCATATCCGATGCGAGAGATTGCACAGGTGAGTTGATGGATTGACGCTCTGCCTCAGCACGTACCTCCTTGTCTTCAGAATACACGTCGGGTAGGTGCCTGACGCGTCCGATGGCAGATGTGACAGCGCCGTAGGATCGTGCCAAACGACGTTGGCGTTCATGCCACTTGGGCAGCGATGCGAACTTCTCAAAGAACTTCCTACGATACAACTTCGCTTCGCCCTCAGTGACCTTGACCCCGTATGAATCACGGGCGTAGTCTACGAACTTCATGTACCCCATCCCAAAGAGGAATCCGAAGTTCACACCCTTCGCCTTCTTGCGTTCCTCCTTCTCTACTAGGTGTGGAGGCTTGCCTGTCATCGTCACCGCTGTATCCATATGGATGTCTTCGTTGTTGAAGAATAGCCTCATCATTACTGGGTCCTGGGAGTAGTGCGCAGCGATACGCAACTCAACCTGTGAGAAGTCAGCCTCAACGAACTTCCAGCCAGGAGGAGCCCCGATGATACCCCGGATGAACGGGTCACGAGGGATCTGTTGGGCGTTCAACCCTCGACCCTTATCACCTGTTTCTTTCCCCGATGACAGTCGCCCGGTGACAGTACCTGTGAGCTTGTAGTTAGCGTGGATCCTACCGCCCTCGTCTTGTAGGTGAGTCCAGTTCTCGAGATATGACGAGTCGAACTTCGACCAGCGACGCCACTCAAGGATCAGTGTGGCGATCTCGTGACCCTCAGCTGCGAGGCGAAGCAGCACTGACTCGTTCGTGCTAGGGTTACCAGTACCGGTCAGATCGAAGATGGGTAGGTTCATCTCCTCGAACATGATGCGGGCGAGCTGCATAGGTGAGTTCCAGTTCGCGTCGTACCCAACGAGCTTTACTAGCTTCGAGTTGATCTCTTGAAGAGTCTTTGTCGCCTCGATACGACGGGTGGCAAGTCGTTCTTGATCCACCCACAGGCCGGTGCGTTCGATATCAGTGAGCGCCCTCGATGCGGGCATCATGAGCTTGGTGAACAAACGTAGCGAACGACGGTTCTTGTCCTCTAGTAGCTCACCCTTGAATCGGTAGTACAGGTCAAGGGTATACGCTGTGTCCTTCGCGTTGTACCGAGCGAGCTGCTTGAGCGGGGTAGTCATCGCCCCACCGTTGGCGAAGTCCACATCAGCCCAGGGGTCGACACCCAACAGGAGTTGAGCCAAGAACTTCAATGACTTGAACCGATTCTCATCGAGGATGTGAGCAGCAATCATCGTGTCGAAGTCTGCATACACGGGTGAGCCGCTGTGGTGGATGAGCCATCGGTCGTCGAACTTGGCGTTGTGAGCGATTCGCTTGGCAGTGGTATACGACAGCGCATTAGCCACAACCTTTAGTGCTTTCGCTGGGTCTTTCCAACGAGCCTCAGGGTGGTGGATCGGTACGACGAACGAGATACCAGGCTTGGGGCTGACCGAGATCGAAACGATGACTGCATCCTCAGCCCGTTCATTGAACCCGTTAGTTTCGATATCGTAGGCTGTCGCCTCGCTGACCATGACTGCCCTACACATCTTCGCCATCGTGGTTGAGTCGTTCACGAGGAACGTCTTCGGTGCAGGTGTACCCTTCTGCCCCTTCACCAGTCTCGAGAACGTGGCGAAATCCGAATCAAACATCTGCCCGAAGTGGGGGTTACGTAGTACTGCTGCAGGGTGGACAGTGGCGAAGACCTTGACATCCTTAGGTTCGTCCCCCGTTGTCAGATATCGGAAGTCGTGGACTTCGCCTCGATGCTTCATGATCCCAGACTTGCGGATGACACTCAATGCAGTATTGCCCAAACACAGGATGAAGTCCGGTTGAACAGCGGCAAGTTCAGCGTCGAGGTACTGACGACAGGCCTTCTGCTGAGTCTTGTTAGGTGTGGCGTTGTCCGGAGGCCTGCACTTGTTGACGTTGGTGATGAAGCATTCTTCACGAGACAGGCCCACCTTCTTGAGCGTGTCATCTAAAAGCCTGCCACTCTTGCCACTGAAAGGCCTGCTAACCTCGTCTTCACGGAATCCAGGTGCCTCCCCCACAATCATGACCTTAGCAGGTACCGGACCATCGCCGATAAGACATACCGTTTGCGCTTCCTTGTGCAACGTACAGTCGGTGCACTTCGGGTTACGGATGGCCTCCCACAGGACCTTAGCTTGAGAGTTCAAGCTCGCCCTCGTGACTGCCCGTCCACAAGGCCTCAACACCTTGTGCCCTGAGCTGTTGGATCCCCGCCTTGTCGTAGAACTCGTCGTACACAACTCGCTTGACCCCGACGTTGCCTAGTAGTTGAGCACACTTACGACAAGGACTGTGAGTACACCACACGGTCGTACCCAAGAGGGATGTGCCAGTGCGAGCAGCCCACGCGATGAGGTTAGATTCAGCATGGATCGTGCGGACGCAGTGACCATTCTCCATCTCGCACCCCACGTCGAGACAATGGGGCTGACCGTGTGGTGCACCCACATAGCCGGACGCAACTATCCGTCCCTCGAGCACCGCGATGCAACCCACTGCGGCCCTAGGGCAGGATGACCGGCGTCCGAACAGTCTGGCGATCTCCATGAAGAGCTTAGGTCGTGACAGCCTTTGGTGCTCCGAACCGCTAGACTCAGAACACATCGGCTACGTCCTTCGCATATACGTGGAAGGATCCGATGAAGTGGGTGAAGGTACCCACCTCGAAGTTTGTCTTCCGTGCCACATAGTGCTGCATGATGTTGGCCAGCGCCACGTCGTTCGGGTAGTGAGTGAAGAAGTCGCAAGATCTCATCATGTACGTGATATGGATCTTACCCTCACGCTGCACGAACCAGTACCCGAGGGAACACGGTACACGTCGCTCACCCCGTCGCCTCTCATCGGGGTCAGCCTTCCACACAGGGAGGTATAGCTGACGTGAGGTTGGGTGGATCTTCAGCTCGTCGATGATAGTCTGAAGGTGGTTCCCACCCATGCGTTCGGAGTACGAGTACGAGAACTTCGATGGGCCCTTCATCGGCTGACCCTTGTCTCGTTCAAGGAACTGTTCCCAAACCTCCTTACGTGTCTTCCATGCACGCCCCGGGTTCAGG
>Ga0137466_1000007_pt1 | contig 14837 bp, 10 predicted proteins | sample EasRivERMGT842_2_FD_102302 | JGI IMG/M metagenome (GOLD analysis project Ga0137466, IMG submission 102302) | Soil microbial communities from meander-bound floodplain in the East River, Colorado, USA - East River MetaG ERMGT842_2 | ecosystem: Environmental > Terrestrial > Soil > Floodplain ...
CTTGAGCGTCGTGCGGCTCGCCGCCGACTGCTCCATGCACTCGTCGGTGAACAGCGCAAGGTTCTTGCCCTGGAGCCCGATCGCTGAGCCCTCGGCAACGGCAATCGTAATCTGCCCCTTGTCGTTGAACGTCAGCCCGTCCCCTAGGTGATCCTCGCGAAAGAGAGCGCGCAGGTCCGACGACGACCGGATCGCGGACATCACCTCGCGGCGGAACTCGGCGTCGTAGGTGGTCATCCCTCGCCCGCCTGTTCCGCTTCCAGCATCACGCGCTCGACCGCCAGCCGCTCGTTCACGTCGGCGTTGGAGATCCTGGCCACCGCGATCATGCCGCGCGCGCTGAGGTGGATGTTGTCGCTCCGGCCAGGCCCGAGCTTCACCTGCGCAGCCGGAGCACCGAACACGTCGGGCGACTTGGCGACGTAGAGCTCGAAGTCCGCGCCGCCCTGCGCGAGCTCGTTGGCCGCGTCCGTGTCGCCCAGCACCACCCGCGCCGACGTGACCGCCACCTCGGCCGCGCCGTTCAGCGTCACCGGGCCGAGCTTCGCGCGCGCATAGATGCGTCGCTTGGTGCCGTCGCCGTCCTCGTCGTAGGTGATCGACGGGTCGAGGAATCGCACCCAGCCATCCTCGCAGCCGATCAGCGTGCGCCGGAGCGCACTGCTCGCGCCCTGCGCCGCCATGACAGCGGTCGGCTGGACGCTGACCACCTCGAAGTCCACGTCGAACCAAGCGTTCCGGCTGCGCTGCCACACCCAGCCAGCGCGCGCCAGCCCGAGCGTCGTGTACGGCACCTGCGACACGATCAGCAGCTCGTGGCGCGGGTCCCAGCCCAGCACGATGCGGTTCGCCTGCGTGTCGATCGCCTGGAGCGCTTCCTTGATTCCGTTCGAGATGGGCGGGCTCAGCGACATGTCGCGTCCGACCACATGCACGTCGAGGCTGGTCGAGACGAAGTAGAAGTTGCCCTCGTTGTCGCTCGTGCAGGCGTCGCCATAGAGCACGCCGACCTGCGACGAGATCTGGAAGCGGTCGCTGCCGACGTTGGGGTGCCCGCTGAACGCCGACACCGATCGCTCGCCGCCGACGATGATGCGCGTGTCACTGACCGGATGCAGCGCCGTGATCGGGTCCGCGTGCCCGCCGACCTTGTTCTGGAGCCGCACCGCCTGCTTGGGCGAGAACACCTTGCGGTCGAAGTCCCAGTCGCGCAGGTCCCCCACCGCCGACATGAACCACTCGCTCGGGCTGTCGGACGGCCGACCGAGACACAGGCAGTGCAGCCAGAACGCGCCGAGCGTGCAGCGCTCCGGGATGCGCCCCTTCTTGGCCTTCAAGTCGGTGACGTTGGCCGTCGAGAGCTTCGGGTCGTAGTGCTTGTAGCTCGACCCGTCGAGGAACACGGCGCCCTCGAGCCCCACGATGATCCGCCCGAACTTGCTCGTCGTGGACAGGTACGGGCCGGCCGGCGAGAGCGCGGTCGGGCCGGACAGAACGCCCGCGACCTCGGTGAACTTCTTCACGTCGCCCGCGACGTAGGCCAGGTACTCGGTGACGCGCGGCACGCCAGTCGGCACGCCCTGGTCCACGAGCTTGATCTTGCGCAGACACGCGGTCGTCGCGGCACCCGCCGCGCCCGCCGCGTTGAACGACAGGCTGTCGATCCCCAGCACGACGTACTGCCCGAGCTTGTTCACCGTGTCGGGGTAGATCGGCGAGATCGGATCTGGCTGCGCGGAGAAGCACGGCCGGTGGATCGTGTTGCCGTCCACGTCGTAGTGGAGCCGCAGCGTCCCGTCCTTCTTCACCACCGCGAGCGTGAACGCCGAGTCGGTCGCCGTCGCGCCGGAGCTCGGACCGAAGTTGCTCTTGAAGTTGCCGGGGATGTAGGCGTTGCCGAGGCCGTCCGTGCCGCACTTGGGGTAGCGGTCGCGCAGGATGATCGCGGCGAGCGGCGTGGTGTAGATCGCCGTCACCGCGCCCAGCGACACCGTCTCGCCGTTGTCCGTCAGCACGCGGTAGAAGGCGTCGCGGAACGTCGTGCCGGCAGGCCCGTACGAGACGAGCTTCCTGACGCTCGGGTTCGCCTCGTCGTCGTTGTAGTCCTGAACGAGCGCGATACCGACGCCGATGCCGCGGTTGTTGTTGGCCGAGCTGTAGTCAGCGGCCACCCAGATCTGCGAGCCGTCGTCGCCGTTCAGCTTGATCACCATCCCGTGCGGGTAGTTGATCCAGTTGGGGTCGCGCGGCCCGCCGAATGCGATCGTCGTGTCGAACGGAGGGCATCCCGACGCTAGGCGGTTCGCGCACGGGTCGATCGCGAACATGTTCTTCGTGAAGTTGTGCGGCGCGACCGCGTCGCTCGTGCGCGGCATGCACTCGAAGCCCCAGTCCCAAGACGCGGCGCCAAGCAGCAGGTTCCACTCGTCCGTCGTGACCGTGGACGCGCCCGCGATCTGGTCGGTGACGTTGTACGTCAGCAGGTTGTCCGGCTGTCCCGGCACGTCGGCCTGGTCAGGGTCGTCGGGCAGCAGGTAGTGCGAGAGGATGATCGGGTCGGTAGTCGCGGCGTCGTCCGTCGTGTGCAGGCCCGTTGTCTGGCTCTTGTCGTATCGGTTGAGGATCAGGATCTCGAGCACGCCGCCCTGGTATGGGTCAACGAAGTCAGAGAACGAGACCAGGTCGATGACGTCGTTGTGGACCCAGCCGACCGTGGTGGGCGCGTAGGTCGAAGTCTTGGCCGTGTGCTGGTGCGAGCCGTAGCGATCGAGCACCGTCCCGTTCACGTTGAACTGGGACATCGTGCCCTTGTACGTGGCCTCGTTCTGGAACGAGCCGGTGAACTTGCCGTCGAAGATCCAGGACGCGATGCAGTACCCGTGCGGCAGCGACTTCCCGCCGTTCTCCGTCGTGCGCCCGTCGATCGAGACCGGCGTGCTGTAGTCGGCAGAGCCGGTCACGCCGCTCGGCGGGCTTGTCCCGTTCGCGCCGGCTCCGGTGTCGCGCACCGGATCGAGCAGCGCGATGTCGCCGCCCACGGCCGTGGTCGTGTACGCGCCGCTGGTGATCTCCTGGTTCACGAGGAGGCACATCGGGAGATCGGACGACAGGCCCGACTCGCCCGAGTAGTCCTGCCCCATCAGGCCGGTGCGGTTCGTCGTCCCGAAGTTCGGGCGCATGACGACCATCACCATGAACGCGCAGTTCGTGTAGGAGGGCAGCGTGCTCCCGTTGGCGAGCTCGGCCAGCTCGTCCGTCGAATCAGGCGGGTCCGATACGAGGCCGGTGAACCGCTGCGATCCGGGCACTCCCGCAGCGCCGATGATGCCGAGGAACCTCACCTCAGGCAGCGCGTTGGGACCGAACTTGATGTAGCGCGGGCCGGCAGCGCCGATGTTCGAGACGCCCGTGAACGAGAACGTGCCGCTGGGGACCGTCAAGTGCCGACCGTAGCCGGACAGGTCAACCCACTCGACGATCTCTTGGCCGTCGAGCAGCGCCGCGTCGCTCTCCTTCGCGCCGGTGATCTTGTCCGCGCGGTAGTGCCCCCACACGCGCCAGCCCTTCTTCTTCAACTCCGCAAGCGACCAGCCATGCACCGGGCCGACCATGCCGGAGCTAACGCCCTGCGCGTTGCGCACGCTCTGCCCGTACGTCGATGCGGCGGCCGTCGATGTCGTCGGCTCGCACGCGATGTAGAGCGTCCCGTCCTTCGACGCGCAGAACGTGTTGCACGGGTAGGGGATCGTCGTGCGCCATCGAATCGTTGGCGCGCCGGCTTCGAGCAACTGGTACGAGACCGCGTACGCGCGGTTGTGGAGGATGTCCTCCTGGAGCGCGACGAGGTACGCGCCGACGATCTGCATGTCGGTCACGTACTGGCCCGTGACGTACTCCCAGGCGAGCTTCGGGATCTCGACGCCCTCGACGGGCTCCTCCTGCGTGAAGCGGTAGATCCTCGCCGTGTCGAGGCCCGAGAGGTTGAAGAGCCCCTCGATCGCCTGCGCGCCGACCTCGTTCTTGCGGCCGACCGCAACGTACACGTCCCCGACCGCCGAGATGGTGAGCCCGCGGAAGATGTGCGCGCCGTGCTTCTTGGGGATCGTCGTCTGCCACACGGGCTTGCCGTCTCGTGAGAGCTTGCCCAGCGATCCGGTCGTGTCGATGTAGTAGCGGTTGCCCTCGGCGTCGAACGTGTCGCAGGTGATCGCCGCACCGTTGGGCGATGACGCCTGCCAGGTCTCCGAGCCAGTGAACGCCGATCCGTCTGCGGCCGGCGTGTACGTCACCAGCGCCGGGTTCGAGTAGCTGAGCGGCTTCAGGCTCTGGACGTGCCCCACGCCGACCGCAGCGCTGCCGGCCTTCTTCAGCCCCGGACGCTTCGCGCCGCGCATGACGCCCGTCCCGGCGTCGATGGCCAGGAAGTTCGCCGCCTCGTCCGTGGTGAGCGGGCTGCGCCGGTCGGCCGACATGCTCCGGTCGATTCCGCCCGCGGGGAAGAGGAGTTCGACCATCTACGCCACCTGCGTCGGGTCGCCCACCGAGAGCGCGGAGTTTTCGAGCCAGCGCATGTACGAGGGCGACTCCGCCGCGCCGTTGCGGATCACGCCGAACTCGCGCTGGAGGTTGTCGTCCGCCTGCACCGCCGCCTCCCACTCGCCGCCGGCCATCACGTCCGCGAGCCGAGCCGCGATCGTGCCGATCATCGGCCTGTGGACTCCGCGCGCGAAGGCGTCGATGGCCGACAGGAACAGCGGCTCCACGAACCACGGGATCTTGGCGCGATCGGTCGGACCCGCGATCGGCGCCCACGAGGCCGTGTACGCGATCGACCCGGCCGTGGTCTCGCCGCTCGTCGGAACGGTCGGGTAGACCTCGATCGTCGGGACCAGCGCGCCCGTCGGCGTCTCGCCGTAGGTCACGAAGCCGATGTAGCCGCGCCCGCCGATGCCAGAGCCGTTCTCGCGACCCTGGAGTACCTGGTCGGGCGAGGTGAACTCCATGCTGCCGAAGATCCGCCCCGACGCCGCGACCGCGCCGTGGTAGTCCTCGGGCAGGTAGATCCGGTCCGAGCCGGGCACCACGTCGAGCGACGCCACGCGCACCGACCAGCGCCACGCGCGGATCGACATGAGCCAGTTGCCGGCCCGGTTGATCAGCGGCAGGTCCCCGATCTTCGGGTGCGCCTGGCCGCTCAGGCTGACGAAGAGCTGGTCGATGCACTGCTGGCCGGTCAGCATCGCAACCTCCATACGGTCAGCACGTCATAGCCTCCGCACGACGCCTTCCAGGAACTCCAACTGGTCCTCGGTCTCCGCGCTGAACGCGGACTGGTCCGTGCCGGCGAACGAGTCCGGCTTCACCTTCGTCGCGCCCCAGCTCGAGGTCGGCGCGCATGTGGGATGCACCACCAGCCGCGACACGCCGCCCTTCGAGCCGAACAGCATCCCGTTCCCCTTCTCCGCGATCTCCTTCCAGGCGTAGACGTGCGCGGAGTTGTGGAACGGATCCTCGGCCGTGAGGTCGAGACCGCCGTAGCGGCTCGTGTAGTTCGCGTCCGACCAGTTCGCCGCCGTGGGCGTGGTGCTGAACACCGGGTCGGCACCGAACGGCGCGCTCGTCGGCACCAGCGTGACGCCGTACAGGTACGTCGGCACGAGCTTGTTCAGCGCGTTGATGCTCGACCCCCACGCGACCTTGAGGATGCTCGCGTCCTCCAGGCGCGAGAAGTCCGTCCCGCCGTTCGACGCATCGAACCCGGCGGCACCCGAGTACGCCGCAGCCGCCGTGTTCCAGTCAGCCGCAGCGCTGCCCGTCTCGCGCGGGAAGTGCATCGTGAACGCCGTGCTGCCCTCGCCCGGGACACCCGTCTCCCCGATCAGCGGGAACAGCGCCTGCGGGTTCAGCACGATCACGGCGTTCGGGCGCGACTTCCAGCCGGAATGGAACCCGGTCGTGTCGCTGAAGTTGGGCGAGAACGTCGCCCATGCGACCGCGTCGGCGCCGGCGCTCGTGCCCTTGGCGACGATCAGGTCTGGGTTGATGCCGAGCGTCGCCGCGTTCTTGCGCAGGTACTGCGTCGCCCAGCACATGTCCTTCTCGGGGAAGGACTTGGTCTGGAAGAGATTGGTCCCCGCGCCGTCCGTGTCGGACGCCTTGCGGAACAGCCCCTTGCCGGAGATGACTGCCCCTGCGCTGTCCACCTGCGCCGTGACCGTCGCCGCGACGGAGAACACGCTCCAGCCGCGTTGGATCGCGCGCCACGGCAGCCCGTCCTTGTGGAGCGACGAGCTCGCCGTGGCATCGCTGCCCGTGGCCGAGAAGTAGCCGGCGCGGTTGGAGACCGACCAGCCGCCGAGGTCGCAGTGCAGGAGACAGGGCCGCCCGTCGCGCGGCTTCGGCCCTGCCCCGGTGAAGAAGTTGCCGTACTGCCGCGGATGCGGCGTGAAACCGCTCGGGACGTACGAGAGCCCCGACTGCCAGGGGTAGAACCTCTCGGGGTAGACGAGCGTCGGCAAGGACTAGCCTCCGGCCGTGCCCCACCCGCCGTTGCAGAGCAACACCTCGACCAGGTTGTTGTTCACGCTGAGCACGCCCATGGTGAGCGCCCAGATCGTGAAGTCGGCGTCGGCCGTGGTGCCGATGAATCGCCGGTTGGCAACGTCGGCGGTCGCCACGAAGCACGCGCCGTACGGGTTGATCGTCGCGCCCTGCATCTTGGCGAAGCACCGGCCCTGCACCTGGACGTTGATGTAGTCGCCGGCCTTGCCACCCTCGAGCGCGACGACCACCGGGCCGACGATGTTCGACAGGCCGCCGATCGGCGTCACGAGCTGCGGCTCGGTGGCGCCCGACACGCCGCCGATGGCGATTTCCACCGCCAGCACTTCGCCCTTGATGACGGCCGTCTGGCCGCTCTTGATCTTGTGCCGCCAGATGATCGGGGGGAGGTCGATCTGGCCGGGAGAGAATGCAGTCATGATTGGTAGCGCCCCGCCCTTTCGAGCGGGGCGCCCTTCTGGTTGCTAGGCCCTGCGCACGCCCAGGACGTACGCGATGACCGATTCGTCCGAGGATGCCGTGCGCGTCCGCGTGAAGCGCAGCGTGCCGGCCGCCGCGATCTCGTGTTGCGCGTCGTCGATCGTGCCCGCGCGCACCACAGTCGTGTCGGCCACGTCGATGCTCATGGCGTTCGTGATCGCCGTGGCACCGTTCTTCGCCTGGATCGTGCCGGCGCCGCCGCCAGCCGCCGCCGTCTTCACGAGCCACACGTCCGTGACGAGCGTCTTGTGAGTCAGCACGAAGTCCACGTCCCCGGTCACGCCCGCCGGGATCGTGAACCGGTGAAGCACGGGGATGCCGCCGACCAGGTTGTCGTCGGCCACCGTGCTCGCGGAAGCTCCCGTCAGCGCCGTGATCGCGTGAGTGTGGTCCGACCGGCCGAAGCTGGTCGCCACTCCCTCCGTGCTCGTGGACGCCGACGTGAGACCCACCGCCGTCGCGGTCGCGTTCGCGTGCTTGTGGTCGCCACGCGCGGCCGTAGCCGCCGTGCCAGCCGCAGCCGCATCGTCCGGTGCGATCGTCGTGATGGCGCCGACCAGCGCGTAGCTGATCGACATGCCGAACTGCACGAACGTCAGCGAGGTCGTGTCGAGCGTGATGGCATCGTTGGTCGTCAGCACCCATTGGGTGTTGGCGTTCGCGGTGCCCTGCTCGACGAAGACAGACGCTCCGTCCGTGATCTCGGCCGAGCTGTCGAAGTCCGTGGCGCGAGTCAGGATGAACGGCAGCCCCGCGGTGCCCACTTGGGTCACCACGTAGATGCCGTTCTCCGAACCCGTGCCCTCGTCCTTCACCAGCAGCCGAGCCCCGGCCACGAGCGTCAGTCCGTCGATCGGGTTGATCGACCCGTTCGCGTCCGCAGTCTTGACCCCAGCGGCATAGGTGTTGGCCGCCAACGCTGCCGTTGTCGCGCCCACCACCGAAGCCTTGAGGTCGAGTGCAGCCTCGACGTTCTGACCGAAGCCCTCGACGCCGTTGAAGACGCACGACACGAATCCGCCACTGGACGCACCGAGCGCGACGGCGACCTGACGATCCTGCGCAGAGATGGCCCGGACGCGAGCGTTTGCACCCTCGCATCCGAGTTCGTCGCCACGCGCGATCGTCCCCGTCGCCTTGATCGACACGTTGTCAGAGCGGAACGCAACGTCCACCGGGCCCCCGGACGCGGCGGATTGCTTCGCCACGCACAGGAAGCCGCGCTTGACGCTCCTGGCAGAGATGGCGGCGGTGGCCGTGAAGCCACCGCCGTCCGTGCCAGATGTGCCCACGGCCAGCACGTCGCCTGCCGCGATCGTGTCGTGCGCCGTGAGCGTAGCCTCGTCCGGGACGGGCAAGGGCACGCCCCGGACGAAGAGGTTCTTGGTAGGCCAGCCCATGCTAGGTCACCGCACCGAAGCCGTTGATGCCGTCGAACATGACCCACTTGAGAGCCAAGGCCGCGGTCGTGTAGTCCACGCCCTCGACCCACTTGCCGATGATCTTCTGCGCGCCCGTCGCCGCATCCCCGTCAGCGAGGTTGCGAGCGGCGTTCACAGCGATCAGCGGGTCAGCGGAAGTCGTGCCGGCATCGATGTCCACATCGGTCGCACCGTCCACCTTCACCTCGAAGGTGCCGATCCATCCGACCAGCACGTTGCCGCCGGCGGTCGCCTGCGCTTCCAGGCACACGCAGAACAACCCGTGCTGCAACTCCGCCGTGGTCGGCACGACGATCGTGGTGTAGTCGTGGTCGGCATCGACGATCGACTCGTCCACCATCATCACGTCGCCCTTGGCGCACGTGAGAGCGGCACCCAGAGCCATGATGCTCTTCTTGGTGCTCAGGCTGAGCTTCGGGCCGGGCCCGATCGCACTGTCGACGTTACCCATTGTCAGAACTCCTAGTAGGCCGCGAAGCCAGCGCCGACGGGGAGCACAACGCCGTGGTTCCGACGCGAGATGAACCACTGGTTGTTCCAGGACTGCGCGTCCTGGACCTTCGTGTACGGCTTGTCGCCGCCAGGCATCCGCCACCCCGTGCGCTCGAAGTAGTTCGCGAAGTGGAAGATCATCTTGATGAAGTTGAAGTTGAGCCAGTAGTACCGCGGCCCCTTGTTGAACGCCTGGCCCTCGGTCGTCACCGCGCCGGTCGTCACGTTCGCGTTGGCCGAGTACCACGTCGCCGCGCCCAGACCGTCCCAGTGCTCGACCGGAATGTTCGCGAACATCGGCTGCACCATCGCCGGGTCCTGCATGTTCTGCGCGCGGACGTTGTCGCCCATCGCGAGGAGCAGGCTGGAGTAGGTGAGGAAGCCCTTGCGCGTGGTCGCTATGACCAAGCGCCGGAACATCTCGTTCTGGTAGTACTGCGAGAACACGGGCGGTGCCTTGAACTTCAGCATCGTCCACATCTCGAGGAACGCCGCGAACACGTTCTGCACGCCGGCGCCGAGCGCCTGCGACGTGTACGCCGCGACCTTGTTGCGCCAGTTCGCCTTCGCCGCGATCGAGACGCCCTGGAAGGTCGTCCACTCGGTCGCGTCGCCGGTCGTGCCAGGGTGGAACTGCGTCTGGAGCGTGCCGGTGGTGTAGCCGGTCGAGATCCCGTTGTCCGTGGTGCCCACGAACTCGTTGACCCCGGCCGCCAGCGGGTAGGGCGAGAGGCCCGCCTGCGCTTCTTGCTGGGTCGTCTGGGGCGTCGCGAACCGCTGCGCCTTCAGCTTGGACACCAGCGAGTTCACCATCCTGATCTCCTTCGAGAGCATCAGGTTCTTCACGATCTGGCCGGGCGAGCCGCCCTGCCCGAGCTCCAGCTCCTGCTGCGTCACCATCTGGTGGTCGTGCGTGTACCGCCAGTCGGCAATCGGGTGGGAGAGGATCTGCGGGTTGGTGTACGAGAACGTCGGGTTCGGTCCGAACTCCTCGGCCGTGCTGACGTGGTCGAGGATGACATCGTCCTCGATACGCGGCCCGGCTTGGAACATCTGGACGTTGTCCCGCATCATCATCCGGCGCAGGACTTCGTAGTCGAGCTCGGACACGTCGTTGGCGAAGTAGGACGGACTCGTGACGCGCGCATTGCGCGCGGCCTTCGAGAGGTCCGTGTAGAGGCTGAGAGCCGACATTTAGTCTCCTGGAATCAGAGAGTTGAGAACCTCAGGTGCGGAGGCATCTGCTGCATCGTCGAGCGCTCCGCGGTCTTCTGCATCCGTTCGACATCGTTCCTGAGCGACGCCGGGTTGCGTCCCTTCTGGATCTCCCGGAGCGCCCAATCGAGAACGTCGCCTTCCGTGTGCTTCTGACCGTTCGCGCGCGTCCGAGTGCCGACCGATGTCGGCTGCCCAGACTGACGAGCCTGGTTCAATCGCTGCCTGCGCTGTAGCGAGTTCGCCTTGCCGAACTCTTCCTCCACGGCGCGCCGCATCAGGCCCGAGTAGCTCCGAAACTTCGCCTTGCCTTCGGAACTCACCAGCTCCCGCATGCGGAACTTGACGCGATCGAAATTGCGCTCGTCTGCCAGTTGAGGGAACAGGGACACCAGACCGGCTCGAGCCGCCTCGATGCCGGACACGTCCGCGGTGTTCCCGATCAGGTCCATCCTGCCGGACAGCTTCGAGAGCTGATCCGACAGCGCCTGCTCCAGGTCGGCCGCGGCCGTGGGCGATCCCTTCAACGCTTGCTTCACGCTCTCGGGAAGCGCGAACAGGGGTCCTTCGGTCGGCTCTGCGGTTCCCGAAGTCCTGCTGCCTTCACGAGAGCGGCGGAAGTCGTCGTCCCTCTCCGAGATCCGCGACGACGCTTCGAGGCCACGGGCCACGAGCGAGTCGGGATCGTTCTGCACCCAATGCCGGATGACGTTGTCGGGAATGCCGTCCCGCTTGAGAGCGGTGATGGACTCGACCACGTCATCCCGCGACCAACGCGACGGCTGACTGGGACCACCCCAGCCATCCCCATCGGTCGGTTGCTCTGCGACGGACTCGCCGTCCTCGTCGTCGCCCGGACCCTCCTGCCACGGCGGGCGCCCGATCGGATCGACGGTCTCCAGCACGGGCTCGCCGCCAGCGCCGCGCAACTCGTTCTCCGCCTGGCGCAGAGCTTGGAGCGCCTGCGGCTCGGGGTTCATCGGCGCGGCCGGCGCGAAGCCGGGCTTCAAGAGCTCGTCCAGGTTCATCTCGCCGCTCACGCTGCCGCTCAGTTCGTCACTCAAGGATCAGTCCTGCTTTCTTGGTGTACTCGACCTTCTCACGTTCCGACCGGAAGCCGGCGCGGTACAGACCCGTGACCGGCTCCTTCACGTAGTGCTTGGCCTTCGCGATCTTCGGGTCCTGCAACTCCGCTTCGGTCAACATCGGCGCGCTCCAAGAGAGCAGATCGACGTGCTCGACTCGCACGGTCGGCATCTCTATCACGCGCTTGAACTGCTTGCCACGCTCCAAAACAATGGCATCGAACTTCGGCGCCTCGTGCATCGACATCTCGCGCTCGATCTCTTCGCCGTCCTCCGCGCGGAATCGGTAGATCACGCAGCACCTGCCTTCGTCGGCGCCTTCGCCGGCTTCGCGCCGTAGGCGCTGCTGGATCCGCCACTGGGCTTGCTCGCGCCAGATCCCACGCTCGTCGGCGCCTTCGGCTTCGCGGGCTTGCTCCCACCCGAGAACCGCGACGGCCCGCCGCCCATCGCCGGCACGCCCATCACGCCGCGCACCAGCTTCGCGCCGGCCGCCTGCTTCGACGCCTCGGCCTGCGCGGCCACCTGCGCGTCCTGCGCCGCCTTCGCGAGCTGCTCGTAGTTCCAGATGTCCGGCAGCCACTCCATCCCGCGCGCCTCGCCCACCTGGCGCAGGAGCTCGTACAGGTTCACACCCGAAAGCGCGAGCTGCGGCGCGATCTGGCCGATCTCCATCACGATCTGGAGCGCCGTGTCCGCGTTCCGCACCCGCTGCGCCTGCGTCACCGGCTCCGTCGAGTACGGCTTCACCGACACCTGCACCGCGTCAAGCGGGTCCTGGATCTCCTGGATCGCATCCGCCTCCGGCCCGTCCACTTCGGCCTGCCAGCCGGGGCTCGGCATGTCCGGCGTCGCCACATCCCGGCCGAGCGGAACGATGATCCGGTCGTCCACCAGGAGCTCGCGAGCGAGCCCGCGGTAGAACTGCTCCTCGCCCGCCATGAACTGCTGGGCGATCAGGCCCATCCGCACCGAGCCGGCCTCGACTGCCGCGCTCACCTCGGTCGCCGTGTCGCCCGCCGTCGAGCCCTGCCACGCTTCGATGAGCCCCGAGGCGCGTTCCGCCTCCTGCTCCATCCGATCGACCATGACGAGCTGCTGGTCGGACACGCCGCCGACCTCGACCGCTTCCATGCGGTTCTTATCGAACGTCGCGCCGGCCCAGTAGACGCTCCAGTCCGGCTTCTTCTCGATGTTCTGCGCCAGCGTCGAGTCCGGCCCGCCCACGATCAGCGACCGCTTGTACTTCCGCGCCGCGTCCTGCATCGCGCGCTTGTGCGCGTTCAACTGCGACAACGCGCCCTCGACCGCGACCAGCGGAGACAGCGGGTAGGGATAGCCCGGCACCCGGTAGCACCCGTACAGCGTGTACGGACCCGTGCGCCCGCCCATCTGCGGCCGGAGCTTGCGCACGATCTGGTGCCCGACGCTCGGCGCCCAGCCCAGCGTCATCACCGAGCCGTTGTAGTCGATGCCAGGCCGCAGGTCCGCATACTCGGGCTCGTCCTCGTGGACGCGACAGCGCGGGAACCACAGGTCGTAGAAGATCACCTCGCCGCGGTCCACGCGCACGCTCTGGTGCCGGCCGAACTTCTGCAAGTCCTCGGGACTCGCTTCCGGCATCGACTTCACCGCCGCCACGTCCCAACCGGATTCCTCGCCCTCTTCCTCGGCGGTCGCGACGACCTCGTCCTTGGAATGGATCCAGCGGTGCCCCTCGATCGCGCCGAGCTCACGCGACGCCACCGTCGAGTCGCAGAAGTAGGCGTTCGGCTCGATCCTGATCCGGTGCGGCCACGCGCGCGGATCGTCCGTCTCCGCGCCCGCCACCACCTCGGTCTGCCGCATCGCCACGCCCCACATGAGCAGGTAGTCCGTGCAGATCGCCAGCGCGCCCGCGTGCGCGTTCGACATCTCCGTCCAGCGGTTCAGCGCGTGCTCGATCCCGCGTGCCGTCTCGGTGAAGTACTCCGGCATCGTCGTGTCGCACGCCACGCGCGTCGGACGGCCAGCGCAGCGCGGCAGGAGCAGCGAGATGTACTTGTGGTAGAAGGCGTCGCGCCAGTCCTCCAGCGACGACGGCTCCGCGACCGAACGGTACGCCGTCCCGTGGTAGCGCGACACGCTGCGCGCCCACCACTGGACGTGCTCGTCGCGGAACTTCTCGTGTTCCTCGACCTCCGCCCAGACCTTGTTCGGATCGCTGTAGTCGAGCATCGCCCTAGATCCGGTCCGGCACCCCCAAGAGCTCGAACCACACCGTCATCTCGTACCCCACGTCTGGGTTCCCCACGAACGAGCCGCGGAACCCGCCGCTGTACGCCGGCCCCGCGCTGAACACGCCCGAGTTGCACTCGATCGGGCCGATCACCTCGCCCGGAGGCACCGCCGCCGTGTCCGTCTGGTAGATGTCCGTCCCGTCCTGCGTCTCGAGCAAGAACACCTGCCCCGCCGCGCCAGCCGCCGGCACGCCGGTGTGCTGCAACCACACGCGCGCGCCCATCCCGGACTTGCCGAGCAGCGCTACGCCGCTCGCCAGGAACAATGAACCCGACGGGTTCTGCGTGCCGGCATTGGGATACGCCGCGTTCCCCACAGCCGGGTAGTACACCGCGTCTCCCTTGACGATCATCCAGGCTGCGCTTGCGGGAATCGGCATTGGAACTGTCTCTGGTTCTACCTGTGCGAGAAGGAACTGGACCTCGTCGAGCGTCACCGGGTCGTCCACGTCGAACGCGCCGGTTCCAGTGATCGAGACCGAGTCGTAGGCGGAGTCGAACAGCGTCGGGTCGGTCGAGACGCGCGAGTATCCGCGCTTGGGCGCCTCGCCGGCGGTGTTCACCTTGCCACCAGCCTGGCGGATCTCCGTCGCGACCATACGCGGACCGACCAACGTGTGCGGCCAAGTCGTCAACACGCCCGCCTCGTGCAAGCCGTTGTAGACGCCGGCCGTCTCGCCGTTGTCGAAGTTCACGATGCCCTCGGTCACCTCGATCGAGCGCATGTACAGCGGGCGACCGATGCTAGACGCGCGGTTCCCGGTGAACCCGGTGATCGTCTCGTCGAACATCACCCGCAAGAGCGAAGCCAGCGCACGGATGTCGGCCGACACGTCCGACAAGAGCGCCGCCTGCGTTTCCGGTCCGCCCGCGCCCTCGAAGTACTGCGCCAGTGGAGCGAACGACGCGCCGTCCGCGAGCGGCCACCACGGGAACGCCATCGCGTGGATCACCGCTCCCTCGACCGTCGTCGAGGGCGTCGCGTCGAACCCCTGCGTGGCCTTCATGGCGCGCATGCCCAGGCACAACGCCGCGATGTGCCCGCCACCCGAGCGGCCAGTCGTGTAGATCTGGTTCGGGTCGCCGTTGCCGTACAGCACGCCGCCCGGCTCGCACTGCTTGCGCACGAACTGCACCGCGCGCATCGCGCTCTTCATCGCGTTCCAGTTGGCCGTCCACACCGCCGTGCGGAAGTCGTGGAACGAGCCCTTGCCGGGCACGTCCGCGCCGCCTGGCGTCACCGTCGAGTCCGCGTGAACAACCGAGACCGATGCGACGCACCA